>Ga0335072_10007748_pt1 | contig 15629 bp, 11 predicted proteins | sample Lox_Sample_21_FD_206725 | JGI IMG/M metagenome (GOLD analysis project Ga0335072, IMG submission 206725) | Soil microbial communities from Loxahatchee National Wildlife Refuge, Florida, United States - Lox_Sample_2.1 | ecosystem: Environmental > Terrestrial > Soil > Wetlands | place: USA... | reverse complement strand
CGCGTCATGAGCGATCTCGGCTCGATGGCGAATCCCTTGCGTGTCGCCGTGGTCGGCAGCGGTCCGGCCGGATTCTACGCCGCCGAGGCATTGCTGGGGTCCGGGCAGACCGTGTTCGTGGACATGTTCGAACGCCTCGCCGCGCCGTTCGGCCTGGTGCGCAGCGGCGTCGCACCGGACCATCCGAAGCTGAAGCAGGCCATTCAGGTGTATCAGCAGATCGCGCTGTCGCCTGCCTTCCGCTTCTTTGGCAACGTCACGGTCGGGCGCGATATCGCCGTGGCGGAGCTGCAAAGCTGCTACCACGCCGTGTTGTTCGCGTGCGGCGCACAGACCGACCGTTCGCTCGGCGTGCCCGGAGAGCATTTGCCGGGCAGCCACGCCGCGACAGAGTTCGTCGGCTGGTACAACGGCCATCCCGACTACCAGGACATCGCTTTCGACCTGTCGCACGACACCGCGATGGTGATCGGCCAGGGCAACGTCGCGATGGATGTGTGCCGCATTCTTGCGAAGACCGCGGACGAACTGCGCCATACCGATATCGCCGCGCACGCACTGGAGGTTCTTGCCGAAAGCAAGGTCCGCGAGATCTATCTGGTAGGGCGCCGCGGTCCGGCACAGGTGAAGTTTACCCATCCGGAACTGCGCGAGCTGGGCGACCTGGCGGACTGCGACCCGGTCATCGACCCGCGCGATCTGGAGCTGAACCCCGCCAGCCAGCTCGAACTGGCGGATCGCGCCAATCGTGCCGCGCTCAAGAGCTACGAGGTGTTGCGGGCGTTCGCGGCACGTCCCGCGGCGGCACGCCACCGGCGTTGCCATATCGTGTTCCAGAAAAGCCCGCTGGAATTGATCGGCGACGGCAAGCTGCAACGCGTGTTGCTGATGCGCAATCGTCTGACCGGCGGACCCGGGCATCAGGCCGCCGAACCCACCGGCGAGATAGAGCAAGTGAATTGCGGCCTGTTGTTCCGCAGCATTGGCTACTGCGGCGTGGCGATCCCAGGCATGCCGTTCGACGCCCGGCGCGGCGTTATACCGAATCGCGATGGCCGTGTGGCCGATGGGGGCACCGTCGTTCCCGGCGCATACGTCTCCGGCTGGATCAAGCGCGGCCCCAGCGGGATCATCGGCACCAACCGCGAGGACAGCGTGTCGACGGTGAATGCGCTTCTCGCCGACCTGCCTTCGCTCGACGCCGCACCGAAGCCCGGCGCGGACCATGTCATCACCCTGCTGCTGCATCGGGGCATCCGTGCCGTCGGCTATGCGGACTGGCAGAGGATCGACGCGGCAGAACAACGGCGCGGCCAGGCCGCAGGCAAGCCGCGCGAGAAGTTCACCCGCTTGCAGGAAATGCTCGACGTGGCCTCGAACCGCGAAGACGAGGGAGACAACCAATGAGTACGACGACCGTCGACAGACCGTCGACGCAACTGAGCGTCTCGAATTACGAGCGCTGGTGGCATCTCGCTCTGTGCGTCCTGTGCATGATCATGATCGCCAACCTCCAATATGGCTGGTCGGTATTCGTGCTGCCGTTGCAGCAGGCGCACCACTGGTCGGTCGCCAACATCCAAATCGCGTTCACCATATTCGTCGCGCTGGAGACCTGGGCAACGCCCGCCGATGGCTGGATCGCCGACCATCTGGGAGCGCGCATCGGGCCGCGGATTGTCATGGGAGCGGGCGGCATCCTGGTCGCGGTGGGTTGGCTCATCGACTCCTACGCCGCGTCGTTGTCGATGCTGTATCTTGGCGGCACGCTGTCCGGATTGGGGGCCGGTGCGGTGTACTGCACGGCAGTGGGAACAGCGGCCAAGTGGTTCGCGGATCACCGCGGCCTTGCAGTGGGATGCGTGGCGGGCGGCTTCGGCGCCGGCGCGGCCCTGACGATCATTCCGATTCGCATGACGATCGAGGCGCATGGCTACGCATCGGCGTTTCTCTGGTTCGGGCTGTTGCAAGGCGGTATCGTGCTGGTCGCCTCGCAATTCATCCGCAACCCGAATCCCGGTGAGGCACCCACGGTTGCGAAAACAAAAGTGCCGCAGACCACGCGCAGCTATACCTCGCGCGAAGTGCTCGGCAGCCAGGTGTTCTGGGTACTGTACGTCGTTGACTTGCTCATGTGCGCCGGCGGCCTGGTGGTGACCGCCTATCTGGCGCCGATAGCCGCTTCCTATCACGTCACCAACATGACGATGTTCCTGAGCGTTACCACGCTGTCGCTCGCACTGGTGTTCGCCAACGTGATGAACGGCATCGCGCGGCCGTTTTTCGGCTGGGTGTCCGACAATATCGGCCTGCATCAGACCATGGCGATAGCCTTCGCGCTGGGCGCCGCCGCCTACTATCTGCTGTCGGCGGTCGGACACAACCCGTGGGGATTCGTCTTCTTCACCGGCATGGTGTTCTTCTGCTGGGGAGAAATCTTCAGTCTGTTCCCGGCCATGTGCACCGATTTGTTCGGACCTGAATACGCCACTACGAACGCGTCCCTGCTGTATACCGCGAAAGGCGCGGCAGGCTTCCTGGTGCCGCTGGGAGCCTTCGTGGTCGCGGCGACCGGCAACTGGAACAACGTGCTGTATATCGCCGCAGCCATCAACGCCGCGGCCGTGTTCCTGGTGTGGTTCGTGCTCCGTCCGGCGGCGGCACGGCACCATCTGGAGGATTGAACGGCTATGTTGATCAGCCGCGTCACGGCTGGTCATCGCGATGAAACCCCGCCGGCCACGCAGGCGGGGTTTCCCGTTTCCGGCCGCCCGGATGCCCGCAATACCGCAAGCGGCTTGCCTCGGTACGCGACGCAGCGCAGAACCTCTCGCCGCTCGACGACGGACCGCGGCCGGCCTACGCCGCCTTCGCCTGCCCCGCGATCCCCACCAAAGCGCCCAGCGTATCCCGCGCAAACCGCAGCCGCGTCGCCACGTCCATCTCGCGCGTGATCGCCAGCTTGTGGTCCGGCCGCAGTCGCACCAGGCCGCCTTTGCTGGACAGCCAGGCCACCAGACCCGCCGGATTGGAAAATGCATTGCCGCGGAACGTCAGCACCATGCCCTTCGGCCCCGCCTCCAACTTCTCTACGCCCGCCTCGCGACACGCACGCTTCAGCGCCACCACGCCAAGCAGGTTGCCGACTTCCGCCGGCAACTCACCGAAGCGATCGACCAGTTCTGCCGCCACGGCTTCAGTTTCCGCATCTGACGCCAGTGCGCCGATGCGGCGATACAGTCCCAGCCGCACCGGCAGGTCGCGCACATAGTCCTCGGGAATCAGCACCGGCAGGCCCAGCGATATATTCGGTGTCCAATCGCGTTCCTGCATCGAGCGGCGGCCTTCGCCGGCCCGCACTTCGGCAACCGCATCTTCCAGCATCTGCTGATACAGCTCGATGCCAACCTCGCGGATATGCCCGGATTGCTCGTCACCCAACAGATTGCCGGCGCCGCGAATGTCGAGATCATGCGATGCCAGCGTGAAGCCCGCCCCCAGCGCATCCAGCGTCTGCATTACCGTCAGCCGCTTCTCCGCCGCAACTGACAGCCGCATGTTCTGCGGCCACGTCAGATAGGCATAGCCTCGCTGCTTGCCGCGCCCCACACGGCCGCGCAACTGATATAACTGGCCCAGTCCGAACATGTCGGCGCGATGGATCACCAGCGTGTTCACCGCCGGCATATCCAGCCCGCTCTCCACGATATTCGTGGATAACAGAATGTCGTATTTGCCGTCGCCGAACTCGGTCATCACGCGTTCGAGTTCCGTTGGCGCCAGCCGCCCATGCGCCTGCGCCAGCCGCGCCTCCGGCACGATCGCGCGCAGACGTTCCGAGATGCGCGGCAGATCCTCGATGCGTGGCACGACGCAGAACACCTGCCCGCCGCGAAAACGCTCGCGCTGGATCGCTTCGCGGATCACCACGCTGTCGAACGGCATGATGAAGGTGCGCACCGCCAACCGATCGACCGGCGGTGTCGAAATCAGGCTCATCTCCCGCACGCCGGTCAGCGCAAGCTGCAACGTGCGCGGTATCGGCGTCGCGGTCAGAGTCAGTACGTGCACGTCGGCCTTGAGCTGCTTCAGCCGCTCCTTGTGCGCCACGCCAAAGTGCTGCTCCTCATCCACCACAAGCAGCCCGAGTTCGGCGAACTGGACGGTCTTCGACAGCAGCGCATGCGTGCCGATCACGATGTTCACCCGGCCATCCGTCAGGCCGCGCTTCACCTCGGCTTGCTCTTTCGCCGGCACCATGCGCGAAAGCTGCGCCACGGTCACCGGCAGCCCGGCAAAACGTTGTGAAAATGTTCGGTAATGCTGACGCGCGAGCAATGTCGTCGGCACCACCACCGCCACCTGCGCTCCGGACATCGCAGCAATGAAGGCGGCGCGTAATGCAACCTCGGTCTTGCCGAACCCGACGTCGCCGCAGATCAGCCTGTCCATCGGCCGACCGCTGGCGAGGTCTTCCAGCACGTCGGCGATCGCGCGCGCCTGGTCCTCGGTTTCGGCAAACGGGAAGCGAGCGCAGAACTCGTCCCAGGCGCCTTCGCCCGGCACCATCACCTCCGCGTCTCGCACCCGGCGCGTCGCGGCGATGCGGATCAGTTCGGCGGCCATGTCGCGGATCCGGCTCTTCATCCGCGCCTTGCGCGTCTGCCAGCCGACACCGCCCAGCTTGTCCAGCGCCACACCCTGTTGCTCGGAACCGTAGCGCGACAGGATTTCGATGTTCTCGACCGGCAGGAACAGCTTTTCGTCGCCGTCGTAGATCAGGCGCAGGCAGTCATGCGGGGCGCCGGTCACCGTCAGCGTCGCAAGCCCATCGTAGCGGCCGATGCCGTATTCCTGGTGCACGACCAGATCGCCCTCGGCGATCTCGGTCGCCTCGGCGATGAACTGGTCGGCGCGCTTGCGCCGGCGCGGCGGCCGGCTGATTCGTTCGCCCAGCAGGTCTTGCTCGCCCACCAGGGCGATCCGCTCAGCGACGAACCCGCGTTCCACACCCAGCGTGACCAGCGATACGGATCCCGCCGGCTTGCGGCGGACGGCGCCCCAGCTCTCCTCCTGCGCCGTGTCCTTGAAACGATGCTCTTTCAGCAGGTTGGCGATGCGCTCGCGGGAGCCTCGGGTCCAGGCGGCGATGACGATGCGGCGGCCTTCATTCGCCCAGCGTTCCGCCTGGGCACGGAGCTGATCGAAGACATTCAGGCCCGGCCCGCCCCCCGCCTGCGCAAAGATCGGGCCGGGACGGCCGCTGCCATCGACGCCGTCGGCCTCGTCGGGCTTCGCGAACGGCGTAAACGCCAGCAGCGGGCCGCCGGCCAGCATGGAATCCCAATCGGCACGATTCAGATACAGCCGCTCCGGCGGCAGCGGCCGGTACGGCACTTCGCCCTCGCGCGTCGGCCCCCGGCGGGCCGCGTAGTGATCGGCAATCATTTCCAGCCGCGCGGTCAATACCTCATCGGCCTGATGGTCCAGGCTGACCGACGCCTGAGGCAGATAGTCCAGCAGCGTTTCCATCATCGGATGGAACAACGGCACCCAATGCTCCATGCCGGGATGGCGCCGGCCGTCTGATATCGAATGGTAGATCGGATCATCCGCGGCCGGCTGACCGAACAACTCGCGCCAGGCGGAACGGAAGCGGGATATGGCGTCGCGGTCCAACGGCACTTCGGAAACCGGGCGCAGCGTCAGACGCTGCCGGCGGTCGCCGCTGCGCTGGCTGGTAGGGTCGAACACGCGGATCGACTCGATCGTATCGCCAAACAGATCCAGACGGACGGGATCGGGCTCGCCGGCGGGGAATAAATCAATGATGCCGCCGCGCATCGCGTACTCGCCCGGCTCCATCACCGTGCCGGCGCGCCCGTAGCCATTGGCTTCCAGGAACTGCGCCAGCCCCTCCGGCTGGACGGTGCCTCCGACCTTCAGCTCCAGACTGGAACCGGCAAAGGCCGCCCGCGGCGGCACCCGCTGCACCAGCGCGTTCACCGTGGTGAGGATGATGCGTGGCGCCGTCGCGGGTTCCAGCAGCCGCGTCAGGGAGGCGACACGTTCCGCCACCAGCGCCTGGTTCGGAGAGACGCGGTCGTAGGGCAGACAGTCCCAGGCCGGGAAGCGAAGAATCTCGGCTTCCGGCATGACGAACGCGAGCGCCTCGGCAAGGCGCGCCATGCGGGCATCGTCGCGAGTGACGTGCAGGATCGGGCCGGAGAATTCGCGGCGCCGCCGGGAGAGCAGGAAGGCGTCCCAGCCCTCAGGCGCGCCCCAGACCGGGATGCCCGCGCTCACCGCTTCACCCACGCTCGCATGCGGACCAGCATCGGCGAGGCATCGGTCGGCAAGGGAATGCGGCCGGTCAACCAGTCTGCGAGTTCGGTGTCGGGCAAATCGAGCAAGGTTTCCAAGGCGTCGAGTTCAGCGGGATCGAATTCCGCCAGATGCACCCGAACGAAGCCGCCGGCCATCAGGTCGTTCTCGTGCGTGCCGCGGTGCGTGGCGCGGAACAGCAGACGGCGGCGACGAGGGCCGAGGGGGGCGGAATCGGGATCGGGATCGGACATGGGGTCGCGTGGGGTTCATATAACCGGGACGGCCGCCGGTCCAAGGGGGGCATGCAGTTTCCCGGATCACCGCGGTACAAATCAGACGTAAGCCCTGCCCAGCCATCCCACCATCTGGCCACCCACTCGAAAATCCCGCATAATCTCGAAAGCGTGTGCCCAGCGTCAGCGCGCTTCCTGGAGACCTCATGCGGCGCCTCGTCTCGCTTGTTCTGCTTTGCCTTTTGCTGCTTGGCGGCCCGGCCTCGGCGCTTGAAAGCTCCCCTGTCAGCAGCAGCAGGGATACCGTCGCGCTGGATTCAGATACCGACGCCGTCGCCCCCGGAACGCCGTTCCGCGTCGGTCTGCATATCCGCCTTGCGCCCGGCTGGCATACCTACTGGCGCAATCCGGGCGATGCCGGCGTCGCGCCCTCGCTGGCCCTTACCCTGCCGCAGGGAGCTACCTCCGGACCGATCGTTTGGCCGGCACCGCGCCGGATCGCCGAAGGCCCGGTCATGACCTACGCCTATACCGGCGATGTCCTGCTGCCGGTCAGCGTCACGCCGCCCGCGGCCGCAGGCCCGGTCGCGATCGAGGCACACGCGCGCTGGCTGGTGTGCAAGGAGATCTGCGTTCCGGAGGAGGCGACGTTTCGCCTGACCCTGCCGCCTGGAACGCCTGCCCCATCCGCCCAGGCCCCGTTATTCGCCGCGCACGATCGCGTGGTACCACGCCGCTCACCCTGGGCGGCCAGCGTCTCACGAGATGGTGCGCTGCTGGTCCAGGGTCCGGAACTCCAGCCCGCCACCGTCACCGACGCCTGGTTCATCCCAGATCAGCCCGGCGAAATCGACGATGACGCGGCACAGCCTCTGTCCGTGCGCAAGGGTGGGTTTGTCCTGTCGCTGAAGCTTGTGAAAGGGGCCAAGCCGGAAGCCGGACTGTCAGGCATTCTGGGGGTGCGGGATCGCTCCGGGCTGGAAACGGACGTGACCTTGCGTGCCTTGCCGGGCGCGGCGGCTCCGCCGGCCTTTCCACCGTTGGGCCGCGTGTTGGTGTTCGCTTTCCTGGGCGGACTGATCCTGAACCTGATGCCCTGCGTGTTCCCGATCCTGGCCATGAAGGCGGTGGCGCTGGCGCAAGGCGCGGCGCGCGGCCAGGCGCGAATGCATGCGGCGTTCTATTCCGCGGGGGTGATCGTAACGTTCGCCGGACTCGCCGTGGCGCTGCTGGCGGCACGCGCCGCGGGGGCCGCGGCCGGCTGGGGATTCCAGTTCGCCTCGCCGGTCTTCGTCGCGGCCATGTCCTGGCTGCTTTTCGGCGTCGGACTGAACCTCTCCGGCGTGTTTGAGATCGGCGCCAGCTTCGGCGGCACAGGCAACGCGCTGGCGCATCGCGGCGGCCATCTCGGCAGCTTCTTTACCGGCTTGCTCGCCGTCCTGGTGGCAACACCGTGCACTGCGCCGTTCATGGGTGTGGCCGTCGCCGCCGGCCTGTCCTCGCCTCCGGCCGTGACAATGCTGGTGTTCATCGTGATGGGGCTGGGCCTGGCCGCGCCCTATGCGGCGTTTTCTGCCGTGCCGGCCCTGGCCCGGTTGGCGCCACGCCCCGGCGCGTGGATGCTGGTGCTGAAGCAGGCTCTCGCTTTTCCAATGTACGGCGCCGCGGCATGGCTGCTTTGGGTTGCAAGCCAGGAAGCCGGTCCATCCGGCGTGCTGGGCACCGCGGCAGGATTTGTGCTGCTGGGGTTCGCCGCGTGGGTGCTGGGCATCACTCAGCGGGCGACCAGCCGAGCCCGCCGGCTAGGGCAGTCCGCCGCGGTCGCCGCCGTCTTGCTCGCAGCCGCCGTGCTGAGCGGAATCGCCGTTGCACCAGCGGGACCAGCGGTGGCTGCCAACCAGCCCGGCGTCGAAACCTTTACGGCTGCCCGGCTTGCCGCATTGCGCGCCGCCGGACGTCCGGTGTTCGTCAACATGACGGCCGCCTGGTGCGTGACCTGCCTGGTGAACGAACGCGTCGCGATCTCCACCGAACCGGTGCAGCAGGCGTTTGCCGCGAAGCACGTGGCGTATCTGAAGGGAGACTGGACGCGGCAGGATCCCGCCATTTCCAGTTTCCTCCGCGAATATAGTCGCGATGGCGTGCCGCTCTACGTCTATTACCCCCCGCATGACGGCACGCCCGTGGTGTTGCCCCAGATCCTGACCGAGAACGAAGTACTGCGCGAACTCGGCTCCGGCTGAACCCCGCTTCGCCGCCGCGGAGCTACCACCGCGATTGAGCCGGTGTAACGCCCTGCGATGAATTCGGGCGGGCGGCGGCGTCAGCCCCCAAGGTGCCGCCGACCCATACGGGATTGGACCGCCTGTGCGCGCGATCGCCGGGCCACGCCCGACGGCGCCTTCACTGATCTATGTCAACGACGACACGATCACCGTGATGCAAAAACCCGGCTGACCCGCCGCGGGCGGGCATCAGCCGCCACGGAGTCCAGGCCCAGGCATGGAGAACGATGTGACCAAACCGCGGTGGTGCGGTTGGATTGCTCTGCGGTTGCGCGCAATCGGCGTGGTCGTTTGCGCCATCGTGCTCGCGCTTGGCTGGACCGTCAGACCGGCCGTTTCGGCCACGCCCGATGGGCAATGTCTGACCTGCCACACGGTGCCCGGGCTCGAAATGCCGCTTCCCGATGGCGAGAAATTGCCGCTCACGATACCGGCCGACAGCTTCGCGCATTCAATCCACAGTCCCCTCGGCTGTACCGGCTGCCACACCGATATCAGCTTGCCCACCCACCCCGCCGCGGTGCCGATCATCAAGAGCCGGCGGGAGTTCTCGCTGAAAATGGTGCAGGCCTGTCAGACCTGCCACACGCAGCAGTTCAACGACTGGCGGACCAGCGTGCACGCCGCCCTGGTGAGCCAAGGCAACACGGCGGCGCCGGTCTGCACCAACTGCCACTCGCCCCACGCAGTGCAGAAGGGCGTGGCCGAGGCGATCGATACGGTCCCCTGCCGGGCTTGCCACGCGGCCATCTTTGCCGCCTATTCCGACAGCGTGCACGGCATACTCCGCCGCGGCGGCATGCGTCAGGCACCGCTCTGCTTCAGTTGCCATGGCGCGCACGCCGTGCACGTTCCTTCTGAAATGCAGGGCCTCAAGGACGTCTGCCTCCGCTGCCACAAGAATGCTGTCGAGGAGCACGGCACGTGGCTGCCGAACGTCGCCTTGCACTTTAACGTGGTCTCCTGCCCCGCCTGCCACGTGCCGAGCGCGCATCGCCGAGTCGATCTGGTGTTGTTCAACAGCACGACGCAAAAGGCGATACCTGACCAGGAGGGCATTCCGAATTTCGTCCGCCCGGACGCTTCTTCGCCGACCGCTCCCCCGGGGCTTGATCCACAGACCCTGTTCACTCTGTTGCAGGCGCTGAACCGCCCCGGCGTTGCCGACAAAACCGTGGTCAACGGCCGCCTTGAAGTCAGCACCGCGGTGGAGGCGCACCAGATCGTACCGGCAGAATCGGCGATCAGAGATTGCGCGACCTGCCATCGAGCCGGCGCCAATGCGTTCCAGAGCGTGGTGATATCGGTTGCCGGGCCGGGCGGCATTCCGGTTCACTACGGCGCAAACAAGGACGTGTTGAACTCGGCCTTCTCCATCGCATCCATCGGTGGGTTCTATGCAATCGGCGGCACGCGCATCACCATCCTCGATGCGCTCGTAGTGCTCGCATTGCTCGGCGGCTTCGGTTTCGCCATCGTTCACGGATCAATGCGGATATTGTTCCGGCATTTCCTGAAACACCCGCGCCAAGATCAATCAAAAGGCTAGCCGGCATGCAAAGAATCTACATCCACGCGCTGCCCATACGGATATGGCATTGGATCAATGCGTTCAGTTGCGTGATGCTGGCGCTGACCGGGCTGCAGATCCGCTATGTCGGCACCATCGACGTAGTGACCTTCCGCACCGCGGTCATGGTTCACAACGTGTTCGGCTTCATCGTCGTCGCGAATTTCTTCCTGTGGCTCTCCTACTACGCGCTCTCGGACAAGCGGGTGAACTATCTGCCAAACCTGCAAGTCGCACGCTTTATCCGCGGCGCCATGCGGCAGTCAGAGTTCTACGCCTTCGGGGTGTTCAAGGGAGATCCCAATCCACACCGTGTCACCAAGTACCATCAGTTCAATCCGCTGCAGGCAATGACCTACCAGGCGCTCATGCTGGTGGTACTGCCCATTCAGGGCATCACGGGCATACTCCTTTGGAACCTTACCGGATTTGCCGGGATCGTTGCACTGGTCGGCGGGGTGCGCGTCGTGGATACCGTCCACGTATTGATCTTTGCCGCATTCCTGTTCTTTATCCCATTCCACGCCTATCTTTCCACGATGGGTCACACACCGCTGGCGGATTACAAGGCGATGTGGGATGGCTATGAGGAGGTGGAGGAAGGCGAGAGCGCCGACGGCGTGGAATGAGCGGAGGGTCCGAATTGCAATGCGGGTGTCTGACGATGTGCTGCTGCTGTACGCCACCCACGATGGCCAGGCACGACGCATCGCAACGAGAATTGCCGATCGTCTGGTCGAGCAAGGCATTGCAGCGACCCCGCAGGACCTGGCAGCCGGCGTACCCGCGGCGGAACAACTTCTCGCCGCGCCACTGATCACGGTCGTTGCGGCCGTCCGCTATGGCCGGCACCGGCCTGCGGCCGAACGCCTGCTTGCGGCCTACACACGGTCAGGATCGGTCGCACCGTTGATTTTCATTTCTGTGAGCCTGACCGCCCGCAAGCCGAACCGCAATTCCATCGAGACCAACCAGTATCTGCGCAAGTCGCTGTCGCACCACCGCGTGACGCCGGTGCTGGCGACGGCAATCCCTGGCCGCCTGGATTACCCGCGGTATGGCTGGCTGGACCGGCAGATCATTCGGCTGATCATGAAACTGACCGGCGGCCCAACCGATCCACGAAGCTGCACGGAGTTCACCGACTGGAATGTGGTGGACGCGGTTGCCAACCGGATCGCAGAACATTTTCGCGGATGCAATCCGGATATGGCGGCATATTCCGCCACGCTTGAGGACCGCACCTAGTGTCCGATCGCAGAGAATCGTGAGTCGCGCAGCGACCACGATTCGCCGCGTGAATCGGATACTCAGATAAAAAGCGACGTATCGACTTTCTGCGAAAGTCGATACTAGCGGGTTGACCCCGCCACTCAGTTGTCCTTCGCGCCCTGATTGATCCAGCTACGGATGATATTGCGCTCGCCCAGGGGCAACTGCTTCTTGCCATGCGGCATGCGAAGTTGCGGGCTCGCCTTCCAATCCAACAGCCACATGAGATTGCTGTAGTCCGCATTGCCTGGCGCGATCATCGGGCCATATTTGGTGCCCGCCATGACGCCATGATAGGTCGACAGATCCAGACCGCTGGCCTTGTAGCCTTGGCCATCCGGCGCATGGTGGCAGGCGACACAGTACAGCTTGAATATCGGCAATACGTCGTCCTTGAAGCTCGTTTGCTCATCGGCGGCGCGTGCCGGTTGCGCGGGCGCCACCAGGGCGAGACCGAGCAATGGCCCGGTGGCGAGCGCGATCGATAAGGTTGCTGCGAAACGTCTTCTCATAGCGGCGCCCCTTTTTGAACGGCATACTCCGCGGTGTCGCCGCATTTGGCCGGCCGGCGCGCGGAAAATGTGACACCCAACTCCGATATCGCATCACACGACGTTGCTTCGACGTGGTCATTGACCTCTCGGGTACCGCCCGGGAATTCCGCCGGATCGTGGTAAACAGGCAACACTAACTGACAGCACCCACGCCTGGCCTGCCCCGCGCTTATTTCAGCGACGCGTAGTAGGCTGCCAGGTTGGCGACATCTTCATCGCTGAGAGAACTCGCCTGCGCCTTCATCATGGCGTTGTCCCGCTTGCCGGACTTGTAGTCATTCATCGCCTGAATGAACTTGGCGGGGTCCTCGCCTGCGAGCTTTGAGCCCATCTGCGTGCCCTGGCCCTCGGGGCCATGACACATCCCGCAGCTCCCGGCCTTTGCCTGGCCCGCCGCGGCGTCTCCCGCCGCCTGCGCTGTGCCCGCGAGACCGAGCGATGCAAAGATCAGAGCCGACAATACGATGCGCTTGGACATGATTTTTCCTTCTCGGCGTGATTTCGGTCGGCACATCCGGGACCGCGCCATCGGCAGGTGCCGCTCAAGCCGTCTGTGCCTTCCGGGTACGCAGGGAGAGCAATGACAAGGCAGGGATTGGCCGCAGGCGGGAACGGGCAGGTTTCGGGCTTCCGCACGCTGCATTGTCTCTCCAAAGCGGCCTTCCGCACCCCGCGCACCACACGGCGCACCGGGTTGCGCAAGACAGGGTGTCCTAGGCCGCCGACGCCACATGATCAGCCGAAACGTTCGATTTTCGTAGCGCCAGATGGTCGCGATTTATTAATACCAGGTGAACGGATGCACGTTTCCCGCCCGGGCGCCGAAGCACGCGGCCACCGTGCGGCAATCGGATTTCGTTGCCCTCCCGCTCGCCGAAACCACCGGTAAGCGGACACCGGTCGCAGCGCAGCCAAGGATCAGGTGTGTAGGGAAATTCCCGACGGATCGATGCAGCGAGATGCGGGGCGGTCACCGGCCGGCGGTCAGTTCGCAGGCACGGGCCACCACGCAGGCAACGGCAGCAAAACCGATACCGGCCCGCTTTGGCGATCACATTGCCCCACCGGACAGGTCCGCGGTCTTCCGTTGCAGGCTCTTCAGCAGGGCCTCCGCGCCACCATTGGCCAGCAGGTCGCGAAAGTCCGACCGTTGCACGGCGACCCGGCTGATCGTGCCGTCCAACAGCACGTCCACCGCTCGCCACCCCTGCGGTTGGCCCCGCATGACGTAATCCAGGACGTGGACTTCCCCCCGATCCGGGATGAGCCGGGTATCCACCACTTGCTCCCCGTTGCCCACGCCACGCGTCTCTGGTGCGATTTCGAAGCGCTGTCCGGAATATTCGTCGAAATTGCTGACATAGGAGGCAATCGTGTAACGGCGGAACGCCTCCTGCAGCATCGCCTTCTGGTCGGGCGGCAGGGTTGGCCAACCCGGCCCCACCGACATTTGCAGGATGGCGTCGAGATCGAATGCGTTCTGCACCGTAGGCGCGAGCTGGTTGAAGCGCTGCATGAACGGCACGCCCCGCCCGGCATGCATGATTGCCAGCAAACCGTTGCAGAGCTGCTGGATCGGCGCCACCACGGCGCTCGCGTCCACGGCTCGCGCCCGAAGCGGCAGCCCCGCCACGGCAAGCAATGTCGTCCCCAACAGCATACGGCGATGGATGGCAGTTCGCGTCATCCGCCTGCTCCCATTGCGGCGAAGTGGCAGCTCCGACGCGTTACCTCACGCCAGAGCCGAGTTAGGACCGCGCGACCAGGGGGTCAACTGCACCCGCGCGGGAAACAATCCCGATACATTGGGACTGTACTGCTAGCCCGGCACGTCGCACCTCCAGATCACGTCTGCGTGCCCGAGACTAGGACTTCGGTGGCCGCGCGATCATTGTCGCTCTGAAAGCATCGCCTCGGCGTCGGAAAGGAGTGTTCCAGTTGCCGGTTCAGACGCGGTTTCTCAGATTGGCCGACGCGGTCGCCGGCAAGTGCGGCCTCCTGGACCGCCCGTTTTCGATCGACTCCCTGATCCGCGTGGCGCGCCGCCGGACCGGTCTCGACGACTTCGGCGACGTTGATCTGACCGAACCGCTGCACCGCTTCCTGGGCGCCTGCGTGGACGAGGCTCGGCTAAGTCTGGTCGGGCGGGTTGCCACCCACTGGGACGTGGTGCGGTTCCTCTGCAATCTGCTTCAGTTCCGCGCGGCCGAGCGCGCCCGACCCGAAATCCTGGCTGAGCCAATTGCCCAGCCGATTTTCATCACCGGCCTGCCCCGAAGCGGCACGACCTTCCTGCACCGCATGATGCTCGAGGACCCGGCCAATCGCGGCCCCCTGGTGTATGAGACGATCTATCCCTTCACCCCACCGCCGGGCCAGCGCGACCGGCGCGCCAAGCGGGTTGCGGGCAAGCTGCATGCGTTCGAGACACTGGCCCCCGAATTCCGCGGCCTGCATCCGTTGGAAGCGACGTCGCCGCAGGAATGCTCTGAAATCACCGCGCATGTCTTCCGCAGTCTGCGCTTCGACAGCAATTATCGCATCCCGTCGTATCGAAGCTGGCTGGAATCCGACCCGCGCGGCCATGTGCCGGCATATCGGTTCCACCGCCGGTTCCTGCAGCATTTGCAACACCAGGCGGGCTCTGAGCCACGCCCGCGATGGGTGCTGAAATGTCCCGACCATTTGTTCGCCCTGGAGGCAATCCGCGCGGTCTATCCTGATGCCGGCCTCGTATTCGTGCACCGCGACCCGGTGAAGGTGCTGCTGTCCGTCGCCCACTTGACCGAGGTGCTGCGCCGCCCGTTCAGCCGTGAGCTGGACCCGAAACAGATCGGCCGCGAGGAGACCGCGCGCTGGCTGGAGGGGATGCGCCGCATGATCGCGACCGGCGATGAGGCGGGGCTGAACGAGCCGGTCTGCCATGTGCACTATCTGGACCTCGTCTCGGATCCGGTCGCCACCGTGGAGCAAGTCTACGGGCATTTCGGCCTGGCGCTGCCGACCGCGGCGATGCATCGGATGGAACAACTCGTGGCAGGGCAGCCGAACGGCGGCTACGGCGCACACGCGTATCGCTTCGAGGACCACGGACTTGACGCGGAGGCCGAGCGGAACAAGTTCCGCGACTATATGCTGCGTTTCGGCGTCGTCCCCGAGATGCGCGGTCGGGAAACCTCATCCACCGCCGGCGGGAGAGGTCGGCGGGCGCAGCTTGCAGGGTAACGGAAATCGGGGCCGCTCCCGGCTCTGACGTACCGACCCCATCGCCATCCCGGTCCGTGCCCGTTGTACTGATACCAGACGGGGAAACTGCTGACTCATCCGTGTCATGGCCGCGCTTGTCGCAGCCATGACACGTGGGTCAAACATCACGCCGCCTGATATT
>Ga0335072_10007747_pt1 | contig 15631 bp, 9 predicted proteins | sample Lox_Sample_21_FD_206725 | JGI IMG/M metagenome (GOLD analysis project Ga0335072, IMG submission 206725) | Soil microbial communities from Loxahatchee National Wildlife Refuge, Florida, United States - Lox_Sample_2.1 | ecosystem: Environmental > Terrestrial > Soil > Wetlands | place: USA: Florida... | reverse complement strand
GGCACCGCACCACCCCGCCACGACCTGACTGTATGGTCGTGACCATGTTCGCCGTTTCCGCTGTGCGCATTGATCCCGAGGGCCCGCTGAACGGGCTGGAGACGGGGGAGCGGCCCGAGCCGCAGGCCCCCGCCGGATGGACGACCGTTACCGTGCGGGCGACCGCGCTGAACCACCACGACGTCTGGTCGCTGCGTGGTGTCGGGCTGGCGGCCGACAAGCTGCCCATGATCCTCGGCTGCGACGCCGCCGGGATTGACGAGGACGGCAACGAGGTCGTCGTGCACGCGGTGATCGGTGACCCCGACGCGGGCGGCGGGGACGAGACGCTGGACCCGCGCCGCTCGCTGCTATCCGAGCGATACCAGGGGACCTTCGCCGAGCGGGTAGCCGTCCCCCGGCGTAACCTGCTGCCCAAGCCCGCGGCGCTGACCTTCGAGGAAGCGGCGTGCCTGCCAACCGCCTACCTGACGGCGTACCGGATGCTCTTCGACAAGGCGGGCGTCCAGCCGGGCGCTACCGTGCTCGTCCAGGGGGCGGGCGGCGGCGTGGCCACGGCGCTCATCCTGCTGGGCCGGGCGGCGGGCTACCGGATGTGGGCGACCAGTCGCAGCGAGGCCAAGCGTGACCGCGCCGTCAAGCTCGGCGCCGACCAGGCGTTCGCGACCGGCGCGAGGCTGCCGGAGCGGGTTGACGTCGTCATGGAGACCGTCGGCCAGGCGACCTGGAGCCACTCGCTGAAGTCACTCAAGCCCGGTGGCCGCATCGTCATCTCCGGCGCGACCAGCGGGGACGTGCCACCCGCCGAGCTGACCCGGGTGTTCTTCACGCAGCTGTCAGTCGTCGGATCGACCATGGGCACCCGCGACCAGCTTGGACGGCTGGCCCAGTTCTGCGCTCAGACCGGTGTCCGGCCGCTGATCGACCGGGTGCTCCCGCTGGCCGGCGCGGCCGAGGGCTTCGCGGCGATGATCGAGGGCACGCACACGGGCAAGATCGTCTTCACGCCCTGACGCGCTACTTGTCGCGCCGGTGTACCTCTTCCTTGATCCGGTCAAGGGCCTCGTCGAGGATGTCGCGCAGGTTCGCCAGGACGTCGCCACCGAGGGCCTCGGAGTCCCAGGCCACCTTGCGAAGGTCGTTGGCGAACCCGCGGGCGAGCCGCTCTAGATCGCGGAACGCCGTCATGTCGTGTGGCTGCCAGCCCTTGCGACCGGGGTAATCGGCCCAGCTCGCCCAGTCGCCCCAGCTGTGCCAGTCACCCCAGTCGTGGCTGCCCAGGTCATCCCGGAGGCCGGATGCCTCCTCACGCAGCCGCTGGGCGTGCCCAAGGGCCTCGTCCCTGGCCTGGCGGGCGTGCTCACGGGCCTGCCTGGCCTGTTCGCGCAGGAGCCTGGCCTGCTCGCGAGCCTGTGCCCAGGCACTCCCGATGCCAGCACTGCCCCACGACTGCCAGGCCTGCTCGTCGGGCCTCCCGCCGGCCGGGATAGCCTCCTCGGCGTTCGGGGCGTCGGCGGCCTGCGACCAAGGCTCAGTGGCTGGCGTGTCCTGGGGGTGGCGCATCTCGCGGGCCGCCTTGGTCAGCTCCTCGCGGAGGCTGCGGACGGTCTCCCGGACGTCCTCCTTGACCTCGCGGACGATGTCACTGACCGACGCCGACAGCTCCTGCTCAAGCTCGTGCAGTTCATCACCGCGGCTGCGCAGTTCCTCGCGGCCCGCCTCGGTGATCCGGTAGACCTTGCGACCGTTCTCCTCGTCGTGGGTGACGAGGCCCTCTTCCTCAAGCCGGGCCAGCCGGGGGTAGATCGTGCCGGGCGACGGGGCGTACACGCCCATGAACCGGTCCCGCAACAGCCGGATGACCTCATAGCCGTGCCGCGGCTCCTCGTCGAGGAGGCGCAGCAGGTACAGCCGTAGCCTGCCGTGCCGGAAAACCGGAGTCATCGCCGTTCGCTCTCCATCCCCCCAGGCCCAGTGTCGCCAGGCCTCCTAAAACACTGCTTCACCTTCAGCTTGACGATATGCTGCCGTGACGAAACGTCAAGATGCATCGTGTTGATGCACGGTAGGAGATCGCTCACACCATTGTCCCAGAAAGTGTCGCAATCCGGGGCAAAGCCGCTGAACCACCCACAGTGACTGCCGTGCGCGCCCGTCAGCTCACGCAAGCCACGGGTGCGCACGGACCGCGCTGCTACTCCTCCTCGTCGTCGCCCTCCGAGTCCAGCCTGGCCAGCCAGGAGGCTAGCCGGTCGATGGCGGTCTCGAATTCCGGGTTGAGGTCGACGAAGTCCCGCAACCGCTCGGCGAGCCAGGAAATGCCAACCTGCTCTTCGCCGCGCCGCGTGTCGAGCTCCTCGATCCCCGCGTCGGTGAAGTACATCTGCTCAGCTCCCCGCCAGGATGGCCGTCTCGATGATCTCGCGGTGCGTCGCCGTGTACACCTTGGCGGAGCCGACGGTCGGGGCGGAACTGGCCGGGGTCGCGACCACGCTCAGCGGGCGGCCGAGCAGTTCCGGCAGCTTCAGCGCCATCCACGGCCAGGCACCCTGGTTAGCCGGCTCCTCCTGGGCCCACACCAGTTCGGCGTTCAGCGGGTAGCGGGACAACTCGGCGCGGAGCTCGTCGGCCGGGACCGGGTATAGCCGCTCCAGCCGGACGATCGCCGTGTCCGTCGCGCCGATGGCCCGCCGCCGCTCGGCCAGGTCGTAGTAGACCTTGCCGGTGCACAGCACGACCCGCCGGACGCCCGCCGCGTTGAAGCCAGCCGGCTCGCCGACCAGCGGCTGGAAGTTGCCCGACGTGAAGGCCGCGGCGGCCGAGGCGGCCGCCTTGAGGCGGAGCATCGACTTCGGCGTGAAGACGATGAGCGGCTTGTGCCGGCCGGACAGCGCCTGCCACCGCAGCAGGTGGAAGTAGCTGGCCGGGCTGGACGGGATCGCGATCGTCATGTTGTCCTGCGCGCACAGCGACAGGAACCGCTCGACCCGGGCCGAGGAGTGGTCCGGGCCCTGGCCCTCGTACCCGTGCGGGAGCAGCAGGACGACGCTGGAGCGCTGGCCCCACTTCTGCTCGCCCGACGCGATGAACTCGTCGATGATGGTCTGGGCGCCGTTCATGAAGTCGCCGAACTGCGCCTCCCAGCAGACGAGCGCGTCGGGCCGGGCCACCGAGTAGCCGTACTCGAAGCCCATCGCCGCGAACTCCGACAGCAGCGAGTCGTAGACGAAGAACCGCGCCTTCCCGTTGTCCAGCCTCTTCAGCGGGGTGTACTCCCCGCCGGTGTGGCGGTCCACGAGCGTCGCGTGCCGCTGGCCGAACGTGCCGCGCCGGCTGTCTTGGCCGACGAGCCGAACTGGGTGACCGTCGAGCAGCAAGGACCCGAACGCGAGCAGCTCACCGGTGGCCCAGTCGATCGAGTCGTCGCTGATCGACGCCTCCCGCCGGGCCAGTTGCGGCTGCAGCCGGGGATGCACGGTGAAGCCGTCGGGCAGGGCCAGCTGCGTGTTGATGATCTGCTTGACCACGTCCTTGCTGATCGCGGTCGGCACGATGGCGTGGTTGACCGGGCGCTCCTCGGACTCACGGGGAGCCACGATGCCGGGCTGCGGCGGGAGCTCGTTGGCCTCGCGGGTCTCGGTGAAAGCGCGCTCCAGCTGCTGCTGGTAGTCGCGCAGCGCGGCCTCGGCCTCCTCCATGGAGATGTCGCCGCGGGCGATCAGGGACTCCGTGTAGAGCTTGCGGACGCTCCGCCTGGCCTCGATCTGGTCGTACATCAGCGGCTGGGTGAAGCTAGGGTTGTCCGCCTCGTTGTGCCCGCGCCGCCGGTAGCAGACCATGTCGATCACGACGTCCTTGCGGAACGACTCACGGTAGGCGAAGGCTAGCTTGCCCACTCGCGCGACCGCCTCCGGGTCATCGCCGTTCACGTGGAAGATCGGCGCCTGGATCATCCGCGCCACGTCGGTCGCGTACACGCTGGAGCGTGAGTACTGCGGCGAGGTAGTGAAGCCGACCTGGTTGTTCACGACGATGTGGACAGTGCCGCCAGTCCGGTAGCCGCGTAGCTGCGACAGGTTCAGCGTCTCGGCGACGACGCCCTGGCCGGCGAAGGCCGCGTCACCGTGGATGAGCACGGGCAAGACGGTGAACCCGTCCTCGCTCATGTCCAGGATGTCCTGCTTGGCGCGGACCACGCCCTCCGCCACCGGGTCGACGCACTCCAGGTGGCTGGGGTTAGCGACCAGGGAGGTGCGGATCTGCTTGCCCGAGGCGGCTGTGAACACGCCCTCCGCGCCCAGGTGGTACTTCACGTCGCCGGAGCCCTGCGTCGATTTCGGGTCGAGGTTGCCCTCGAACTCCTTGAAGATCTGCCCGTAGGACTTGCCGATGACGTTGGCCAGGACGTTCAGCCGGCCACGGTGCGCCATGCCGATGACGGCCTCGTCGAGGTTGCCGTCGGCCGCCTCGCCGATCACCGCGTCAAGCAGCGGGATCAGCGCCTCGCCGCCCTCCAGCGAGAACCGCTTCTGGCCGACGTACTTGGTCTGCAGGAACGTCTCGAACGCCTCGGCGACGTTCAGCCGGCCGAGGATGCGCATCTGCTCGTCGTGGCCCGGGCGGGTCAGCGGCACCTCGATGTGCCCCTGGATCCACTTGCGCTCCTCGGGGTCCTGGATGTGCATGTACTCCACGCCGACAGTGCGGCAGTAGGAGTCGCGCAGGACGCCCAGGATCTTGCGCAGCTTCATGCGCGGCTGGCCGCCCAGGCCGCCGGTCGCGAACTCGCGCTCCAGGTCCCACAGGGTCAGGCCATGCTGGCGGATGTCGAGGTCCGGGTGATGCCGCTGGACGATCTCCAGCGGGTTCGTGTCAGCCATCAGGTGGCCGCGCACCCGGTAGGCGTGGATCAGCTCCTGGACGCGCGCCGCCCGCGTGACGTCGTCCTCATGCCCGTAAGGGAAGTCCTTGACCCAGCGGACCGGCTCGTACGGAATCCGGAGGGACGCGAAGACCTGGTCGTAGAACTCCTCCTCGCCCAGCAGAAGCTGGTTGATGACCCGCAGGAAATCCCCGGACTGCGCGCCCTGGATGATGCGGTGGTCATAGGTGGAGGTCAGCGTGACGACCTTGCTGATGGCCAGGTGGGCCATCGTCTCCTCGCTGGCGCCCGCGTAGGCGGCGGGATACTCCATGGCGCCGACGCCGACGATCGCGCCCTGGCCGGGCATCAGCCTCGGCACGGAGTGCTCGGTGCCGATCGTGCCAGGGTTGGTCAGCGAGATCGTGGTGCCCTGGAAGTCAGAGACGGCCAGCTTGCCGCTGCGCGCCTTGCGGACGACGTCCTCGTATGCGTTCCAGAACTGCCGGAAGTCCATCTCTTCTGCGCCCTTGATGTTGGGCACCAGGAGCTGCCGGCTGCCGTCCTTGGCCTGCAGGTCGATGGCGAGGCCGAGGTTGATGTGCTCGGGCGCCACGAGGACGGGCTTGCCGTCCTCCTCCGCGTATGAGCAGTTCATCTCGGGCAGCTGCTTGGCCGCCTGGACGACCGCGTAGCCGATCAGGTGCGTGAAGGAGATCTTCCCGCCCTTGCCGCGCTGCAGGTGGTTGTTGATGACGATGCGGTTGTCGATGAGCAGCTTGGCCGCCACCGCGCGAACGCTGGTCGCGGTGGGCACGCCAAGACTGGACTCCATGTTCGCCACGGTGCGGGCAGCGGCACCCCGCAGCCGGGAGGTCCGCGCGTCCGCGGGCGGCGCGACCCCGGCCGGCTTGGCTGCCGCTGGAGCAGCGGCCGGCACGGGCGCGACCGGCGCGGGCGGGGCAGTCAGGACGGCGGGAGATCCCGCGCCGTCCGGCTCCGCCGCGTACGTCATCGGGGTCGCCTGCGCCAGTCCCGGGCGGGAGGGGCGGTAGTCGGCGAAGAAGCTCCACCACGCCCTGTCCACCGAGCCGGGGTCGGTGAGGTAACGCTGGTACAGCTCATCGACCAGCCACTCGTTGGCGCCGAAGTCGGCGATCGCCGGGCTGGTGCCATCGGCGTGGTTGGTTCCATCCGGGCCAGGCTGCGTGGCCTCGCGAACGGCGGTAGCCGTAGCGGCTGGCTGGCTCGATGACGGCTCGCTGAGATCCGCGGCGGCACGCGGCGACTCAGAAGACACGGCGGACATCGCCTTCTTCCGATTAGACGTAAATGACTGACTCCCGTTGTACAAGGCTACCCTCGCCGTCGCAGACGGGTGACTGGACGGCAGCACAGCAGCCAGTGGGGCATATGTGCCGTCCGTCACTAGGGCAGACGCCTCCACTGGCCATCGCCTTGCCCTTGCATCTTACGGTTCTCCTTGTACTCGGTTTCCCGCGCCCACCAGCGAGGCGACGAGTAGCATCGACGAAGGCGCAAGTCATCGGGCTATGAATCGTCCGGCACCTACCGATTGCACGGGTTGAGTCAAGTGAGTGGCAGGCATGCGAGCGGCGATCACTGGGGCGGCCATGCCGAGCGCCCGCCATCCCCGTATGCACAGCCTTCGTATGCACAGCCTTCGTATGCACAGCCCTGGGGGCCTCCCGGCTTCGAGTTCGACGCCGCCGGAGAACCGCAGTGGGACGCGCCACGAGAATGGGACCCGCCACAAGAATGGAACGCGGCGCCCTGGGACCAGGCACCGCGTCCGGTTACGGGACCGCAGTCAGCGAGGGTCTCAGCGCCCATGCGGCTGCGGTACACGCCGACCATCTCGAGCGGGCCGCAGGTCCCGGTCGCGACCCCGCAGGACTTCCACCCCGAGTACGACGTCCACCACGAGTACGACGTCCGGCACCAGTGGCCCAGCCGGCACCAGTGGCCCGGCCGGCGCCACTGGCCTGACAGCCTGGACGGGGCGCCTGACCGCCTGGGCGGCCGGGAGGCCGGCCCGTCGCCGCTGGCCACCGCGCCCGGTCCGCCCGCCGAGCACGAGCGCCGCTCCCTGCCGCGGGAGATACTCCGGACGATGCGCAAGCGCAACCTGATCACCGGGCTTTTCATCCCCATCACGGTCGCGATCAGCGTCGGCGTCGCGGTCGTCGTCGCGGCCGGGGCCAATAGCGGTGCCGGCAGCCTTCCCCCGTCCCAGCTATCCGCTGGCTTCCCGCCCGCGCGGGTAGCCTCCACGGACTTCACCGGCATGCCCGCCCTGGCTGGACGGGGCATCAGCACGCAGCTCACCCAGATCGCGGCCGTCGGCCCGGACGTCGTCGCGGTCGGCGGGCAATCCGGCGGGCGAATCGGGCGGGCGCGCTTCCTGTTCTCCGGCGACGACGGCCGCACCTGGCGGCTCGCCCCCGTGCAGGCGGCCGACGGCGGCCAGCCTCCGGCGGGGCAGGCACCCATGCTGGTCGCCGGCGGTTCCGCCGGGTGGCTGGCGGTCGGCTCGGGCGTCACGTTCACCAGCTCGGACGGGCAGGCCTGGGTAGCCGGGCCTGGTCTTCCGCTGCAGGCCGGCGACGACGTGACGACGCTGATCACGGCGGGTACGGGATTCCTCGCGGCGGGGCAGAACATCCCCGGCGGCACCCAGGCGGCAGCTACCCCCGTCCTGTGGATGTCGGCCACCGGGACCTCCTGGCGACGGGTTGCCGCCGCCGGGCTCGGCCTGTCCGCGCCGGCCGGGACGCGACTGCTGGGCATCACGCACGCCGCGGCGGACGGCACGACGATTGTCGTGACAGGCACGGTGCAGACACCGGACGGGCAGGCGTCCGCTGCCTGGCGGTCCGCCAACGGCGGCACGTCGTGGGCGGCGGTCACGATCCCTCAGGGGAACGGGGCCGCCACGACGATCGCGGGCATCGCCCCGCTCCGCAACGGCTTCGTCGCCGTTCGCCCGGCCAGCCTGGACGGCGTGACCGGCGCGCTCGTCTACACCTCACAAGATGGAGTCGCCTGGAAACAGTCGGCGCGGGTAACGACCGCGAACGGGGCGGCGCTCACGATCGGGCAGGTGAGCGGGGGACCTTCCGGGGCCGTTATTGAGGGCAGTGCCGAGGGGCTCATCATCGCCTTCCTGTCGCCTGACGGCGCCACGTGGAAAGGCACGGACCCAATCGGCAGCCAGGCGGACGAGCAGGTGAGCGGCGTTACGCTCACCTCCCCGACCCAGGCCGTCATCGCCGGGAACAGCTCCGCTACGCCGGCGCTCACGCTCATCGGCACCACGGGCGGCCCCGACCAGATAGTCGTCACCGCTATCCCTGGCGTCACCGAGGAGGAGATCGCCGTCAACGCGATCGCGGACTCCGGCAGCACGCAGGTGGCCGCGGGCAGTGCCGACGGGTTCCCGGCCGTGTGGTCCTCCCAGGACGGCGGGTCCACCTGGGCACGCGGGACCGCGGCGACGTCGTCGGCCTTCGGCAGGGCCGGGATACAGCAGCTCACCGGGGTGGCGCATGGCGCCACCGGGTGGGTAGCGGTCGGCGGCGCTGAACTCGCCGGCGGTACTGGGGCCAGCGGCGGTACCGCGTCAGCGCCCGGGCACCCGGTCGTGCTTAGCTCGGCCGACGGCCGGAACTGGACGGCGCGGGACGGGGCGGCCGCGTTCGGCTCTCCCGGCCTCGTCGCGTCGGCGGTCGCGGCCGGGAGCAACGGCGGGTACGCCATCGTCGGCTGGCAGGAGGCATACGGCCACTCGACCGCGATGGCCTGGTACTCGGCGGGGCTGACCGGGTGGCAGCCCGCGGTGGTGTCGGCGACCGGCGGTAACAGCCAGCTGACCGCGGTCACCGCGACCGCCGGCGGGTTCGTCTCTGTCGGCTCGTCAGGTGGCCGTCCGGCGGCGTGGATATCCCCGAACGGCCGGATATGGCGGCAGGCCACCCTCACGATGCCGCCCGGCGCGGTGTCCGCGTCCCTGGATTTCGTCGCCGCGAACGGCGTCGTGATAGCGGCGGCCGGGACGGAGGTCACTGCCGCCGGCGGGCAGGTTCCCTTCGAGGCGATCTCGGCGGACGGCGGCTCGAGCTGGACACAGGCCCCGCTGCCATCACCGGGCGGTGCCCAGGTGCTCACCGTCACCGCTCTCACCGCGGCCGGCTCAGGCTTCGTGGCGACAGGGACGTTCGGAACGGTGGGCCGCCAGGACGTGGTCATCTGGAGCCATGTCCCCGCCGAGGGCGGGAACGCGGCCACCGGGACCTGGACCGCGGCCGCGCCAGACGGCTATGGCTTGTCCGGATCGGGCGTTCAGGCGATTACCGCACTGGCCGTCGCGGGTGCCACGCTCACCGGGGCGGGCTTCACCGCGACCTTCGACAGCGAGGCACCGACGATCTGGCAGTCCCCGATCCGAAGCTGACCCGCCATCCGTGGACCTGCCACCGCCGGCCCGCCCCGGCCGGCCCGTCGGCATAGGGTTATCCACCATGACCAGCTTCCAGCCCCGAACTGTCTTCGTCACCGGTGCGAGCAGTGGCTTCGGCGCCGCCGTCGCCCGTCGCTTCGCCGCCAGCGGCGCCCGCGTGATCGCCGCCGCCCGCCGCGCCGACCGGCTCGCCGACCTGGCCGCCGAACTGGGGTCGCTCCTGCTGCCGGTCACACTCGACGTGCGCGACCGGGCCGCCGTTTCCGAGGTGGTAGCCGGCCTGCCCGCGGAGTTCGCCGAGATCGATGTCCTGGTGAACAACGCGGGGCTGGCCCTTGGCCAGGAGCCTGCGCAGTCGGCTGACCTGGACGACTGGGACCAGATGATCGACACGAACTGCAAGGGCCTGGTCTACTGCACGCGGGCGATCTTGCCCGGCATGGTGGCCAGGCAGCGGGGCCACGTGATCAGCTTGGGGTCGGTCGCGGGCACGTACCCGTACCCCGGAGGGAACGTCTACGGCGGGACGAAGGCCTTCGTCCACCAGTTCAGCATTGCCCTCCGCAGTGACGTGCACGGCACCGGCGTCCGGGTCACCTGCGTGGAGCCAGGCATGGCCGACACCGAGTTCTCCACCGTCCGGTTCCATGGCGACAAGGAGCGGGCCGGCTCTGTCTACGCGGGCATGCAGCCCATGACCGCTGACGACATCGCGGAGTCCATCTACTGGGCGGCGACCATGCCCGCCCACGTCAACGTCAACGTGATCGAGCTCATGGCCACCGCGCAGTCGTGGGCCGCCTACCAGGTCGCCCGGACATAGCAATGTGGCCAGCCAGCGGCGGGCGACCTCGGCCTGGGCAGCCTGAAAGCGGCGCGCACCTCGACGGGAACGCTGGTTAGACCCTCGGCCAGCTGCCCCACCGCGGCCAGGACCAGGTCGAGTTGCCCGGCCTGCCAGGGAATGTCCGGCTGGCGGCCGGAGATGTCGTCGATGACAAGAGCGAACCATGGCCCGTGCTCAACCGTGCCGATGAGCCGGAGCGCCGGCCCGCCGAAGGAGCCAGAGGCGCCTGGCGTGATGTTCCGCAGCCGGTCCGCGCGGCGGTCGAGCGGGTCTGCGGATCTTCCGTGGTCGAGGCCCTGACCCAGCCGGGCGGCTTTAGCCCGGGGGTAGCGGCACGAGTCCGCTGCGCGGATGGCCGCCGCTTCTTCACCAAAGCGGCGCCGGCCGACGTGAACGCCGACGCGCCGCGACTGCGCCGCCAGGAGGCCAGGGTGCTCGCCGGCCTGGACCCGCTAATCATCGCCAGGTGCCTCGCGCTCACATCCGCAGTCTGCCGGGGTTGCATAACGAGCCAGTAACAGATATTATGTTCGCATGAAGGTTAATTTTCTGGGGCATCTAACGATCATTTGACCTATTGCCTGAGTTGCCAAAGCGCCGAGTCAGCAGCGCCTTAGTCAACTAGCCAGCAGGGGGTGGCCATGGCAGGGGACCCGGAGGGCGAGCGGCGCTGGTGGCCCGCCTGGCTGGACGACGATGACTTCGACGGCATGGGCGAGGAGGCCTGGCGGGCGGCCATGGAATCGCTGGCCGACGAGGGCCCGTCGCCGGACGAGGAGCTGTTTGCCCCAGCAGGCGACAACGATGATCCTGCTCATGCCCCCGACTCCGACCCCGCTCCCGCCCTCGCGCTGGGGTTCGGGCCGGGCGAGCCTGGCGAGTCGATGGCGCCAGGACCATCGCTAGGCATGCTCGTCGAGCACGCCGTCACCAGCGCGAGCCTGACCGCCATGTCCGACTACGAGGTGATCAGCCTGGTAGCGGCGGCCCGCCGGCAGCGCAACCGCTCGGAGTGGCTGGAACTGCAAGCGTTTAGGGAGTTCACCCGCCGCCGCTGGGAATCGGACCTGACTCCGGTGCGCGATGAAGATGGCCGATGGCAGTTCAAGAACAGCGCCGCCGAGCATGCGGCCGACGAGCTCGCGTTCCGTCTCACCGATAGCCGCGCGCAGTCGGAGGACAGCATGGAGCTATCCGTTGCCCTGCGGGACAGGCTGCCCCGGATGGACGCGTTGATGGCGGCCGGGCGGCTCGGCGAGCGACGGGTGGCGGCGGTGCGGGACGTCGTCATTGGCCTCTCCGATGCCCAGGCCCGTCAAGTCGACGCGATGCTCGCCCCGGACGCCCCGGACCTCCCGTACACCGCGCTGCGCCGCCGGGCCGCCAAGCTCGCGATCTCCCTGAACCCTGAGGCCGAGGCCAAGCGCAAGCGGCGGGCAACACGACGCAAGGCGCGCGTGGAGAAGTTCCAGGAGCGGTCAGGCAACTACGCCCTCGCCGTCCGCGAGATGCCCGTCGATGAGATCCTCGCCTCCGAGGCCCATATCCACGCCCTCGCCGCCTATCTCTGCAGCCACGGCGTGAGCCTGGGCCAGCGGGAGGCCGAGGTCATGGTCTATCTCGACCTGACCCAGGGCCGCGACCCCCTGGACCGCATCCCGCCCGATCGCCGCGACCCCGGCGACCGCAACGTCCCCGGCGACAGCCCCAGGCCCAGCCCGCGGCCCGACCGCCACAACGATGACGACTTCCGCGACGATGACGACAGCGACGAGGACGACGACGACGACATCGGCGGTGGCGGCGGCCCGTGGCCATTTGCCCCGCCCGGGCCCGGCAGGCCCGGCGGCCGCGCCCCCTTCCCGGCGTCAATCAACCTGCTGGTCCCGGTGGGCACCCTCTTCGGCTGGTCCAGCATGCCGGGCGAGGCCGGCCGCGACGTCATCGGCCCGCGGACCCTGGCGGAGATGGTCCAGGCCGCCTCCCGGCACCCGGCCACCCGCTGGTGCGTCACCCTCGTCGGGGCGGACCGGACTGCCGTCGCCCACGGCTGCGCGCGCGGTCGCCACGAATGGGACCCGCCCCCCAACACCAGCGGCAACAGCGCCGCCACCGTTAACGTCGGCCACCACGCCGAAACCCCAGCCGAGCTCGGCCTGCTCGCCGAGCTCCTCGCCCGGCTGAGGGCCGACTTCGAGCCGATCGCCAAGGGCGCCTGTGATCACCGGCATGCCGAGCCGCGCTACCGTCCCAGCCTTAAGCTCCGCCACCTGATCCTCGCCCGCAACGCCACCTGCCCCGCACCCGGCTGTCAGGCCAGTTCATGGCACTGTGATCTCGACCACACCATTCCCTGGCCCGAAGGCCCGACCGACGAGTGTGACCTAGGCCCGCCCTGTCGGCACCATCACCGGTCTAAGCAGGCGCCTGGCTGGCGCCTCCAGCAGCCAGCACCAGGGGTCTTCCGCTGGACCACGCCAAGCGGCCACACCTACGAGACCCGCCCCACCAGGTACGACATCTTATTCCCTATTACTCCCTAAGCTTCCAAATAAGAATCTTAATAGGTACGTTTAGGGTACGATCGGGTTTCGTGGTTAGGATCATGTACTCGACCGAAGAGGTCGCGGACATCCTCGGCCTGCACGTCCGCACCGTCCGCGGCTACGTGCGCGACGGACGTCTGCCGGCCACCCGGATTGGCAAGCAGTACCGGATAGCCGGCGATGACCTGGACGCGTTCACCGGTGCGCAGCGAGGACAGCCAGAGCAGCCGGGACAGCCAGTGGGCCGCCCCGACGGGCCGCCCCGAGTGGAGGTCTCGGCCATCGTGCAGATCGCGCCACTAAGTCCGGATGCGATGACCCGGCTGGCCACGCTGGTCACGAGCGCGGCGGGCACCCGGCGAGATGGTGAGGACCAATTGCACGTACAGACCGTCTACGACCCGCACCGGGCCAGCCTCAAGATCCTCGCCGTCGGCACCGCCGACGACACCGCGGCCCTGCTGGCCCTCGTCAGCACGCTCAGCAGGGGACCGGAGTGACCGGAGCCAGCGGTGACACCTGAGCCAGTACCGGGCCAGGCGGCCAGCGCCCTCCGCACCGCGTTGCGCCAGGGCCTCACCGCCGCGCTGAAGGCGCGGGACTCCGATGCCCTGGCCGCGCTCCGCACTGCCATCGCCGCCATCGACAACGCGGAAGCCATCCCGGCCCCGGTCACGCCGCCGCAACTGCCGGCGACGAGTCCCCACATTGCCGGGGCCAGCCGCGGAGCCGGGTCAGCCGAGGGCGCCCGGCATCAGCTCAGCAGTGGCGAGGTGCAAGGCATCCTGCGCGAGCAGATCGCCGACCACGCCCGCGAAGCCGACCGGTATGACGCGCTCGGCCAGGCCGACGCCGCGAGCCGCCTGCGCCGTCAGGCTCGTGCGCTCGCGGCCTTCCTGCCCTAACGGGCACGCATCCAGCGCTCATCTGGTCATGAAAGCGCCCTTCCCAGGAAACCGCGGATGTGGCCCGAGACCGCGTCGAGGTGGCTTTCGAGCAGGAAGTGACCGCCGTCAAGCAGGCAGATCTCGGCACCGGGGGCGTCGGCGGCGAAGGCGAGGGCACCCCCGGGAATGAAGATCTGGTCATTGCGGCCCCAGACGGCTAGCAGTGGCACCCGGCTACTGCGCAGCCAGGCGTGCAGCTGAGGGTACTGGGGGAGGTTGTTCGCGTAGTCCGCGAACAGGTCAAGCTGCACCAGGTCATTGCCCGGCCTGGACACCTGGGCGAAGTCGTGCTGCCAGGTGTCCGGGCTGACCAGGGTCTCATCGGGTACGCCGGTGAGGTACTGCCACCGGATGGCATCCAGGGTGAGGGCCTGGCGGATGGGAGCCTCCGTCTCCGGGTTGCGGTTTCGCCAGAATTCCCGGACGGGCTTCCAGAAGTCCTCCCCGAAGCCGGCCTCGTAGCCGTTCCCGTTCTGGGTGATGATCGCGGTGACCGCTCCCGGGTCGTTCAGGGCGAGCCGCCAGCCTATCGGCGCGCCATAGTCGTGCACGTACATGGCGTACCGAGTGACGCCGGCCTGGCCCAACAGGCCAGCAGTCAGTCCCGCGAGGGCGTCGAAGGTGTAGCCGAACTCCGCCGCGGCGGGCGCGTCGGACAGCCCAAAGCCCAGGTGGTCCGGCGCGATCACGTGATAGCGGTCGGCCAGCAGGGGGATCAGGTCCCGGAACATGAACGAGCTCGCCGGGAATCCGTGCAGCAGCACCACCGCCGGGGCGTCGAGCGCGCCGGCCTGACGGTAGAACAGGCGGTGACCGTCAACATCGGCATACCTATAGTGAATTTCGTGCATTGATAGGCCTTTCGGATTCACCGTGGAAGAGGACCCGGCAGGCCGGGCGAGCGATTCACGATTTCCGATCCTAGAGGCGCAACGACCGGCCCGTCGACGAGATCAGTGCAGTCGGCGCAGCTCAGAGGGCTGGCAATTCCGAATTGTCGGGCCGTACTGTCATTTCCATATTTCGGTGATCGAGTAAATTAGAGCCTTGGCAACAACTGCGCGAGCAGTCCGCCGACCCGCGCGGCGGATGCCTGGGCGGCGGCGATCACGTCGCCATGATCAAGAGGCGCCGCCGCCATCCCGGCCGCCGGATTGGTGACCAGGGAGATCGCGAGTACCTCGGCGTTCAGGTGACGGGCCGCGATCGCCTCAAGCACCGTCGACATGCCGACGAGGTCGGCGCCCAGGGCGCGCAGCATGCGGATCTCGGCCGGCGTCTCGTAGTGCGGTCCGGGCAGGGCCGCGTATACGCCCTCCTCCAGGGTGGGATCCCGGGACCGCGCGAGCGAGCGCAGCCTGGGGGAGTACACCGCGGTCAGGTCCACGTGCCGGCCGGGGTAGCCGTCCGGTGGGGTGGGGCCGGCCACCGGGGACTGGCCAGTCAGGTTCAGGTGATCGCTCATGAGGACCGGTTGCCCGACGCTGTAGGTAGCCCGGATGCCGCCCGCCGCGTTCGTCAGGATGACCGTCCGGGCACCGGCGGCTATCGCGGTCCGCACCCCGTGCACCACGGTGCCGGCCCCGTGCCCCTCGTACAGGTGCACCCGGCCGAGGAACACCAGGACGCGCCGGCCCTCGGCGACGTTGAGAACGCGGACGGATCCCTGGTGCCCCGGCGTGCTGGGCGCCGGGAAGCCGCCGAGCTCCGCGAGCGGTATCTCGAGTTCCGGCGTGCCGAGAGCGTCAGCGGCCGCGGACCATCCGGAGCCAAGGACGATAGCGGCGTCGAAGGTCGCCCCGGACAACTCGGCTAGCCGGGAAGCGCTCGCCCGGGCGAGCGCGTACGGGTCACTGTGGTGCGGTTCGGTACCGGTCATGGCGCTGATCATCCCGCACCGTAGCGGCCGCTGCCACACCACGTCATCCCGGTGGCGCAAGTGTGGAAGTT
>Ga0335072_10007746_pt1 | contig 15631 bp, 17 predicted proteins | sample Lox_Sample_21_FD_206725 | JGI IMG/M metagenome (GOLD analysis project Ga0335072, IMG submission 206725) | Soil microbial communities from Loxahatchee National Wildlife Refuge, Florida, United States - Lox_Sample_2.1 | ecosystem: Environmental > Terrestrial > Soil > Wetlands | place: USA... | reverse complement strand
GGGGACTAGCCGACCCCGGTTTTTCGGCACTACACTTCGCCGGCTCACCAATTATGCGTGATCTCGGAATGCGTATCCCGCTGATGTTGCTGACCCTGCTGGCGCTGAGTGCGTGCGTCCAACCGAGCTTGAGCAAGATCGACTATCGCACCTTCAAAATCGATTCGGGCGGGATTCCCGGCGGATCGGACGCGCCGAACCGCCGCCTGGCCGAACAGGTGTGCCCGAACGGCTACCGGGTACTCGATGAGAGCGTCCATCGGAACTCCCCGGACCGTGCCGAGGACGAGATTGGCGACGTCTTCACGTCGTGGACGGTCCGCTGCCTCTGAAACACCGAGGTCAGCGCGGCCGCAGCGTCGGGAAGGCGATCACATCGCGGATCGACGGGCTGTCGGTCAGCAGCATGACCAGCCGGTCGATGCCGATGCCAAGCCCGCCGCAGGGCGGCAGACCATATTCGAGTGCGGCGACATAGTCTTCGTCAAGCAGCTGCGCCTCTTCGTCGCCCGCAGCACGCGCCTGCATCTGAGCCTCGAACCGCGCCCGCTGGTCTTGCGGATCGGTTAGTTCGGAAAAGGCGTTGGCCACCTCCCAACCATGGATGTAGGTCTCGAACCGCTCGGCGAGGCGCGGATCGCTGCGGTCGGCCTTGGCCAAGGGTGAGATATCCCGCGGAAAGCCGGTCACATGGGTCGGCGCGATCAGCCGGTCCTCGACGCGCGCGGCAAATACCGCTTCGAGGGTCTGACCCCAGTTCTCGCCGCCGGTCAATGCCGCCCCCACGTCCCGAGCGGCGCGACGCGCCGTTTCGGCATCGTCGAACCGCAAGAAATCGACCCCGGTTGCCGCCTCGACCAGTTCGGCCATGCTGCGCCGCGGCCACGGCGGCGACAAATCGATCTCGGTGCCGCCATAGCTGATCTGCAATGACCCGAGCACCGCCTCGGCGCCGGCGATGACCAGCTCTTCAGCAAGCCGCATCATCGCGTGGTAGTCGACATAGGCCTCGTAGAGCTCGAGTGAGGTGAATTCAGGGTTGTGCCGCGGCGACAGCCCTTCGTTGCGAAAGCACCGGTTGATCTCGAACACCTTGTCGGCGAGCCCGCCGACCACCAGGCGTTTCAAATGCAGTTCGGGGGCGATGCGGAGATAAAGGTCAATATCGAGCGCATTGTGGTGGGTGACAAACGGTTTGGCCGAGGCACCGCCGGGGATTGTATGCAGCATCGGCGTCTCGACTTCGAGATAGCCGCGCGCCAATAGATGGCTGCGCAATCCCGCCACAATCCGGCTGCGGCGGCGCAGTGTTTCGCGACTCTCCGGGTTCATGATCAAGTCGAGATAGCGCTGCCGATAACGCAGTTCGACATCTGCGAGACCGTGGTATTTCTCGGGCAACGGCCGCAGCGTTTTGGCCAACACCGCGATGCTTGTGGCATTGACGGTCAATTCGCCGCGCGGGGTCCGGCGGACCAGCCCCTCGACACCGATCATATCGCCGATATCGAGCAGCCGCAGCGCGGCGAGGCTTTGCCGATCGAGATAATCGCGGTGGCAAAAAACCTGGATCTTTCCCGACGCGTCATGGAGGTCGATGAACATGCCGCTGTTGCGCATCGCGCGGATGCGGCCGGCGACGCGCACCTGTTCGCCGGTCTCGGCGCCGGGCGCCAGCGCCGCATGGCGGAGCTCCAGCGTCGCCGCCTCATCGGTGCGGGAAAATTCGTACGGGTAGGGATCGATCCCCAGTACCTTTAGCCCATCCAGCTTGGCCAGCCGGACAGCCCGCAGCGGATCTTCGGCATCGGTCATCGAATACTCCGGCTAGCCGGCGGCAGCTCGAGGCACCGAACGCGGCGCCAAGTCCACAACCTCATCGTGATAACGCCGCAAGGTGCCGTGGTGGCCGACACTGACGACCGTCGGCTGCCACGACGCCTCGCGCAACAGGCGATAGAGCGACATTTCCGCAGCTTCGTCGAGTGCCGAGGTTGCTTCATCGAGGAAAACAATCTCCGGCCGCGCCAACAATACCCGCGCGAAAGCCAGCCGCTGCTGCTCACCAATCGACAGGCGCTGCGCCCAATTCCCCTCTTCATCGAGACGATCGACAAGATGCGGCAAGCCGACCGCGCGCAGCGCATCGGCGAGACCGTCACGCGGCAGTTCGACCGCGGCCCGCGGATAGGCAATCGCGTCGGCGAGGGTGCCGAGCGGCAAATACGGCCGCTGCGGCAGGAACAGGGTGCGGCCGTCAGCGATGCGGATGTGACCGCGTCCAAACGGCCACAGGCCGGCAATCGCGCGCAGCAGGGTGCTCTTGCCGGCGCCCGAGGGTCCGGTAACCAGCAACGCGTCGCCCGGGCCGACCTTGAGCGCCACTTCCTGGTGCAGCGGCCGGCCGTCGGGCAGATCCAGATCCAGGGTGTCGACCTCGACGCCAGCGCCGCCGCGCTCGATGGCGATCGGTTGAGCTGCCTGGCGCTCGGCGGCAACGCCTTCCATGCGCGTGTGGAAGCCGTAGAGCCGCTGTACCACTGCCTGATATTGCGCGATCTCGGTGTAAGAATTGACGATAAAGGACAGCGAATCCTGCACCTGACCAAAGGCCGAAGCAATCTGCATCAGGCCGCCGAGCTGGATCACCTTGTCGAAATATCGGGGTGCGGCGACAATGAACGGAAACACGATCGCGACTTGGGCGTAGCCGGTGGTGAACCAGGTCAGCTTTTTGCGGCGCTTGATAATCCCCCACCAATTACTGATGATCCGCGAAAACCGCGTGTCGAATGTGTCGAATTCACGTGCCTCCCCGCCGTAGAAAGCAATGTTTTCGGCGTTTTCGCGCAGCCGTACCAGGCTGAAGCGGAAATCCGCCTCGTAGCGTTGCTGGTCAAAGCTGAGCCGAATGAGCGGGTTGCCGATCCAGCGGGTCAGAAACGTACCGCCGACCGCGTAGATCAGCGCGGCAAATACCATGTAGCCCGGGATGCTGAAGGTGCGACCACCGCCGAGCGGGACTGTCAGCGCCCCCGACAACACCCACAAAATTGCCAGAAACGACAACAGCGTGACAAATGCGTTCAACAGCCCGATCGAGAGTGCGATTGTCATCGTCGCGAAACTGTCGATATCGTCCGAGATGCGCTGGTCCGGGTTGTCGGTCGCGCTCTGGTTCAATTGCATCCGGTAATAGTTCTGATGGTCGAGCCAATTGTGCAAATAGCGGTGAGTCAGCCAGCGGCGCCATCGGATATGCAGAATCTGCCGCAAGTAAAGTGCGTAGACCGCATCGACGATCATCGCAAAGGCGATGATCCCAAAGATGGCGAACTGGTACCAGAACTCACCCCATTTATATTGCTGCAGCGCATCGTAAAAATCATTGTTCCATCGATTGAGGCGCACATTGAGCCACACCGAGAATAGATTAAGCGCCACCACCGCGGCCAGGAGACCGATAGCCGACCACTTCTCCTCGGACTTCCAATATGGCCAGGTCAACTCCCAGGCCTGCCGCAGGAACCCGCGCTCGCTAGCCGCCATCAACACTCTCCACCCGTCGCATTCGAACCATCCACGACTGGTCCATCTATATCGCTTAAGATGCGCATCCCGTGATCATTCCACCCGTCCACATATCCGGCACCGAGCCGCTTGATGCCAATCTGCTGGCGCGCGGAGTTTGCCGCGCCTTGGACCAGCTCGGCTACGCCACTCTCGTCGAATTCCCGCTGGCCAATGGACGCCGCGCCGATGTCTTGGCTCTCGGCCGGCGTGGGGAAGTGATCGCCGTCGAAATCAAGAGTTCGGTCGCCGATTTTCGCGCCGACCGGAAATGGCCGAGCTATCGTGAATTTTCCGATCGCTTGTACTTTGCCGTGGCAAGCGGGTTTCCGGCTGCCCTGATCCCCGAGGATTGTGGCCTGATGGTGGCAGATGCGTTCGGGGCGGCTCTAGTACGCGACGGCCAAGTCATTGCGCTTGCCGCCGCCCGGCGCCGCGGCTTGATCCTGAGCTTTGCTCGGATCGCCGCGACTCGACTGCGGCGCTCGCTCGATCCTGACGCCGCCCGCTTCGACGGCATCCGACCCGCCGCTGCGGGATAGTCAAACCGCACGTGCAAAGCGCGCAATCGTTGCACTGGTGCTATAGCCCGGCATCACCTCGGCAAGCATGACCTCGCCGCCGGAAGCCTTGACGATGTCGGCGCCGACAACATCGTCAAGACGGTAATCGGCGCCCTTGACCAACAAATGAGGACGCATCGCACGGATCAGCTCAAGCGGCGTGTCTTCATCAAAAATCACAATCAGATCGACCGCCGACAGCGACGCCAAAACCGCAGCGCGCGCCGCCTCCGTCTGCACCGGTCGACTGGCCCCCTTGAGGCGCCTCGCCGATGCGTCGCCGTTGAGAGCGACGACGAGCCGATCGCAAGCCATTTTGGCCTGCCGCAGCATCGATACGTGGCCCGGGTGCAGCAAGTCAAAACAGCCGTTGGTAAAACCGACGCGAAGACCTTGACGCCGCCAGCGCTCGATCTGGTTGAGAGCCTGCAGGCGCGAGACCGCCTTAGCGGTGCTCGACGGGTCGTTGCCGTCGATCCAGGCTCCGAGTTCGCTCGGAAAGACAACGGCGGTGCCGATCTTGCCAACCACGATGCCGGCAGCAATATTGGCCAGTCGCGCGGCATCGACGGCGCTGATCCCGGCGCCAAGGGCTGCACCCAGCATTGCCACCACGGTGTCGCCCGCGCCCGAGACATCATAGACCTCGCGCACCTCGGCGCGCTGGCTATGGACCAAGCCGTCCGCTTCGACCAGCACCATCCCGTCTTGTCCAAGCGAAACGAGGACGCCGCCAAAGCCGCAGCGATCGATCAAGGCTCGGGCGGCAGCGACAATCTCGCTCTCGCTGGCCACCGGCATACCGGTCGCATGCGCCAGCTCGCGGCGATTTGGCTTCAACAGATCCGCGCCGTGATAGCGAATGGGATCGCCGCCTTTTGGTTCGACCACGACGCGTGCCCTCGCCTCCCGCGCGGCTCGGATGATTTCCAGCGCCACGCCGTCGGTCAGAACTCCCTTCGCATAATCGGACACGATGACCACGGATTTGTCGGTCACCAGTTCGCGCGCCAATCGCAGCAGGTCGTCGCGGCTATAGGGATCGAGCGGCGCTGCGGTCTCACGATCGGCCCGTAGCAGCTGCTGGCTGGCGGCAACATACCGCGTCTTGACTGTCGTCATCCTCGCCGGCTGCACCAGTACGTGAACCTCGGCGCTCTCCTGGGCTTCGAGCAGGCGGCTGATCTCCCGGCCGGCGTCGTCGTTGCCGACTACCGAAATAAATGACGCTTGCGCGCCAAGGGCAGCCAGATTGCGCAGCACGTTGCCGGCGCCGCCCAAGGTTTTCAATTCGCGCTCGATGTTCAGCACCGGTATCGGAGCTTCCGGCGATACGCGCTCGACCTCGCCGAAAATGTAGTGGTCGAGCATTACATCGCCGATGCACAGAACCCGCGCGGATTGCAGGCGTTCGATCAACGGAACGAGATCGGCGTTGTCGGGCATCGGCATGTGAACAGCAGAAATCGGCACCCGTCTTTTCGCGCCACCGGCCGCGAAATTCAAGATCAACAAGTGTCGCAAAGCGTTTGTCGCCGCCGCTGGCGCCGCAGCAGCAGATAGACTGCGCCCGCACCTCCGTGACGCGGCTGGGCCGCAGCGACAGCAAGAATGCGCCGGCGCAGCCCGGTTTCGCCGAGCCAGCGCGGCACCGCGCTCTTCAACACGCCCGGGCCCTCCGCGCCGAGCCCGCGCCCAGTGATCACCAGGACGCAGCGCCGGCCCATTCGATATGACGCCTCGACAAATTCGATCAGCACCTGATGGGCTTCGGATTGCGTCAACCCGTGCAGGTCGAGCCGCGACTCGATCGGGTGCTGACCGCGTTTGAGCCGCTCGGCATTGGCGCGGTCGATGCCGGCGAACCGCTCGACCAGAACCGTCTCCCGCTCCGGAACCCAAGCCGGGGCCGCCGCCGCCGCGCCTGACGGCGGGCTCGGCGCTGCCGGCAAAATCGGGGCAGTGCGACCCGGCAGCGGGATCACGTCGCGTACCGCCTCGGCCCACAGCCTCCGATCGCCGAGAGGCGGTGCGCGATTACCCGCCGTTTTCGCCATGTTCTAGGCCCCGCCGTCTTCGACGACGAGGATATGGAGACGGCGCGGCCCGTGCGCACCGAGCACGATGCGCTGTTCAATGTCGCCGGTCCGCGACGGCCCGGTGATGAAGTTAACGGTGCGCGGCAATAGCTGCCGCCCGACTTCGCCGCATTCGCCCGCCAGGTCGCGCAGGCGATCCCAGCCATCCTCATAGGTCCCAACTACCCGGTCCGCCGGGACCAGAACGATGTGCGTATCCGGCAGAAAGTTGAGGCTGGTCGGGGTTGCGGCGCCGGAAGCGAGCATCAAGGTCCCGGTCTCGGCGATCGCGGCAAAACATGGGGTCAGACTGACCGCGTCGGCCGCCTCTGCCCGGCCGCGGCGAATGCGCAGCAACGGCCGCATCTCCCACGGAATTTGGTCGAGACCGGGATCCGGCGCCATGACCAGCTCCGCCGGCAGGTTCTCGGCGGCAAGATAGGCCGCCACGGCTTCCGGCACGGCATCGATCGACGACAGGCGCGCCACCGTCGCTTGCACCGCCTCGGCCATCGCGACGAACAAATTGACCCGCGCCGGATGATCGAGCGCCGCCGCCCGCATCGGGATCAGGTTGCGGCGATGCGCTGCAACCCGCGCACGCAACGCCGCTGCCGTTGCGGGATCGAGCGGACCGCGGTTCAGCGATCGGCGGATCGCGGCTAGGATCGCATCGCGCGCTGCGGTCACCTTCGGCCCGCCGCTTTGCTACGCTCGGCCCATAGACTATGAAAACTGCGGCCTTCAGGCGCCGGCATGTCGCGCACCCCGGTCCAACCCGCGGCAAAGGGCAGGTTGCGAAACCGGCCGCGGCGGCCGCCGACCCAGCCAAGGGTGCGGCTCGCGACTTCGGTCAGCATGTGGTAGAGCGCCGGGCGCAGTGCCACCCAGGCCCACACTGAGAGCCCGCTTCGCCATATCCGCGGCGCCAGCTTTTTCGCGAATTCGCGCTCGCGCCAATGGCGCAGCATCTTTGGCAGCGGGATCTTGACCGGGCATACGCTCTCGCATCGCCCGCACAAGGTCGACGCGTTGGGCAGCGGGGCCGCTTCTTCGATGCCGATCAGACTTGGTGTCAGCACCGCACCCATCGGGCCGGGATAAACCCAGCCATAGGCATGACCGCCGACCGCGGCATAGACCGGGCAGTGGTTCATGCAGGCGCCGCAGCGGATGCACCGCAGCATGTCGTGAAATTCGCCGCCCAGCATGGCCGCGCGGCCATTGTCGAGCAGGATGACATGATAGGCTTCGGGGCCGTCGAGGTCCCCGGGCCGGCGCGGGCCGGTCGACACCGTCGTATAGGACGAGAACTCCTGCCCGGTCGCCGAACGTGCCAGCAGCCGCAGCAGCGTTGCCGCGTCCTCAAATGTCGGCACCAGTTTTTCGAGGCTGGCGAGCACGATATGGACGCGCGGCAGGATTTGGGTCAGATCGCCATTGCCCTCGTTGGTGACGATGATGCTGGAGCCGGTCTCGGCGATCAAGAAATTGGCGCCGGTGATGCCGACATCGGCGGCGAGGAATTGCGGGCGCAATATCGCGCGGGCTTCGTCGCACAACGCCTGCGGCTCGGCCAGCGGCCGGTTCGGATCAAGTGTCCGATGAGCGCTGCGAAAGGCATCGGCGACCTGCTCCTTGACGAGATGCATCGCCGGCGCGATCAGATGACTCGGCGGCTCATGGCGCAGCTGGATGATGTATTCGCCGAGATCGGTCTCGACCGGGGTAATGCCGCTCTTTTCGAGAAAGTCGTTGAGGCCGATCTCCTCGGCGATCATCGACTTGCCCTTGGTGACCGATCTGGCGCCGGCAGTACGACACACCGTCAGCACGATCTCGCACGCTTCCTCCGGGGTCCGCGCCCAATGGACCTCACCACCCGAAGCGACGACATTGTGCTCGTACAGTTCGAGGTAAAAGTCGAGATGGGCGAGGGTGTGGTCCTTGATTTCCCGGCCCACTTCCCGCAGTGCTTCGAACTCCGGCAACCGCGCCACGACTTCGAGGCGGCGCGACGGAAAGCCGCGCTGCGTCATGATGTCGAGCGCCTGCTGCAGGTTATCGTTGGCGAGTCCGGCGCGGGCGCTCGCCGAGAAGTCGCGGCTCTTCGCCTCCATCGTCAGCGCGGTTTGCCGATCGGCGGCGTGTCGTCGGTCATCCCGGCAAGAACCTCGGCGAGATGCCGGGTTTCGAGCGATCGTCCCTGGCGCGAGAGTTTGCCGGCGATATTCAACAGACAACCGAGATCACCAGCGAGCACCGCCTCAGCACCGGTCGCGACGATGTCGTCGGCCTTGTCGCTGACCATCTTGTCGGAGATTTCCGGATATTTGACACAAAAAGTGCCGCCAAAGCCGCAACATATCTCGGCTCCCGGCAATTCGCGCAATTCCAGACCGGCGACCGAGCCGAGCAGCCGGCGCGGTTGATCGCGCACCCCCAGTTCGCGCAGGCCCGAGCAGGCATCATGATAGGTCGCGACCCGCGGCCACTGCGCGGCGACCTCGCGCATGCCGCGCACATCGACCAGAAACGCGCTGAGTTCCCAGGTGCGAGACGCGAGTTCTTCGGCGCGGCGCAGGTTTGCCGGATCGTCGGCAAACATCTCCGGGAAATGCAGGCGGATCATCCCGGCGCAGGAACCGGATGGTGCGACGACAAAATCATAGCCGGCGAATGTCTCGATAACCTTGAGCGCGATCGCCTTGGCGGCACTGCGATCGCCCGAATTGTAGGCCGGCTGACCACAGCAGGTCTGCGTCCGCGGCACTTCAACCGTGCAGCCGCTCCGTTCCAGCAATTCGACCGCGGCAAAGCCGACCGTCGGCCGGAACAGATCGACCAGACACGTCACAAACAGCGCCACCCGCGTTCCGCTTTCAGCCATCCGGCTCTTCCTGCTGTCCCGGAGAGGTGAAATTAGGGGGAATGCCGCCCGGGATCAATCAACGCATTGACGCTGCTGAAATAATCGCCGCCTGCAGCAGCCGCGGGAGGGTCTGCTGTCAACTGCCGGTAGCGACAAGCATCCAGTTCGGATCAGCCGACCGGGTATCGCGGGCAAATGTCCAATAGTCGGTTTTTTCGACCGGATGGTCGGGATTGCCGTCAACGATGCTGCCATCCATCGCGCGGGTCACGCTGATCTGGTGTGATACAAGCTTGACCGTCACGCGTGCGGTCCGACCCGTCATATCGGCCTCGACGATTTCCGCGTCGTCGAGCTTCAAATCGTGAGTTTCAAAGGTTTCCTTGGCCGTAATGCGATCGTCGATGGTTTGAGCGAATGGCTTGAACACATCGTCGCTGAGCAGCGGTCGCAAAGCCGATTTGTCGCCTTTGGCAAAAGCGTTTACGATCATCTCGAAAGCGACGCGCGCGCCGGCCAGAAACTGCGACGGGTCGAAGCCGGGATCGGCGCGGCGTATCCGGGCGATCCCTTCGGCTATCGAATCGGCAGCTTTCGCGGCCGATGGCGACAGCGGCAGGATCTTGTCCCGGTTATCCGGCGTTGCCACCTTGTCGGCACCAAGCTTGTCGGACAGCGATGCCGGCCGCTTCGCGTAGAGATCGCGTCGCCGTTCGTTTCCGGTGCGTCTGCCGAGTACGCTGCGCAGCCGCAGAACCAGAAAGGCGGCAATCATCGCGAAAAGGATGATGTCGAAGTATTGAAAATCGCCCATCGTCTCCCGCGCCCCGCCACCCCGGAGCCATCGCCGGCGATCGGCCCGCATCGGCTCCAAGGCTCAGATAGGGCTCCGGTGCAGCGACGACAAGCGCATCCGGCGAGTAGATCGTGAAGCCCGGGTTCCGATTGGCACTTGGCGCCTATCTGCTGCTCGAAATCTGGGCAACACTCGAAATCGCAGCCTGGCTTGGCGCTGCGCGCACCGTGCTGCTGTTGATTCTGGGCATCCTGGCCGGGATTGTGGTGCTGCAGCGCGAAAAACTTGCTGTCGTCTCTCATTTTAGACACGCCAGCGGGCCGCGCCAGCCATTTATTCCGAGCCTGCCTGACCGGGCGCTGCGTGCTGCGGCGGGCCTGCTGCTGATTGTTCCCGGTTTTGTTAGCGACGCTGCGGCACTCATTCTGCTCGTGCCGCAACTGCGCCGGTGGCTGATCCGTCACTGGTCGGCGCGCCTTAGCCGCAGCGCCGGTGTGACCGTCATTGAGGGCGAGTTTCACCGGCTCGATGAGATGATTCGATGCTCTGCAAAAGAAAGCACGAATCTCGATAACCGCGACCCACCAGGCTAGACGCAATCCGGTATTCGGACCCGACGCGACCCGATCCTTGCGACAAACAGGCCCCTTGCAACGAACAAGGCGGTTTCGGGTCGGATCGAAGCCCGATCCAATTTGAGCCGTCTGCGCGGCTTCGTGAGCCGGGAAAATCATTAACGGACACCCGCGCGTTGCCGCCCGCTGACAATCCGTGCTAGCCAGCCACCGAGGAAATTCGCCGCAGGAGGCAGAAATGGCGGGAGAGGTCAGAGGCAATGGCGAAACCGACGCGCTGCCGCCGGCGGCGGATGGCCCGCAGATGTTTTTCAATGTTCAGTATGTAAAGGACCTGTCATTCGAGAATCCGCGCGCGCCGCAAAGCCTGATGCAGCCGGCAACCCAGCCCGAAGTAGCAATAAACGTTGACGTCAAGGCGCGCAATCTCAACTCTGAAGCGTATGAAGTGACGCTGACGATCAACGTCAACGCCAACGCTCAAGGCGAGCCGGTTTTTCTGGTTGAACTCGCCTATGCCGCGGTGGTGACCATCAGGAACGCGCCGGAACAGATGCTGGCGCACCTGGTTCTGGTCGAGACACCGCGGATCATGTTCCCGTTCGCCCGGTCGATCATCGCGACGGCGACCCGCGACGGCGGCTTTCCCCCGCTGCTGATCAACCCGATCGATTTTGCCGAGTTGCTGCGCCATCAGCAAGCCGCCGAGCAACCGCCAGCGGAGCCCGGACCCTTTGTCTGAAGCTCAGGCTTCGGTCTGCCACAGCGGTGCGGTGAGGAGCGCCAGCATCGCGTTGTGGGCGGCCAGTTCCTCAGCGGAGGGGGCGTGCGCGCGCGCCGGACGCGCGATCCGAATAGCGTTGATCACCGCCATTTGCGGGGCAGCAAAGTCGAGGCCCGGCTGACGCCCGCCGATCAACTCCAGATAAACCGCCGCCAGCAAATCACAATCGATCCGGGCGCCATGGCTGGTGCGGCCGGAATTATCGATATCGAACTTCCGGCACAGTGCGTCGAGGCTCGCCGGGGCGCCGGGAAAGCGCTGCCGCGCCATTGTCAGCGTATCAATGTGGGTTGGCGACAGCATCGGCCGACCCAGTCGAACCAGTTCCGTGTTCAGAAAGGCGATGTCGAATTCGGCATTGTGGATCACCAGCGGATCCGATCCGATAAACTCCAGCAATTCGTCGGCGATCGCTTCAAATGGTGGGTGAGTCGCCAGAAATTCCTCGCTAAGACCATGAACCGCGTGTGCATCGGCCGGAATATCGCGGCCGGGGTTCACATAGCGATGAAAATCGCGGCCGCTTGGGATGTGGTGCAACAGCTCGACGCAGGCGATTTCGACAATCCGATGCCCGGCAGCCGGATCGAGACCCGTGGTTTCGGTATCGAGGACGATTTCACGCATCGGGGGGCGCTCACCGCGGTCTTTGGCTTGATAACGGATGAATTGACTGGCGGAAGATCGGTCGGCAGGTCTGGCGCCGCGGGCGGCGGGCTTGCGCCTGCAGAAACCGGACAATCACGCGCAGATGCCGCAGGCTGAGACCCCGGTCCAACCCGGTCGGGACGACAAAATCGGCCCGCCGCCGCTTTTCTGTATCGGACATCTGCTGCTGCAGAATAGCGGCAAACCGCGCCTCGGTCATACCGGGCCGCCGCATGACCCGCTGCCGCTGCACCATCGCCGGGGCAGAAACCACGATGACATAGTCGCAACGCGCGGCACCCCGGGCCTCATACAGCAGCGGAATGTCGAGCACCGCGATCGGCTCTCGCCGGGCGCGAGCGGCCGCCAAAAACCGCTTCTCGGCCTGTGCCACCATTGGATGCAGAATCGCTTCGAGCCGGGCCAACGCTTGCGGGTCGCCAAATACCCGCGCCCCCAGCTTCTTGCGGTCGATCCCGCCATTCTCAGCCCGCGTACCGGGAAACGCCGCCTCGACCTTCGTGACGGCACCGCCGCCCGGCGCCAGCAACCGGTGGACAACCTGATCAGCGTCAAACAGGGCGACACCCATGCGGCGCAGCGTCGCCGAGGCGGTGCTTTTACCCATTCCGATCGAACCGGTGAGGCCGACGACGATCACCTCAGGACCCCAAAGTCGCGATGATGGTGGCGCGAAGCTCGGCGCTCACCTGGACTGCGGCGCCAAACCACGCCTCAAAACCCGGACGCCCCTGGTGCAGCAACATGCCAAGCCCGTCAACCACCGGATGGCCGCGGCGGCGGGCCGCTGCCAGCAAACCGGTTTCAAGTGGAACATAGACAATGTCAACAACCGGCGCCGTCAGGCGCAGCGGCGCCAGATCGAGGTCGAGCGGCGGCTCGCCGCTCATCCCGAGGCTGGTCGTATTGACCAGCACCCCTGCGCCCTCGAGCACGTGGCTCGCGCACTCCCAGGGATGAACCGTGATCACGGTATCGGCGGTTGCAAGATCGGCAGCAACCGCCTCAGCCCGGCGCCGCGTGCGATTGACGATCCGGATCTCGCGGACGCCGGCATCGGCGAGCGCGGCGACCGCCGCCCGCGCCGAACCGCCAGCACCCAGCACCACCGCAGCCCCCGATGACGATTCCCAGTCGGGAACACTCTCCCGCAGGTTCTCGCGAAAGCCATAGATATCGGTATTGCTGGCTTCAAGGCTGCCGTCGGCGGCGACGAGGATCGTGTTGACGGCGCCGATCCGCCGCGCCAGCGGATCGACCCGGTCCACCACCCTCAAAGCGGCCTCTTTGTGCGGGATCGTCAGATTGCACCCGCGAAATCCCAGGACCGGCAATGCGCGCAGCGCCGGCTCGATATCCTCGGGCCGCACCGGCAGCGGCACATACGCACCGTCGATACCGGTTTGATCCAGCCAAAACCCGTGCAACAGCGGCGAGCGCGAATGAGCGACCGGCCAGCCCATGATACCGGCCAAACGAGCGGCTCCGGTAATCTTCATGGTTGCCATCTAGCACGACGCCAGCCGCCGGAGCCAGATCGGCCAGCAACCTCAGCCAGCAAGATGACCCTGCTCGCGCAAAAAACGCAGTAGCGGCAGCAGCGGCAGTCCGAGGACTGCAAAATAATCGCCGTCGATTCGGTCAAACAGCTGGACGCCTCGCCCCTCCAAACGATAGGCGCCGACCGATCCGAGAATCGCATCACCCTCGCTGTCGACATAGTCGTGGACGAACCCATCGCTGAGATCGCGCATCCCCAGTCGCGGGGCGCTTGATGCCGCCCACAGCCCCTCGCCGCCTCGCACTGCGCACGCCGCGGTTTCAAGGACGTGCTCGCGACCGCACAGCGAGCGCAGCTGGCGGCGGGCCGCGGCAGGATCATTGGGCTTGTCGAACCATATGGTGCCGCAGATCAGGATCTGATCGGCGCCGATCACGATTGCCTGCGGGTATTGCGCCGAGACCGCCGCCGCCTTCGCCTTGGCCAAGCTCAATGCGCAATCGCGGGCGCTGCGGCCGGCGGCTCGAAACTGCCGCTTGATCACCGCCTCATCGAGCGCGGACGGCCGGACCACAAAGTCGATCCCGGCAGCGTACAGCAGGCGGGCGCGGACCGGACTGGCCGAAGCGAGGATCAGTCGCTCATTCGGCATCGATGCCATGACGCCGCGCCAAGAGCTTCATGACCGCCGCCGCAGTTTCTTCAATCGAGCGCCGCGTCACGTCGATCACCGGCCAATGATGCGCACCAAAAGCGCGGCGCGCCTCGCGAACCTCCGCTCGGACGGCATCAAGATCGGTATATTCGGTGCTGCCGTCATGATGCAGCATGCTGAGCCGGTTGCGGCGAAGCTGGATCAGCCGCTCGGGATCGTTGGTCAAGCCGACGACCAGCGGGCGTTTCGCGCTGACCAGTTCGGGCGGCAGCGGCACACCCGGCACGAACGGCACATTTGCCGCCTTGATGCCGCGATTGGCGAGGTAGAGGCAGGTCGGCGTCTTCGAGGTCCGCGACACCCCGACCAGGACCACATCAGCGTCGTCGAGGCCCCATTGCGACTGCCCGTCATCATGATTGAGCGCAAACGTCATCGCGTCGATTCGAGCAAAATACTCGTTGTCGAGCAGATGCTGCTTGCCTGGCACGCCGCGGCTTTCACGATGAAGATAGGAGGCGAGTGCGGCGATCACCGGATCAAGGATCGGTATTGCCGGGATCTGAAGCCGTCGGCATTCCTGCTGCAGCAGCTGGCGCAGCTGCTCGCTGACCAAGGTGAACAGCACGACGCCGGGATTGGCCTCGACACCGGCAACGACACGCTCGATCTGGTTGCGAGTGCGCACCATGCTCCAGACATGCTCGACGGCGTTCACCTCGTCGAACTGCACGAGGCAGGCGCGCGCCACCGAATGCACGGTCTCACCCGTCGAATCGGAAACAAGGTGCAGGTGAAACCGCGTCACCGCACCGGCACCACCGCGGCCGTATTCATCCCAAGGGCGATGTGCATGAAAAAAAGATCATCCACAAGTTTCCACCGGCCGATCTCCATCGCGGTTTTCCATCCCCGTTTTACAACGATTTACCAACATGAGCTGCCATCTGTCCCGGCCGTTCTCCGGCGTCCGGTGGATTTGTGCATGATCGCGCCGTCGGCCACCGCAATCACCATTTTCTCTACCTATATTTTGCAGCGGATTTCACCGGTCTATGCGGCCAATTCACCGCTTCGTCCCCAGCCTCGGCAGGGCAGGAGCGATGCGGTGCCGGCTGTGCAGTTTCCGAGGATGACAAGGTACGGCGCTGAATCCCCGATATCCACCCGCCCAACAATTTTCAACTATCTAGTTTAACTATCTATGGGAGAAAGGAGAATTGGTTGGATGGCTGATCCCCCGACAAAGCGACTGCTGCGCGTCCTCGCCGGCGAGGTGCTCTCGCCACCGGCGTGGTGGCTGATGCGGCAGGCGGGTCGTTATCTGCCCGAATACCGGGCCATTCGTGGGCAGGTGAAGAATTTTGTCGAGCTGTGCCTCAATCCGGCTTTGGCGACAGAGCTGACATTGCAGCCGGTACGCCGTTACGGCATGGATGCCGCGATCCTGTTCTCCGACATTCTGTTGCTGCCCCACGCCATGGGCCAGGCTTTGGCATACCGCGAGGGCGAGGGTCCGGTTCTGGATCCGATCACCGACAGCGCCGGGATCCGTCGGCTCAGCCCAG
>Ga0335072_10007745_pt1 | contig 15631 bp, 11 predicted proteins | sample Lox_Sample_21_FD_206725 | JGI IMG/M metagenome (GOLD analysis project Ga0335072, IMG submission 206725) | Soil microbial communities from Loxahatchee National Wildlife Refuge, Florida, United States - Lox_Sample_2.1 | ecosystem: Environmental > Terrestrial > Soil > Wetlands | place: USA... | reverse complement strand
GACCCGACGAGGACCAGTTGCCCGCCGCTTCGGACGAGGTGGCCAGCTGCCGCCCGCGCGAGGTGGAGGGGCGCCCGGAGGTTGAGGTCGAACACCCAGTCGAGCTCGCTTTGCGCCATCGACCCGAAGGCACCCGACCAGCCGGCCCCCGCGTTGGAGACGACGACATCGAGGCCGCCGAGAGCGGCTGCAGCCGACCTCACTACCTCCTCGGGGGCACCCGGTTCAGTGAGGTCCCCTTCGACGAACGTTTCGAGGACAAAGGGCACTGCCGAGCGGGCGAAAGACCGGCCGGCGCCGGCAACCCGGCACCCTCGCAGCGCCAGCATCGTGCTCGTGATTTCTCCGATGCCGCTCGAAGCACCTGTCACGAGCACGCGCAGGCCCTCGAGCCTGCTGGCGCCGCGGGCCCGGGTGGCGCCGCCGGCAGGGGTGCGGTGGGGCCTGGCGGGGGCGTCGCGCGCGCGCAACTGGGACCGCGCCGGTCAGCGCGCGTTTACGAGGGCGCGCAGCGATTCCCGGACGCTGCCTGCCGTCGCGAGCACGGCGCTCGGTTCGAAACCGCAGTGGGCCATGCAGTTGTGGCAGCGGGGGTCACGCCCGCGCCCGTACTTGGACCAGTCCGTTGTCTCGATGAGCTCCTTGTAGGTCTCGGTGTAACCGTCCGCAAGCAGGTAGCAAGGCCTCTGCCACCCGAACACCGAGTAGCTCGGGATGCCCCATGGCGTGCACTCGAACTCGACCCTGCCCTCGAGGAAGTCGAGGAAGAGCGGGCTGTGGTTGAGGCGCCAGTGCTTGCGCTTACCTGCGAACGCCTGTTTGAAAAGCTCCGTCGACTCGTTGACCCTGAGGAAACTGACCTGGTTCGGTGCCTTTTCGTACGCGTAGCCCGGTGAGATCATCATTGTGTCGACTTCGAGCTCGTCGTTGAGGAAATCGAGCACCTCTTGTACCGTGCGAGGGGAGTCCGTATTGAAGAACGTCGTGTTCGTCGCGACGCGAAACCCCTTCGCCTTTGCCGCCTTGATCGCCGAGACCGCCTTGTCGAAGACGCCATCGCGGCTGACGGAGGCATCGTGGCGCTCGCGGAGCCCGTCGATGTGGATGACCCAGCTGAAAGCGGGGTGCGGCTTGAAGCGGTCCAATTTCCGTTCCAGCAAAAGCGCGTTCGTGCACAGGTAAACGAAGCGTTTCCGGGCGAGGAGCGCTTCGGTGATCTTGTCGATCTCGGGATGGAGGAGCGGCTCGCCGCCCGCGATCGAAACCATGGGCGCACCGGATTCCTCAATGGCTGAGACTGCCTGCTCGACGCTGAGCCGTTTGCGGAGGATCTCCGTCGGGTACTGGATTTTGCCGCAGCCGTTGCACTCGAGGTTGCACGAGAACAGCGGCTCGAGCTCGACGATCAAAGGGTACTTGTCACGTTTTGCCAGCTTTTGCCTGGCGACGTAGGTGCCTACCTTGATGCTCTGGCGCAGTGGTACGCCCATTACCGGACCTCCAGGGGCAGGGGGAAAGATACTCGTTCGTTGCCCGTCGACCGCTCGCTCACCGAGACCGGGCCCATCCCGGCCAGGCATTCGACGACCTCTTGCACGAGCTGGTCGGGGGCGCTCGCGCCGGCGGTGATGCCGACACGTACTGCATTTTCGAGCCACGCTAGGCGTAGTCCGTCTTTATTGTCGATGAGGTGGGCCGCTGGCCCGCTCCGCTGGGCCACCTCGACCAGGCGGTTCGAGTTGGAAGAATTGGCGGACCCGACTACGAGCACCAGGTCGCAGTCCGGCGCCATCGCGCGGACAGCTTCCTGGCGGTTCTGGCTGGCGTAGCAGATGTCCGAAGCCGCCGGCTTGGCCAGGTCGGCGAACCTGGCAGCGAGGGCCTCCACCACCGCGCCGACCTCGTCGGTGGCGAGCGTCGTCTGCGTTACGACCGCGGTGGGCCGGGTGGGGTCGATGCCGAGAGCCCCGACGTCGCCGGCAGTGGTCACGAGCACCGTCCCGGGGACCGTGCCCAGCGTGCCCTCCACCTCGTCGTGGCCGGCGTGGCCCACAAGTACGACCTGGCGGCCGGAGGCGGCAAAACGGCGGGCCTCGTTGTGCACTTTGGACACGAGCGGGCACGTCGCGTCTATCGAGAACATCGAGCGGTTGGCCGCTTCCTCCTGGACGCTGGGCGCCACCCCGTGGGCGGAGAAGACCACGGTGGCCCCATCGGGCACCTCGCGGAGCTCCTGCACGAAGACGGCTCCCGCTGCCTCGAGCCTCGACACCACGTGCGCATTGTGCACGATCTGGCGCCTCACGTAGACCGGTGGCCCGTAGCGTTCCAGCGCCCGCTCGACTACCTGGACCGCCCTGTCGACGCCGGCACAAAAAGAGCGCGGTTCCGCAAGGAGGACCTCCCGGGGCTTGACGGCCGCTGCCCATCTCGCCAGCGCGTGCCTGGAAGCTCGCAGGCTCCTAAGCCCTCTCAGAGCGCCCCTCACCCCGGCGGGCGAAAAAAGCTCTTCGTTTTCGCTGTCCGAGATCGATCGCACGACGGCTATGGGGAGCTCCCAGCCGGCGCCTGCAATAGCGGTCGACTCCATGTCGACTGCGACCGCTCCGAGCGCCCGGAGGGTGGCACGCTCGGCCCCGGTCACGATGTGGTCGGTGCTAACGATCGTCCCGGTGCGGGCGGTTAGGCCGAGACGGCTGAGCTCGGCCGCCAGCAGGGGGGCGGACGCCAGCCTGGCGACTTCGTGCCCCGCCGCGGTGATGAGCCGGTCGGCTACGACGAGGTCGCCCGGGGTGAGGTCCTCAGCCAATGCGCCGCCCAAGCCCGCCACCGCTACCGCCGCATAAGCCCGTGCCCCGCCGCCGGCTGCAAGAGCCGCCAGCGCTGTTGCGCGCCGCGCTGCGCTGGCAAGGCCCATGCCGGTGCGGTGCACCTCGATATCCGCGGCGTCGCACGCCTGGCCCAACCCGAGCGCTATCGCCTCGGTGCGCAAAGGCGCCAGAGCGAGCAGCCGCGGGGCCAACTAGGCCGTCCCGTCCCGAGGCTGCGGCCCGGTGCCGCAAACGAAGCGCCCGAGCGCTGTCAGGGGGAAGACATGGCGGTAGAGGTGGTAATTGAGGGAGAAGTCCCAGGGGAACCCGGTCCCGGTGAACCACGGTTCGTCCCATGTGCCGTCAGGGCGCTGGTGCGAGATGAGCCACTCCGCACCCCGGGTCGCCGCCGGGGACCGGGTCGCGCCGGCCGATACCAACGCCAGGAGCGCCCAGGCGGTTTGCGATGCGGTCGAAGCTCCGCGCCCTCGCCACCCCGGTTCGACGTAGGAGCGAAGGTCCTCCCCCCAGCCTCCGTCGGAGTTCTGGTGTTCCTCGAGCCAACGGACGGCATTGGCGACCCGGCCGTCCTCGGGAGGGATGCCGGCCGCGATGAGCGCAGGGACAACAGCTCCGGTCCCATAGACGTAGTTGACGCCCCACCGGCCCCAGTACGAGCCGTCCGGCTCCTGGTGGGCAGAAAGCCAATCCACCCCACGCGAAAGGGCTTCCTTGGCGGCCGCAGTCAATTCGGGTTCTCCGGCCAGCATCTCGACCACGTGTGCCGTAACGTCCGCCGTGGGCGGGTCGGTGACTGCCCCGAAGTCGAAGAAGGGGAGCTTTGTGGGGAGGGTCGAGTCGTTGTCGGCGTCGAAGGCGCCCCAGCCCCCGTCTCGCGACTGCATGCCGACGACCCAATCGACGGCCCGTTTGCACGCTCCGTCGCTGCCCGTGCCTGAGAACGACCTCCTGAGCGCGATCACGACCTCGGCTGTGTCGTCGATATCGGGGTAATGGACGTTGGCGAACTCGAAAGCCCACCCGCCAGGCTGCAGGCCGGGCCGCCTCACGGCCCAGTCGCCCATGACCGTTACCTCCTCGTCGAGCAGCCAATCGCACGCCCCTTTCACGGAGGGGTCGTCGGGGGTCGTGCCCGCATCGAGCAGCGCCGTGATCGCCAGTGCCGTGTCCCAGACCGGGGATTGGCACGCTTCGATGCGCCGGCCCTGGTCGTCGTTGACCGTGAAGGCTTCGAGGCCCCGGAGGGCGGCTGCCACCGCCGGGTGATCGAGGGAATAGCCCCTGAGCACGAGGGCGATGGTGGAGTACACCATTGGCGGTTGGATGCCGCCCCAGGAGCCATCAGCCTCCTGCCTGGCGAGGATCCACCGCTCCGCTTCGCGCAACGCCACCGAACGAGACATCTTTTTCGGCCAGATCTGGGACCGCTCGTAGTAATGGAGCGCCTTGTCGAGCCAAACCAGCGCAAGGCTGACCGGCCCGAGCGGCCTGCGGCGGGGTGGCTCGCCCGAGTACAGCTCGTCGAGCCCGAACGAAAGGGGCCGGCTCGGCCGGTAGGCGGATATCACCGACAACGCAACGATTGTCTGGCGCGCCCAGCAGGCGAACGACCAGATCGACAGCGGCCATCCCGGGGGGAGGAAGATCAGCTCGGGCGGCACCACCGGCAGCTCCTCCCAGTCCCACCTCCCCACCATTGCCAACCAGACGTGAGTGAACACCCTCGCCGACTCGACCCCTCCGTGGGCCCGTGCCCATGCCGCAGCGCGCGCCATGTGCGGTTCGTCGGGCGTGTCACCTGCGAGGCGGAGCGCGACGTACGCCTCCACGGTTGCCGAAATCTCGCCAGGGCCGCCGTAGAAGGTCGGCCATGGCCCGTCGGGACGCTGTTGCGAGCGCAGCCGGGCGGCGGCGCCCACCAGTGGCTCGTCGTCGGCGATCCCGAGGAAGTGGCGGAGGAGGACGTCTTCGGCATCCATCGTGACGTTCGTCTCGAGCTCGCCTTTCCACCATCCATCGGTCGCCTGTTCCGCCTTGAGGTAGTCGGTGGCGCGTGCGATCGCCTCGGTTGCCTGCTCGACAAGGCTCACGATTCACGCTCCACGACGTAAACGGCCAGGTCGGCAAGTGCACGGCGAGGGACGGCAGAAAGCCTCGCCCTCTCGAGCGAACCGAGCGCCGCGTCGAGGTGGGCCTTGGCGCGCGCCGCCGTCCATTCGCGCCCCCCGCAGGCTTCGACCAGCCACGTCGCCCGGGCGACCTCGTCGGGGCCGAGGGCGCCATCGGAGGAGTAGAGGACCGATTGGAGCTCCTGGGCCTCGTCGTCGCCGGCGGTGAGAGCGGCCACGATCGGCATCGACTTCTTGCGCTGGCGGATGTCGTTGCCCGCCGGCTTCCCAGTTGTGGCCGGGTCGCCCCATATACCGAGCAGGTCGTCGACAGCCTGGAATGCGACGCCCAGGTGGCGGCCAAAGTCTCGCAGGGCACGCACCGTCGTCGGTGAGGCGCCGGCGAGGATCGCCCCGATGGACGCCGCGCATCCGAGCAGGGCACCGGTTTTGGCAGTGGACATCGCCATGCACTCTTCGATGCTCACGCTCTGGCGCTTTTCGAAGGCAAGGTCGTCCGCCTGGCCTGCGATCATTTCCGCCGTCGCCTCGCCGAGGGCGGCGGCGGCAGCGGGCCCGGCCGGGTTATCGGTTTTCAGAAGGACGTCCGTCGCGAGGTTGGACAGGGCGTCACCGGCAAGGATGGCGACACCCGGCCCCCAAAGCGCCCACACGGTTGAGCGGTGGCGCCTCTCACGGTCCCCGTCCATCAGGTCGTCGTGCAACAACGAGAAATTGTGGACGAGCTCGATCGCAACGCCTCCGGGAGCCCCAACGTCCGCCTCGGCCCAGGCAGCTTCGGCCGACAGCAGCGCCAACGCCGGCCGGATGCCCTTGCCTCCCTTGCCTTCCACCGGCCCACCGTCCGCATCGGTCCAGCCGAGGTGGTAGCTCACCACGTCGCGGATGCTCGGCGCCAGCCGCCCGACCGCTTCGCGCATGAGAGGCTGGGTGACATCGCGAGCGCGTTCCAGGACGTCGCCCACGGCCGAAATGGGTGTCACGGGACCTCCTTGTATGTCTTTGACTTGTATGTCCTTGAGCTGTATGTACCTGGTCTGTGGGCCCGTGGCCTGCCGGGCGTCCCGGGCGGCGCCTCGACGTCCCGGCGCACCCCAACGGATGCCAGCACGCTCCCCGCCGCCGCTGCACCGCTGCGGACAGCGCCTTCCATGGTCGGGGGCCAGCCCGTGGCGGTCCACGCCCCTGCGACCACAAGCCCCGGGCAACGTGTCTCTGCCGGAGCGCGTTCGGCCGCCGACCCGGGTGTGGCGGCGAACGTCGCGTGGTGTTCGCGGGTGACGAACGTGCTGAGGACATTCGCCCGCTCGGCATCGGGGAATATGGCCCTCAGGGCGGAGACGACCTCGGCGGCCAGGTCTCCCGGTCGGGTGCCGACGTAGTCGTCGGCCGCCGAGATGGACACTGCAAGGTACTGGCCCCGTTCGGCCCCGCTGGACACTGTCCGGTCGAACACCCACTGGGCCGAGGTACCGAGGCTCGCGGCAAGGGAGAGCTTCGTAACCTGCCTGTCGAAATGGACGTGCACGTTGACTATCGGGGAACTTGCCAGCCGAGAGGGGCGTTTGGCCCCGAGAACGCCTGGCGGCAACACATCTTCGGTGCAGTAATGGGGGAGCGCGACTACGACGGCGTCCGCCGTCAGGTCTGCTTTGGCTGTCCGGACCGTGAACTTCCCCGCTGCGTCCCCGGGGTCGTCCCCAGCCCTTTCTCCCGCCGTGCCGTCAGCCCCGGTCGCGCTGTTGGCGACTACGGAATGCACCGTCTCGTTCAAAAAGACGCTCACACCGGCTTTGCGCAATGCCGCGGCGCCGCGCTCGCCGTGAAGCAGACCGAGCGGGACCCGGCTCCAACCGATGTCCGCCGCTGAGGGCTCGCGGAGCAGGCCGGTCTGGAAGACCTTGGCCGCCATCGCCGAAGACGCCCGTTCGGCCGGGAGGTTGACTGTCGGGAGGCAGATCAGGTCCCATAGTGAGGAGATGGCGCCTGGTCCCTGATGGTGACGCCGCAGCCATGCGGCGAAGGTCTCCTGGTCGAGCCCGGGGTCGCCAAGATCCTGGCGCGACAGCTTGAGGACCGCCGGGCCAAGGCGCAACCGTTCGCCCAAGGGGACGAAGTCGTAGCGGGCGAGCGCTCTCGCCAGATGGAGCGGCGGGCGGGCCCGGTCCCGCCAGATGACAGCCTGCTGGGGCCCCCCGGGGCCCGGGCCGGGCCTGAGCACGTTCACCCGGAGACGGTCCTGGATCTCGACGTCGCCGGCCGAACCTACCCGGTCGAGGAAGTCGAGGTATGCCGTGCAGCACCGGAGGAACACATGCTGCCCGTTGTCCATCGTCAGCCCGGCGTGATCGAAGGACCAGGTCAGGCCCCCAAGCCGCGCCCGCTTTTCGAGCAACGTCACCCTTGTGCCCGCATCGGCGCAGGCGAGGGCTGCGGCCAGCCCGGCAAGGCCGCCCCCGACGACCGCCACGTGAGGTGCCGCAGGTGTGCTCACTGCTACCTCGGCGTCCCTCTGACGAGAGCAGCCGCCGCCACGCTCATCTTTTCGGCTGCGGAAAGGCTTACCCGCTCGTGGAGCACCCGGTCCGGGTAGAGGCGGATCTTGTCGAGCAAGCGGCGGTATATCCCGGCCATCGTTGCCGTGCACGCACGGCTGCGCTTGTCCAGGAGGCTGAGCAGCGGGAGGCCGCGGTCGTACCATTCGGCCGCCCTGCCGGTCTCGAAACAGACAAGAGCGACGAGGTCGTCTTTCTGGCCCTCCATCCCCGGCCCTACGGCGAAGCGCTCGAGGTCCTGCGCTGGCAGGTAGACACGTCCCATGGCGCGGTCCTCGACGAGGTCCCGTACGACATTGGTCAGCTGGAGCGCGACCCCCAGGGCTTCGGCGAGGGGAGCGGCTCCCTCGTCGTCTGTGCTGCCGTAGATCGCCAACGAAAGCCGACCGATGGAGCCTGCAACTCGACGGCAGTACTCGGCGAGGTCGTCGAAGGTCTCGTACCCCCTTCCGGTGATGTCCCATTCGCAACCCTCGACCAGGTCGTCCAGGGCGTCCAACGGAAGGGGGAACCTCTTGACGGCGTCAGCGAGCGCCACCAGCACCGGGTCGCCGGGTGGGACCGCTGCCGGCTCCCCGCCGGCGGCTTTTGCAAGCAGGGCGAGCGACTGGCGGACATCGTCGAGCTCTTTCAACCGGTCTTCGGGATTGCCTGAGCCCTGCTGCGGGTCGTCGCCGATGTCGTCTATCCGGCGCGCCATCGCGTACAAGGCGCACATGGCCGATCTCTTGGGGGGAGGCAGGAGCATGATCCCGTAGTAGAAGTTCCGAGCCCGCGAGCGGGTTATTTCGGCGCAGTGGCGGTACGAGAGGTCGAGCGCGTCGTAGCTCAACGAAGGGCTGCTTTCCAAAAACTGCTTGCGGTTAGGCGGTCCGCCCCTCCGGCGTCGAGCAGCAGCCGTGCGAGGTGGGTGGCGAAGCGGCGGGGGGACGGTGCAACGGTGTCCGCGTAGATGTCGAAGTCGACGGCGCCGAGCGCGTCGAGTGCGGCGTGGCCGCCCGCCACGAACCCGGCGACAGCCACCCGTAGCCGGCCCCGGAGGCTGGCAACCAACGGCGTCCCCGCCTCGAGCATCGCTCTCGCCCGGGCGCATTCGAAGGCCAGCAGTGCCCGGCAGTTGCCCGAAGATCCGCCGCTGGCGCCTCTTGCGCTCCTTTCGACGTAGCTGGCGCGAGGGGGCACGAGCTCCTCGACTGTCACGCCGAAACGCCTCAAGTCTGCCAGCGGCAGGTATACCCGGCCCACGATGGCGTCCTCGGCGACGTCTTGCCAGTGCTCGACGAGCTGTAGGCCCGTGCAGATGCTGTCCGACCATGCGACAGTTACCTCAGATGCGGCCCCGAATATTGCTAGCACCTCCCGGCCGACCGGGTTGGCCGAGAGGCTGCAATAGGCCATCAGCTCCGAGATGTCCTCGTACCGCGAGACCGTTTGGTCTTGGCGGTTGGCCTGGACGAGGTCGAACAACGGTTGGGTCGGGAGCCCCCGGCGGCGGGCGACCTCTGCCATCGTCGCAATGAGCGGGTGCACTTGCAGCGGGCTCTCGCCACCCTCGCCGAGCGCCCATCTCAGTTGGCGTTCTACTTCGTCGAGAGCGGCGAGCCGGTCGCCGGCGTAGTCGTCGCCGAGCTCGTCGACGAGCCGTGCCCAGCCGTAAAGGGCCATCACGTCCGCTCGGAGCGGCGGGGGCAAAAGGCGGGAGGCGACGGGGAAGTTCTCGGTGCTTGCCCGCCCGAGCACCAGGTAGTCCGGCGGCAGCTCGGGACCGGAGGGGGTAGAAGGTACCTCCAACTCCGCGGCCGTCATTTTCTGGGGCCCCCTTCTGGCCAGTGGCCCGGCATGCCTATCGGCTTACGACAGCTCAACCCACGGTGGTGCAAAGCAGATGACCCACGGGTCATCTTAGACACCGTCGATGGGCCTAATGCAAGAAGCGAGGTGGGCCCAAGAGCGCCCGGACGTCAAAATGGCCGATCTGCCAATCCATTTGGCAGGGCCTCCCGCCCCGTACGCGTCCCGCCCCTGTTCGGGCGGACCCGTCTGTGACCGTCCTGGACGGCCGCCCCGGCCCCGTCCGGCACCCGCCGCTTCAAAGGGGCTGCTCGCTGCTCGGTCAGCTCCGCTGGTCCCGTGGCCCCCACTCGGGGCCGACGGCCCATTGCAAAACGGTCGCAAATGCGGTCTCGATCACCCGCAGGCCGGCCGGTACCGGGTCGTCCGAGAGAGGCCGCCCGGCAGCTTCGGCCAGGGTGCGCAGGACCCGTGCCGCCAGGAGCTGGCTCGGCACATCCCCTCGTGCCGCCCGAGCGCCGAGCTCGAGCAGTATCGGCATCGCCCGGGCGACGAGGCCCCCGAAGACGAGGGCCGTCTTGCCTGGGTCGGCCGCGAGCCCCTCGGGGCCGCCGAGCTCTGCCACCGCCGAGGCGAAACGGTCAGCAGTGTCCTGGCAGAGGTTTTCGACGACCGCCGTGAAAAGTGCCTCCTTGGAGGAAAAGTGGCGGTAGACGCTGCCTTTGGCCACGCCGGCGGCAGCAGCGATCTCGCTCACCGTCACCGAGGCGTACCCCTTGGGTTCGGAAAACAGCCGGAATGCAGCGTCGAGCAGGCGTTTTTGCGGGTCGACCCCGCACTCGCCGGCAGCCGGGAAACCATCGGGGCCTCCCGCGAGGATTTGCGGCAGCCGGGCCTTGATCTGGCCGAGAGAGAGGCCTTGGCCCTCCCGCAGCTCCCGGATGAGCTCGAGTGCCCGGACATGGCGCTCCGAATAACTGAAGCGGCCGTGCAGGGCCGGCTCAGGTTCGGGGAGCAACCCGAGACGGCGGTAATGGTGGACCGTGCTGGCAGGGACTCCCGACAGTGCGATCAGGCGGCCCAGCGTGAAGTTGGCGGGCGAGGGCTGGCCCGGGACCCTCCCCGTTGCCGGTGGGCGGCCGTTCATCCCGGTTGCCTCTTTACTTTCCTGGCTCAGCCCTTGTCGTGCGCACATGGCGTCGTCCCTGAGTGTCGCTGTAGAACTGATTCAAGCACCCTTCATGCCGGCATCCAAGGTCGCACCGGTTCAAACGGCCTTGCGCAGGGCCCAGCGCTTTGCCCGCCCGTAGGGCGGGTAGACGATGGGCAGCTCAGCCTTGACGGGCTTGCGGAGCACCGCTTTGGCGTGGCTGAAAGTGTCGAACCCGGATTTGCCATGGTACGCGCCGGTGCCACTGCGGCCAACGCCGCCGAAGGGGAGGCTGGGCACGCCGAGCTGGACCGCGTTGTGGTTGACGCACACGCCCCCCGAAGAGGTCCCCGAGATGAGACGCTCCGTTGCCGCGGGGTCGCGCGAGTAGAGGTAGATGGCGAGAGGCTTGTCCCTCGAATTGACCTGGGCGAGTACCTCGTCCATGGAGGCGAAGGTCAATACGGGCAGGACCGGCCCGAAGATTTCCTCCTCCATCACCGGGTCGTCCCAGCCGACTCCGGTGAGGACGGTGGGGGAGAGGTAAAGGTCTGTCGGCAGCGAAGTGCCCCCGAGGGCCACCCGGCCCTGCGTCCTGGCGAGCAGTTCTGTCAGCCTGGCGAGGTGCGCTTCGTTGACGATCCTCGCAAACGAGCCGCTCGCCTGGGGGTCGTCCCCGTAGAAGCGGCGTACCCATCTGACGATTGAGGCGACCAAGGCGTCTTCGGCTCCCTTGTCGACGACCACGTAGTCGGGGGCGACGCAGGTCTGGCCCGCGTTCAGGAACTTGCCCCAGGCGATGCGCCTGCCGGCAGAACCGATGTCGGCCGTGCCGTCCACCACGGCAGGGTTCTTCCCGCCGAGCTCGAGGGTGACAGGCGTGAGGTGCTGGGCCGCCGCTACCATGACCTCCCGGCCAACGCGGCTCCCGCCGGTGAAAAAGACATGGTCCCACTGCTGGTCCAGTAGCTCTTTCGCCGTCTCAGCGCCGCCCTGCACGACGCGGACCGCGCTGGTGTCGAGGTATTCCCCGAGCAATTTGGCCAGCACCTCCGAAGTGGCCGGCGCCAGTTCGGAAGGTTTGACCGCCGCGGTGTTGCCCGCCGCCAGGGCGAAGGCGAGGGGGAGCACCACGCACCTGACCGGGTAGTTCCACGGGCCGATGACCAGGACTCCCCCGAGAGGTTCGGGCACGATCTCGGCCCGGCCAGGCCGCAGCTGCCACGGCACCTTGGCACGGCGCGGCGACGCCCAGTCGTCGAGGTGGTGCAGGATCCCTTCGATATCCCTCCTGACGGCGGCGACTTCGGTCAGCCAACCCTCGATCGGTGGCTTGCCCATGTCTTCGGCCATCGCGGCTGTCAGCGGGCCGTCCTCGGTCCGCAGCATGCTCCCTAGTTGGCCGAGCTGGGAGCGCCGCCAGGCGAGGGGTCGCGTCAACCCGCTGGCGAATGTCGCCCGGAGCTGGTCGGCAACACCTGCGGCGTCCCCGGGCGAATGCCACCGCATGTTCGTCTTGCTCATCGGCTCCAGATTGCCTCAAGCAGTCTCAGAGCGCAGGGTGGCGAACTGGGTGGGGAGCTAGGTGCGTATCCCGAGCTCGTCGATCCGGTTGCGCATCGAGTGCTCGTCCCGCTCGAACACGCGGGCAAGAGCTCGCACGTCCTCGGCACGGATCGTGATCAGGCGGCCGTTGAAGTCGCCGCGCTGTATCTGGATCATGCCTATGTACCGGCGCAGCACTTCCCGCTCAGGGGCGTCGAGGCGCTCGAGCCGGGAGAGGTCGATCGTGATCGGGCCGCCGCCCGGCGGGACAGGTGCCCGGCTTTCAGCCCCGTACTCCGGCTCGGGGCTCATTTTTGGCAAAAGCTGGTCGACGGGCACGCCGTAGAGGCGGGCGAGGCGTTGCAGCCGCAGGACAGAGATGATCCGTTCCCCGCGCTCGTAAGCGCCGAGCACCGACGCCTTGAACTCGCGCTCTGACTGCTCCTCCACCGCCTGCAGCGACAAACCCTGCTGGCGACGGATGTTGCGTAGCCGTTCACCTACGTGGCGCGCGTAGGCCGGCGTCATCTCCTCGGTCATGTCCGTCATCGTCATTGGCGGCCTTCCTAGTCTTTGTCGGCCTTCACCGCAGAAAGATTAACTCCCAACACGAAGAGTAGCCAAAAGCGGCTACGCAAAGTAGCGGGGATGCCCCACTGGCCCCGTCAGGGAACTCCAGATGACGCTCAGCGCGCGCTTCGGGTGGCCCAAGGGGGTCGTCGGGGCCGATAGAGAACCGGTAGAGGACCGAAGCCGAGCGCTACGAGCTCCGGTGCCCGCAGCCGGGACGGGCAGCTACCTGTCGGAGAGCTCCTGGAGCATCACGAAGTGGTGCCCCAGCAGCGGTACGCGCGCCCGCGGCCGCAGCTCGTGGGGCCGGTAAACGGGCCTGTCGTCCGAGGTGTCGACGACGACCTGCCAAGGCCCGCCCCAGCGGGAGCCGGGCAGGACGAAGTCGATGGGTTGCTCCCAGGCATTGAGGGCAAGGTAGAACGAGTTGTCCCGGAGAAGGTGCCCGTGGCGGTCGCGCTCGATGTGGGCGGACCCGCTCAAGTACACCCCGAGCGACTTTGCGTACCCAACGCCCCAGTCGGTGTCGCTCATCAGCCGGCCATCGGGGCGGAACCAGGCGATCTCGGTCTGCTCGGGCTTCGAGCCCGGCTGGAGGAGGGGCTTGCCCTGGAAGAAGCGTCGGCGCCGGAAGACCGCGTGCGCCCTGCGGAGGTTGATGACCGACCTCGACCAGGCCAGAAGGTCCGAGTCGAGCTCGTGCCAGTTGTACCAGGAGGTCTCGTCGTCCTGGCAATAGGCGTTGTTGTTGCCGAGCTGGCTACGGCCGATCTCGTCGCCGCCGAGCAGCATCGGCACGCCGAGCGAGAAGGCCAGGGTCGCAAGGAAGTTGCGGGCTTGCCTTTTCCTCAGGCGGACGACCTCGGCGTCGGTGGTCGGGCCTTCGGCGCCGCAGTTCCACGAGCGGTTGTCGTCGGTACCGTCCCGGTTGTCTTCCCCGTTTGCTTCGTTGTGCTTTTCGTTGTAGCTGACGAGGTCTGCGAGCGTAAACCCGTCGTGGGCCGTGACGAAGTTGACGCTTGCCCACGGGCGCCGGCCCGTCGCCTCGTAGAGGTCCGACGAGCCGGTGAGGCGCTGTGCCAGTTCGCCGATCGAGGTGTTTTGCTGGCGCCAGTAGTCCCGCACCGAGTCGCGGTACCGCCCGTTCCACTCTGACCACAGCACCGGGAAGTTCCCCACTTGGTACCCCCCGCTACCGAGGTCCCATGGTTCGGCGATCAGCTTTATCTGGCTGATCACGGGGTCCTGGTGGATCAGGTCGAAGAAAGCGGAAAGCCGGTCGACCTCATGGAACTGCCTGGCAAGGCTCGCCGCCAGGTCGAAGCGGAACCCGTCCACGTGCATTTCCAGCACCCAGTAGCGCAGTGAGTCCATGAGCAACTGGAGCGTCTGGGGGTTGCTCACGTTGAGGGTGTTCCCGGTGCCTGTGGTGTCGTAGTAGCACCTCGGGTCGCTCGGGTCGAGCCGGTAATAGCTCGGGTTGTCGAGCCCGCGGAACGACAGCGTCGGCCCCAGTTGGTTACCTTCGGCGGTGTGGTTGTATACCACGTCGAGGATGACCTCGATGCCCGCTGCATGAAGCGTCCTCACCATCGTCTTAAACTCGTTGACCACCCTTTGGCCCGGGCGCGAGGAGTAGCCGTTGTGGGGAGCGAAGTAGCCGATCGAGTTGTAGCCCCAGTAATTGTGGAGGCCCTTGTTGACTAATTGGTGGTCGTCGACGTACTGGTGGACGGGCATCAGCTCTACGGCCGTGACCCCGAGCCGCTGGAAATAGTCGATCATCTCGGCATTGGCAACGCCTGCGTAGGTCCCGCGCTGCGCCGGATGGACAGCAGGGTGCCGGTATGTCAAGCCCTTCACGTGGGTCTCGTAGATGACCGTGTCGTGCCACGCGGTCCTTGGCCGGCGGTCCTCCGCCCAGTCGAAGGCGGTGTCGACCACGATCGACTTGGGCATGGCGCCGGCTGAGTCGGTGTCGTCGACCTGAAGGTCGTCCTTGCTCGCCAGCGGGTAGCCGTAGACCTCGGCTCCCCACCTGACCGAGCCGGCGATGGCCTTCGCGTAGGGGTCGAGGAGGAGCTTCGCATAATTGGCCCGGAGGCCGCGTTTGGGGTCATAGGCTCCCCGGACGCGGTAGCCGTAGAGCTGACCGGGCTCGACTCCCTCGAGGTACCCGTGCCAGACAAAGGCGTCGACTTCGGGCAGCTCGTAACGCCCCTCGTTGCCCTCGTCGTCGAACAAACAGAGCTCCACGGCCTCAGCGCTCTGCGAAAACACCGCGAAGTTTGTCCCCGAACCGTCCCACGTGGCCCCGAGCGGGTAGGGGTCCCCCGGGTTGACCTGGTCGGCATCGAGGCCCGGCGACAGGTTTGGCGGCATGCCCGGGTCAGGGCCGGTGACCATAGGCATGAGGGCAAAGGTTACCGGCCGGGCTCGAGCACTTGGGTACTCCGCCGGACGGAGCCCGCACGGCCTGGCAGACGCCAAGCCGGTTGTTAAACTTGGCGCCGTGAAAGGGGCCATCCCTGCTCCTCTTCGTGCTCCCAGCTCGGCCACGTCGGGCACCCCTACTGTTGAGGTCGTCCACGGCAGCCCTGAGGACGCCCGAGGCGCCGCCACCTGGCTCGTGCCCCCGCCGCCGGCTCACCGGTAAGGCTCGGGCGTCTAGTCCTCGGTTTCCACGCGGTGACCCTGGGCCTGGCATTTGGGATCTGGGCTTACCTGGACAGGAACCTTTGGTTTTTCGGTGACGAATGGGACTTCCTCACCAGGCGCGGGCTCCACGGCGCCAGGTTCAGCATCTGGGCCCCCACAACGAGCACTGGTCGGTGCTGCCGATCCTCCTGTGGAGGGCGATCTTTTCGGTGGCCCACCTCACGACGTACTGGCCGTACCTGGTGCCGCTGCTGCTGGCGCATGTGGCGGTGGTGCACCTCGTGTGGCGCAGGTGCCTGCACGAAGGCGTCAACCCATGGTTGGCGAACGCTTTGGCGCTGCTGTTCGCTCTCATCGGCGCAGGAGCCGAGGACCTTGCCCGGGCCTTCCAGATCGGCTTCG
>Ga0335072_10007743_pt1 | contig 15634 bp, 15 predicted proteins | sample Lox_Sample_21_FD_206725 | JGI IMG/M metagenome (GOLD analysis project Ga0335072, IMG submission 206725) | Soil microbial communities from Loxahatchee National Wildlife Refuge, Florida, United States - Lox_Sample_2.1 | ecosystem: Environmental > Terrestrial > Soil > Wetlands | place: USA... | reverse complement strand
GCAGTACACGCGGTCGTGGATGGACGACGTGATGCGGGTGCGGCCACAGGAAGGGATCAAAGTTTCGACGCAGGCGGTGGTGCGCATCGGGACTTGGTGAGAGGAAGAGTTCAAGAGTAAAAGAGTTCAAGAGTAAAAGAGTTCAAGAGTAAAAGAGTGGAAGAGCGAAGTTGCGAATCTAGCTCGTGTTACCGCACTATTCCGCGGTGGCTGATCTTGTGGCCTCTGCGCCTACCTTAAAGAAAAATGGCAGGCCGGAAAAAAATACTACTCGTTTTCGTCGGTAAACAACCTGGGTTGCACCGCAGCCGCGGGGGCCGGCAGTTTCCGTCGAGCGATGCCGACCACGCCGAGGACGGTGCACTCGGTCATGGCGGTGCGCGGGACAAAAATGCGGTCGGTATTGGAATTAAAATCGGGAGGAGTCATTTGCAGACCGTTGTCGAGAAATCCCAGCATGTCGTTGGGGATCACACCTTCGAGGGTCTCGCCGTCGCGGAAACGCAGGCGCACCCACAACCCGTCCAACTTCGGGCGGCTGAGGAAGCTCTTGCGGTCCATGACGATGTCGTCTTGGAGGTCGCGGACGAAGTAGATGGCGCGAATTTTGGCGAGGGGAAGTTCTTCGTGGGCGCCCTCCGGAGTTAGTAGGTCGACGGCCTCGGCCTGGGGTAAGCGAGTGGGGTTGAGATAGCCGCGCACGAGCTTCCGTTCCAGAAGCTCAACGACGACTTTTTTGTGGGTCGAAGCTGGGGCTTTGCTCTTCAAACGGACCTTTATGGACGAAAATCACGAAACAATTGCGGAAAAACGGAGATTATGTTAATTTAAGCACGACTTTCCTGTCAAGTTATTGTTTTCATTGGGTTTAGGTCCACGAGGGCCGCTTTTGACCGAAAAGAAACAAATCCTCAAATCGGCATCCATAATATCGCTGGTCACCATCGTCAGCCGGGTCCTCGGTTATGTCCGCGACCAGCGCATTTCCTTCCTGCTGGGCACCACCCTTTCCGCCGACGCTTTCGTTCTCGCTTACCGCCTCCCGAACCTTTTTCGGCGGCTGGTCGCCGACGGTGTTGTTACCGCGTCGTTCATCCCGATCTTTAGCGGGTACATGCGGGAGTCGTCGTCGGAGGAGTTGTGGCGGTTTGCGAATCGGCTTTTTTGGACGCTGGCGCTGGTCCTCGCCATCGTCACGGTTCTGGGCGTGATCTTCTCTCCTGTGATCATTCAATCCTTTTCTTCGCCGCAAGACCGCGCCAGCAGCTACGCGGAAGCCATTTCCCTGAATCGCATCATCTTCCCTTATCTTTTTTTTGCGGGACTTGCCGCGCTCGGTATGGGCATCCTGAATTCCTTCCATAAGTTCGCCTTACCGGCCGCGACCACCGCGTTGCAAAATCTGTCCATCATCATTTTTTCGATCGCGATCGTGTGGCACTACTTCGGGCATCCGGCGATCTCGCTGGCGGTGGGAGTTTTGGTGGGGGGCGCGCTGCAATTCCTGATCCTGGTGCCGCAACTGGTGCGCCGGGGCATGCGATTTGATTTTGGAATTTCGTTCAACCATCCGGGGATCAAGAATTTTGCGCAAGTGATGTTCCCGCGGTTCTTCGGTATGGGGGTGGCGCAGATCAACTTCTACGTGGATACGTTTTTCGTTACGGCGCAGCGCATGCCCCGGGGGAGCCTGGCGGCCCTGTACGTTTCCGACCGGGTGATGGAGTTGATCCTGGGGGGCTACGCCATCGCGGTGGCCACGGCGATCCTGCCGATGATGTCGCACCAAGCGGCGGCCAACGATTACGAAGGGCTGAAGCGGACGCTAACGTTTGCGGTGCGCATCGTGGCGTATATCACGATTCCCGCAGCGCTGGGATTGATGATTCTGCGGGAACCGATCATTCGCATGCTGTTCCAGCACGGGCAATTCGTGGCCGAGTCCACGCGGCTGACGGCGCGGCCGTTGCTGTATTACGCCGCCGGACTTCCGGCGCTGGCGTGCGTGAAGTTGATCGTGCCGGCGTTCTACTCTGCCCGGGACACCAAGACCCCGGTGATCATCGGGTTGATTTCGTTCGCGTTGAACATCATCTTCAACATCATATTTCTGCACTTCCTGTTCCGGCGGTTCCAAAATGGGGGTCCCGCGCTGGCCACGGTGCTGGCCACCTTCTTTGACTTTTTCACGCTGTTTTTCATTTTCCGGCTGCGCTACGGAGCGCTAGGCAGCGTGGAAATTCTGCGTTCCATCGGCAAAATCACACTGTGCGCCGTACTGATGGGGATTGGCTGTATGATCGGCAATCACTACGCCAACTACACGCTGCAATCCGCGTTCTTCACCCAGTTGATGGTGTTCATCGCGCTGATTGGCGGCGCTACGCTTCTGTACATCGGCCTGACCTGGCTGTTCCGTTGCCCGGAGATCGAAGAAGTCTACGGCATCGCAACGCGCCGGGAGACGGCCGAAGAATTGGCTGGTTCGTGATGGAGATTTCCGCTGCCATTTCGGGATTTTTGACGTACGTTCGAGTAGAAAAAGGCCTGTCGGGCAATACGGTATCGGCGTATAGCCGGGACATGGCGAAATTCGAAGTGTTTGCGAAGAAAAAGAAGCTGACGCTGAAGGCCGTTAGTCGCGACGACTTGGTGGATTTTCTGGCCAGTTTGTACCGGCAGAAGCTAGAAAGCCGCACGGTGGCGCGACATCTGGTGACGCTGCGGAATTTCTTCCGTTTCGCGCAGATCCAGGAAATGATCACCGATGATCCATCGGTGAATCTGGAGTCGCCGAAGATCCGGCGGTCGTTGCCGGACTATCTGCGGCTGGAAGAAGTGGAGAAGCTGCTGGCGCAGCCGGACGAGAAGACGCCGATTGGGCTGCGGGACCGCGCCATGCTCGAAGTGTTGTATTCGAGTGGGTTGCGCGTTTCTGAGCTGACGGGCCTGCGGGTGATGGATCTGGACCGGTCGGTCGGGTGCGTGCGTTGCATCGGGAAGGGCAATAAAGAGCGAATCGTGCCGGTGGGGAAGAAGGCGCTGGCGCTGGTGGATCGCTACCTGCGGGACGCGCGCCCGCAGTTGCTCGGCAAGCCTGGCACCACGCCATCGCCCATGCTTTTCCTGAACCGGCGTGGGGGCAAGTTCAGCCGCGTCGGTGTTTGGAAGATTTTATCCGCCTACGGTCGTCAAGCCGGCTTGCGTGTCGCGCTCACCCCGCACATGCTGCGGCACAGTTTTGCAACGCATCTGCTGGAACGAGGCGCGGATCTGCGCTCGGTGCAGTTGATGCTGGGCCATAGTGATATTTCCACGACGCAAATTTATACCCACGTTGTGGAAGAGCGTTTGAAGCAGATTTACAAGGCGCATCACCCGCGCGCTTGAGCGCACGGGAAGGGAACCACCGCGGGTGCGGACGCTGCCCAACGGGCCACCCACCCTTAATTTGGAAGGAGCGCAATGCCTGATTACATGTTTTTGCTGGAAAGCCGGCTTTCCCCGGAGCAGCGCGCGGCGATGCTGCGTGTGCAGGAATTGGCAGCGGCGATGGGCTTCAATGTTTACCTCACGGGCGGCACGGTGCGCGACCTGATCACCGGGGCGACGCTGCGCGATCTGGATTTCACCGTGGAAGGGAATCCTTCGAAGATCGCGCGGGAACTGGAAAAAGGGGGCGCCAAGGTACTTTCCGAGGACGAAAAACTGCGCCATGTCGAAATGCTGTTCGCCGGAGACGTGGAGGGGAGCCTGTCGGCCGCGCGCGACGAATATTACGTCCGGCCTGGCACACGGCCGGAGATTCGCTGGTCGACGATCATGGAAGACCTGCGGCGGCGGGATTTTTCGCTGAACGCCATCGCCATCTCGCTGAATCCGGCGTCGCGGGGACTGCTGCTGGATCCGACCAACGGCCTGTCGGACATCGAGCATGGCGAAATCCGAGCGCTGACCATCCATAGCTTTACCAACCAGCCCGGGCGGCTGCTTCGGGCCATCCGCATGGCGGCACGCATGGGATTCAAGCTGGAATCGCGCACACAGGAATGGTTCAACCTGGCGATTGAACGGGAACTGCAGAAGACCATCACGCCAGAAGATGCGGGACAGGAACTGCGCGCGCTGGCTCGCGAAGAACGTCCCCATCTGGTGTTGAAAGAGTGGGATGAACAAAACCTGTTGGAACTGGTGCACCCGCTGCTGGCGAAAAAACATCCCGACTACGAAGCCATTTCTGGGCTGATCAAGGTGCGCGACGAACTGTTCATGGCCGGGTTCCGACCGCGTCTGGCGATCCCGACGATGCTGGCGATTCTGGGGCGGCTGAAGGATCGCGAACTGGGCCATCTGCTTTCGAAGCTGGGCTTCCGAAGCGCGGAAATCGCGGAAATCGAGGAATTTCCGGAGAAGGCCAACGAAGCGCAGAAGGAACTTGCGGGGAAAAAGGGGAAAACGCCGATCGACGCGTACCGGTATATTGAGAAGCTGCCGCTGGAAGTAGTCGCGTACATTCTGGCGGAGTCCAATAATTCTTCGGCGGTTTCGAAGATCAAATCGTATCTGCACAAGTGGCGGCCGATTCGGCAGGCGCTGCCGGTGGTTGGGAATGAACTGGAAGCGCTAGGCATGCCGCGCGGGCCGAAGTTTGACCAGATCGTTGACGAGGTGTTTGCCACTCAGTTGAACGGGCGGGGCAAGACACCGGAAGAGCGGGAGAAAATCCTGCGGAAGCTTTCGGGGATCAAGGAAGCTGCGAAGAAGAAGGAAAAAGAAAAGAAGCCGAAAGTGGCGGAGAAGATCGCGGCCGCGCATAAGGAAAAACACGCCGCTGAACACAAAGAGAAGCACGTGGGAAAAGCGGCGGCTAAAGCGGTGGGGAAGAAAAAAGCGGCGAAATGATTTGGAGTGCGGGAGCCCGGCTCCCGCCGGTGACACAAGCCGCACCTATCCTCCAAACGAGCAGCGGCAGCCCCACTGCCGCCATCTCGTCCCCCGTACCAGCGCCATTACGCCGCTGGCATCTTCCCGGAAAGCGAGCCAGAAACATGTATGGCCTTAAAAAGGGAATTGATCTGAGTTTTCTGAAAGACCGCGAAGTGACCCAAGTGGCTATCGGCAACTTCGACGCTCAGTTTGGATTTGACGAGGATGTCAGAATTAGCGTCTGGGATACCTTCGATTACTTTGACGGCACGACGGAACTTTCTTGGAAGGCTGAGCCGACATATGCACAAGTCGCAGCCCGCACCGTCGCCCTGCTTGGCGCTACTATCAGCTCCTTTGAAGCCCACGAAGATGGAACTTTGCACCTGGCGTTTTCCAACGGTCATCGCCTAACCATCCCTGATTCCAGCAAGGAGTACGAGTCCTACTCCATCACCCGCCCAGGATTCAACCTGTATGTTTGAACCACGGTTAGGGGCATTGTGGATATCCGAAGGTATTGGAGGCAGCGATCGGCTGAGATCCTTTGTCGCGGAAGACGCTCCTCAGGATGACAAATTTCTGATGTTGCGTCGCATCTTTTGTTGCCGCGTTTTGAAATGAAATCCATGGACCCGGTGTTTGCGGAAGGCGTAAAGGTCGGGCGCCTCAAGACGCGGAGAAAAACGAACGGCCCGCCTCAGAAGGCGGGCCCTACACAAGCGAGGCAAGACGCAGGGATCGTGCGGGCATGGGGCGATGCAATGCGGCGCCCCTACACAGACAGGCCGGCGGCGTAAAGGCGCGGTTTGGCCTTGGGGTTATCCACAATGGGGGAAAGCGGCGGGTCGCAATTCTGCTTCCCGCGATTTAAAATAAAATTTATGGGCAATCCCCAGTTTGTTCATCTGCACGTGCACACGGACTACAGCTTGCTGGATGGTGCGTGCGAAACCTCGCAACTTCTGGACGAAGCCTCTCGGCAGAAAATGCCGGCGGTGGCCATCACCGACCACGGGAACCTGTTCGCCGCGGCCAATTTCTTTTACGAAGCGAGCAAGCGCGACGTCAAACCGATCATCGGGTGCGAAGTGTATGTGGCCAAGGGCAGCCGGCACGATCGCGGGGCCAATTCCGGACCGCCGAGTGAGGACCGCGACGATTTCGAACCGGGGACGCGCGGGTCGAACCACCTGGTGCTGCTGTGCGAGGACCTGGAGGGTTATCACAACCTGATCAAGCTGGTGTCCGCGGGCTTCCTGGAAGGGTTTTACTACAAGCCGCGCATTGATTTTGATTTGCTGAGCAAACATTCGAGAGGGCTGATCGCGCTGGGCGCGTGTCTACGCGGTCCGGTGACGGAGCTGATCGTCGACGAGAAATACGACAAAGCGCGGGAAACCGCGTACCGGCTGCGCGATATTTTCGGCAAAGGCAATTTCTTCCTGGAGATTCAGGATCAGGGACTGCCCATCGAAAAGGGCGTGAACACGCAGCTGATTCGGCTTTCGAAAGAGACCGGGATTCCCCTGGTGGCCACCAACGATTGCCACTACCTGCACCACGAAGACGCGCATGCCCAGGAAGTCTTGCTGTGCATCCAGACCGGCAAGACCATGAGCGATGCGCATCGCATGAAATTCGCCACGGACCAGTTCTATTTCAAGACGGCTCAGGAAATGGCGCAGGTGTTCCGCGAAGTTCCCGACGCGCTGACGCGCACGGTGGATATCGCCGCGCGCTGCAACGTGAAGATCGACCGCATCCCCAACGCGCTGCCGGAATTCAAAGTACCCGCGGAGCACACGCCGGGCAGCTACTTCGAAAAGGTGTCCCGGGAAGGGTTCGCGCAGCGGGTGCCGCATCTGGAACGGCTGGCCAAGCAAGGGCTGTTGCGCAATCCGATTGCCGATTACGAAAAGCGGCTGTCGTCGGAAATCGAAATGATCAAGAAGATGCACTACGAGGGCTACTTCCTGATCGTTTGGGATTTTATTCACTACGCGCGAGCGCAGGAGGTTCCGGTCGGTCCTGGTCGCGGTTCGGCGGCGGGCAGCTTGGTGAGCTACGCGCTGCGCATCACCGATGTGGACCCGCTGCAATACAACCTGCTGTTCGAGCGCTTCCTGAATCCGGAGCGCGTGTCCATGCCGGATATCGACATCGACTTTTGTATGCGGCGGCGCGGCGAATTGATCGACTACGTCACCCAGAAATACGGGCGCGAGAATGTGTCGCAAATCATCACGTTTGGCACCATGGCCGCCAAAGCGGCGGTGAAGGATGTGGGGCGCGCGATGGACATCCCGTACGGGGAAGTGGATCGCCTGGCCAAGCTTATTCCTACTACGCTGGGCATCGAACTCGAAGTCGCCCTCAAGGAATCTCCACAGCTGAAATCGGCAGTGGACGCGGACGAGCGACTGAAAGATTTGATGAAGGTGGCGCTGCGACTCGAGGGGCTGTCGCGTCACGCTTCCACGCACGCTGCCGGGGTAGTGATCTCGCCGCAGCCGCTGACCGAACTGGTTCCGGTGTACAAGACCAACCGGGATGAAATCACGACGCAGTACGACATGACCGCGCTGGAGCGCATCGGCCTGCTGAAGATGGACTTCCTGGGGTTGACGACGCTGACGGTGCTGCACGACGCGGTAAAAATGGTGCAGCAGAATCGTGGAGTGAGCATCGACCTGGACAGTTTGCCGCTGGACGACGAAGCCACCTACAAGCTGTTCTCGCGCGGAGACACCACGGCGATCTTCCAGTTTGAATCGCATGGGATGCGCGACATTCTGCGCCGCTACCAGCCCACGCGCATCGAGGATCTGACCGCGCTGAACGCGCTATACCGTCCCGGCCCCATACAGGGAGGGATGATCGACGATTTCATCAATCGCAAGCACGGCAAAACCAAAGTGGCTTATGAGCTTCCGCAACTCAAAGACATTCTGGAAGAAACCTATGGGGTGATCCTGTATCAGGAGCAGGTGATGCAAATCGCCAACCGGCTGGCGAGCTTTTCGCTGGGGGAAGCGGACCTTCTGCGCCGGGCCATGGGCAAAAAGAAAAAGGAAGAAATGGCCGCGCAGCGCGCGAAGTTTTTGGCGGGGTGCGAGAAAAACAAACTTCCCGAAAAGAAAGCCGTGCATATTTTCGACTTGATGGAAGAGTTCGCGGGTTACGGGTTCAACAAGTCGCACTCCTGCGCTTATGCGCTGCTGGCCTATCAGACCGCTTATCTGAAGACACACTATCCGGTGGAATTCATGGCCGCGCTGCTGACTTCGGAAACGGGCAACGCGGAAAAGCAGGTGAAGTACATCAACGAATCGCGAGGCATGAGCATTCCGATCCTGCCGCCGGATGTTAATGAGAGCGACCTGTTCTTCACGCCGGTGGGCGATGCCATCCGGTTCGGGATGGCGGCGATCAAGAACGTTGGCGAAAACACCGCCAAGGCCATTCGCGAATCGCGTCTCGGCCAGGGCCCGTTCAAGTCGCTATACGATTTCTGCGAGCGGATCGAGTCGCGATTCCTGAATAAGCGGGTGTTCGAAAGCCTGATCAAGTGCGGGGCGATGGACTCGCTGGGCCCGCGAGAATCGATGCTGGCGTCGGTCGATGACGCGATCAACGCGATCCAACGGGCTATGCGCGCGAAGGAATCCGGGCAGCACGGGCTATTCTTCGGCGGTGGCGCCAATGAATCTAAAGTGCATTTCGAACTGCGCGACACGGCGCCTTGGACGGAAGAGGAGCGTTTGGCCAGTGAGTACGCCATGCTGGGGTTCTACGTTTCGGGGCATCCGCTCGAGAAGTATGCGTCGCGTTTGAAAGATCTCGGGGTTATTTCGCTGGACGAGGTGGAAGGGCAGCGCAACGGCAAGGAAATCGCGGTGGCCTGCCTGATCGTGGGCACGCGGCCGATGCGTTCGAAGAAAGGCCAGCGCTGGGCCATCTTCACGATCCAAGACATGACCGGAGTCCAGGAACTCCTGGCGTTCCCGGAAAGCTTCGGGCGGCTCGAAAACATACTGAAGCCCGGGCAGCCGCTGCTGCTGAAGGTTCGCGTGCAGGTGGAAGAAGCGGGGACACGGCTGTCTTTGCAGGAAGCGCGCCGACTGGAAGCGGTGGGGGAAACGAATGGTCCGTCCGAGTTTCGATTGAAACTGGACCTGGAGCACCTGAACGACCATGCGCTGGCGCAACTGGAGGAGCTGTTCGCGAAGGCCGCCGGGCCGAGCACTGTTGTCTTTGAAGTCAAAGCCACCGACGGCACTACTGCGGTGGTGCAATCTCAGCGTAAGATACGGGTCACGCCCGACTTTATCGCTGCGTTGGATCGCATTTGCGGCGACGAGGGCATTCAGAGGATTTCGTAAGGTTGTGTAGAGGCCAGGCTGTAGAGTCTGTGTGAGGACTAGCAACCACGCCCTCAGCGGCTGAAGCCGCCAGCGATTCGGTGCCTGTTACGGCACGGCTGAAGCCGTGCCCTGACGAAAAATGTGAGCTCTCGCAGAAACTCCAAGTTCCGGTTGCTAGAAGCTGTGATCGAGAGGATCAGTGGACAAAAAGGCGAAAAAAGGACTAGAGACCGTCGACCGGCAAAAAGAGATTGAGCGTCTGGAGAAAGATGTGGAAGAATTGCGGCGGCTGTCCTCCGGCAGTTCGGACGGGGAAGCGGAACTGGAGCGGCTGAAGCACGAGGTGCTGGAGCTTCGCCGGGAGTTTTACACGCATCTAGGGCCGTGGCAGCGCGCCCAGATTGCCCGGCACCCGCAGCGTCCGCACACGCTGGACTGGATCAACCTGATGATCACCGACTTCATCGAGCTGCACGGCGACCGCGGATTCGGCGACGACAAAGCGCTGGTGGCCGGACTGGGCAAGTTCCGCGGGCGGCCGGTGGCGGTGGTGGGGCAGCAAAAGGGAAGAGACACCAAGCAGCGGGTGGCGCGCAATTTCGGTCAGCCCAAGCCGGAAGGGTATCGCAAGGCGCTGCGCGTGATGCAGCTGGCGGCCAAGTTTGGCCGGCCGGTTCTAGCGTTTGTGGATACGCCGGGAGCTTACCCCGGCATCGACGCGGAAGAGCGCGGGCAGGGCGAAGCGATCGCGCGCAATCTTCGGGAAATGGCCCGGCTCCCCGTTCCCGTCATCGTCACTGTTACTGGCGAAGGTGGTTCTGGGGGTGCGCTGGCCATTGCCGTCGGCGATCGCGTGAATATCCTGGAAAACGGGTTCTACTCCGTCATTTCGCCGGAAGGCTGCGCCTCCATCATCTGGCGCGATTCCAGCAAGGCGGAAACGGCGGCGATCGCGATGAAAATTATGGCGCCGGATTTGCGCGATTTGGGGATCGTCGACGAGATTATCTCTGAGCCGGACGGCGGGGCGCACAGCGACTTCGAAGCCGCAGCCAAGCTGCTTGGGGATGTGCTGGAGCGGCAGCTGCTGGCGCTCAGCGATCTTTCCCCGCGGCAGTTGGTGCACGAGCGCTACGAAAAATTCCGGCGGATGTGCCAATTTTTTGATTTGGCATCGTAGGAACGGCTAAGAGGTCACTGCAGAGGAAGAGGCGGACGAAGCGTCTTCAGGGGCTAAAGCCCGGCCCATTCGATGCGAGTTACGCGGGGGCTGAAAGCCCCCGCCTCCTAAAGAACAGAGTTTTTTCGCAGCTGAAGGCGTGGCCTGACGATAGACCTGCGTTTGCATGCCGGGCGGGAGACCCAATCAGGAGGGTCGGAACAATGGCGTCGAGGGGCTGCTGGGCTTGCTAATCGCGGTGATCGTGCGGACATGGGGCGCTGCGATGCGGCGCCCCTACGGGAAGTGGACGGTGGCGCAGAGCCGCTGCTGCAAAGGGAAGCGAAAAAGCAACGGCCCGCTTCAGAAAGCGGGCCCTACACAGGCGAAGAAAAAAGCATGGGTCTAAAGATCCGCCGCTACAAAGGCTGAACGCGTTCGCGTTTCAGCTTACGTTTCAGAAAATGCTTGAAGCGCAAGAGAGGATCTACATTGGAGTTAAGCCCCTGGTGGCATAGATTTTTTCGCGGCTGCTTAGTGGCGGTGACTACCCCCCGTAGCACATTCGCTACTTTCCCTACATCTTTGATTGTTACCATCCAGCCCGCGACCTACTCTGAATAGGCAGCGCGTGACCTAGCTTCGGGGACACTCCGCACCGTTTGCAAAGGAAAAAGCCTTACCATGTCGGAACCCTTTCGTCCGTACGAAAAACTCGTGGACATCATCATCATGGGGAGAAAATTCCAGGTCCCCGAGCGCAACTCCTTGCTGCGCTGCTTTCAATTCATCAGCCCGGAAACGATTCCGTATGGGCGGTTTTGCTGGAATCAGGATTGCCAATATTGCCGGGTGACTTGCCAGCTGCCCGACGACGACGAGCCCCGAGAAATGCTGTCCTGTAAGTTCATTGTGATGCCCGGCATGGAAATCACCGACTTGAGCCAGGAGCTAAAGTGGTGCCTGCGGGCGAAGCTTCCCGCCGACGCTACCGTCAGCAAGTAGCGCAGGAAAACGCGGTCGATGAGCGGCGGTGGTGGGTGGCGTTGGTTCGGCTGAGATCCTTCGTCGCGAAGAGCGCTCCTCAGGATGACAATCGGTTTGGGTTGGTTGGAGGGGTTGAGGAGAACGCAAGCGCAGCAACGTCGCGTCAGTCGTGCGACGTGACCACTCCGTGGCAAAAACGCTAGGCGCGACAACGGCACGCGCACGAAGGGCACGTGGCCTTACGACTTGACCAGTGCGTGGACGGAATCTCTTCACAAAAATAATTGCCGCGGCGGGCCTTTGCGAGTTAGGGGCCGAAGCCGCGATTCATATCCCACAACGGATAATGCGGGAGCGCATTCGCCGGGTCGCGTCGAAACTCTTCGGTCTGTGCGACCAGGTCGCGCATGCGCTTGCGGGCCGCGACGCCTGGCTCTCGCGCACCCAACGACGGGGTCAGCGTGCCGGCCCGCTTCACGCCTTCGGGGGGAATCATGCCTTGGGCGATCAGGAGCACGCCGTCGCGATCGCGCAAGGTAAAAAGCTTTTGCAATTGTTCGCGGGCTTCGCGGATCATTTCGGCGCCAAACTTTTCCTCCCAGCCCTTCTCGATCTTCTCGACTAATTTCGAGTACTCGGCCTGCGCCGCGAGTCCGCGGGAATTCAGGCGCAACCCTTTACCGTGACGGGCGTTGGGATCCGCCGCAAGGACCACAAAAGGTTTCACTTGCCAGCCAATTCCGCTGGTTTCCGGCGACGCCCCGGTGAGCCGGGGAATTTCCCGTTCGGCAATTGGTTTCTCTCCCAGCACGCGCAAGGTATTGGCGCAAAGCCACAGGGGCACTTGCGACTGGCGATCAAATTCGCGGGTAAACGCCATCAGTAATTGGGAGAGCAGCGCGGGAATGGGCAATTTCTCTCCGGTCGCAGCAGCGGGCAGAGAAGTGGTCAACTGGGCGGCGATGTCTTCGAGAGCTTCGCGCAGGCTGCTGATGACTTGCGGACCGAAGCGATCTCGCCAGCGGCGGTCGATTTCCGCAAACAATCCGGGCCAAATTTCAATGGCTTTCTGTCCTTTGGTAGTGGCGCGCACGATCCACTCGTTGCGAATGCCCCGGGCGCTGCCCCAACCGTCGCGGAGTTCGCGTCGCGCCCGGTGGTGCATTACGCGGCGAACGGGCCGGGGGTCGGAGGCGTCGGGTTGCAGAGTGATGAAGCGCCATCGCTCCAGGCAGCCGAGCGAGAACGGAACGGGAGCGATCGCGGCCTTCGCTCGCTCTGCCAAATCGGCGACGCGGACTCCGCCCTCATTCAAGAAACGCATTAACCCGTGCCACACGGTCAACGAGACGGTGGCGCCCGGATAGCCCGCCTCGGCCATCCTGCGTTCGAATTCGTTGTCGAATTCGACGGTGTAGGCCACCAGCACCTGCGACAGCAAGGCCGAGAGCGGCCGCCGGGATTCCGAATCGCTGGTGGCCGGCCCTTTTTGTGCGCGTCTAGCCATGCGGTCCATTCTAGCGATTTCTTCTTTTCTGGTTTGTAAACATTTTGCGCCACTACTATCCGAGCGAAACCTTCATTTGCGGCGATGATTTTGGAAGCGCGGGGTGGGCCATGCCGTTTGCCGGACGCCGGACGACCGTCCTGCTATTTGTACATCGGTGATATGGCCGTTATATGCTTCCGGCACCGCCGGTGGCGCCAACCAATCTGACAAGGAGTGCGGCAATGAACTCAGCTTCGGTTACTTCAGTCGTCGAGAATACCTTGAAAATGTGGACTTTCTCTCTCCAGGACTACTCCTTGCTCACGTTTAAGGCGGTCCGGAGCATGTTTCATGGGAGACGTTATTTGGCCGAGTTGCTAGAACAAATGGATCAGATTGGAGTGGGTTCGTCGCTGATTGTCATTGTTGCGCTGTTTTGCGTCGGCGGCGTCGTGGTGTTGAACGCCGCGTCACAATTTGCGCGCTTCGGCGAAACGGTCTTGACCGGCGATGCTGTTTCGCTGGCGCTGGTCCGGGAACTCGGTCCGGTGTTCACGGCGCTTCTGGTCGCCGGCCGAAACGCGACGGCGATGGCTTCGGAGTTAGGCTCGATGGTGGTAACCGATCAGGTGGACGCCATTCGGGCCTTCGGCATTGACCCCATTCGCAAGCTGATGACGCCGCGGGTGCTTGCCACCGTGTTGACGCTGCCATTGCTGGTGGCGGTAGGGGATTGCGCGGGATTGCTGGGCGGATTCCTGGTGGCCCATTTGATGCTGAACCTGGGAACCGCGGAATTCATGTCCCACGCGATCAACGTGCTGGTTTTCGGGGACCTGTGCATTGGATTCACCAAGCCAATCGTTTTCGGATTCATCGTCGCAACGGTCGGGTGTTACAAAGGGTTCCGTGTGCAAGGCGGCACAGAGGGAGTGGGGCGCGCGACGATAACGGCATTCGTTGTGGGCTCACTGGCGGTCCTCGTCGTGGATCTATTTATTACGCGGCTTTTGCTGTCCATTTTCAATTTGTGACCGGCCTGGATCCTCCACCAGTTCCTCAGCACGGCCACGAAGGAGGATTGCTTCGGAGTGGCTGTTCCTCTAGGATTTGTCGCATGGCGAATACGTCACGCGCGGAACTTCTGCCTTGCGACGGCTGCGGGCAGCTTGCCGACTCGGCGCACATTTCGCGGCGTCTGGAGCGGTTGGCGTGGTCCACGCGCTACCGGCCGGTGCACATCCAGGCGCTGCTGCTGAGCGGCATCGCGCCGCGCGAAGCTGCGGACTTTGTCTATGCGCCGAACTTCGGGTTCACGGGCGAAGGCGCCGACTTGCTGCACGCCCTGCAAATTCGCACGGAAGGGAAGTCGCCGGAGGCGGTGCAAGGCGAATTGCAGAAACTCGGCATCCTGCTGACCCATATCCTGGAATGTCCGCTGGACGCAAGCGTATCCGCCGGCGAAGCGTACGCACTAACCGAGAGGCAACTGCCTGCCACGATGGCGCGCATCCGCCGCTCCCTCAAGCCGAAGCGAGTTTTGCTTCTGTCTGCCGACTTGCTGCCCTACGCCGCCCAATTGAGACAGGCGAATCTGCAGTGTCCGGTACTTCCGTCCTCTTCGGGTGTGTTTTTGGCCACGCAGCCAATCACGGAGGAGGAAGGCGAGGCGTTCCGAAATGGGTTAGGGCTGACTAATCCCCACGCTGTCTGAGGGATAACAAGTGTGACGAATGTCACTGTGCAGGGTGACCTCTGCCGCCACACTCGTACCGTACCTACGTGCTTTCAGGTATGCTAAGATGCAATCGGAGCCCGCTCTTCAGGGGTGAATTGTGCAAACTCGTGCAAAATTCGGGGTCGGTATCGGGGTCATTCTAGTATCGCTGGCGTTCCTGGCTTGGCTAGGCTATGGGGAGAGCAAGACTTACTATCACACCATCGCCGAATACCAGGCGCTAAGCGGTTCGGCCCGGAATCATCGCATGCGGTTGGCCGGGAATGTCGAGGCTGGTTCGATCAAGCACTTGCCCGGTCGGATCGAGTTCGTTTTGGTGGAGCAGGGCAAGAGCCTGCCGGTCAGCTACATCGGCAGCGATCCTCTGCCCGACACCTTTGTAGACAATTCCCAAGCTCTTGTGGAAGGCCGCCCAGCCAACGATGGTAAGTTCGTTGCGGAACACGTCCAGGCCAAGTGCGCGTCCAAATACGAGTCGGCACCCGGGGGCGATAAGCCAGCTACAGCTCCAACGAGCACGACGCAGACCAGCAGCAGCACGTACGGCGCCCAGTGAAGTAGCCTAAAGGGGAGGGCGAACGCTCTATGGATGTATTCGGCAGTTTTTCGCTTCTGGTCGCGTTGGTGTGCGCGGTGTACGCGTTCATTGGGGGCATCCTTGCCATCCGCACACGCCATCCGCTGCTGATCAAGAGCACGCGTCAGGCCGGGATTGCCACGTGCGTGCTGATCTTTCTGGCCACCCTCAGCCTGGAATATCTGCTGTTCACCGACAACTTCTCGATGGCGTATGTGGTGCAGCATTCCAACCGGGATCTCTCCACATTTTACAAATTTGCGGCGCTGTGGGCGGGCCAGGAAGGTTCGCTGCTGTTCTGGAGCACGCTGCTGTCGATCTACGTGATCTCCGTGCTGCTGGTGTACCGGCACAAAAATGGCGAGTTGATGCCTTACGTGGGCGTGATTCT
>Ga0335072_10007742_pt1 | contig 15637 bp, 8 predicted proteins | sample Lox_Sample_21_FD_206725 | JGI IMG/M metagenome (GOLD analysis project Ga0335072, IMG submission 206725) | Soil microbial communities from Loxahatchee National Wildlife Refuge, Florida, United States - Lox_Sample_2.1 | ecosystem: Environmental > Terrestrial > Soil > Wetlands | place: USA: Florida... | reverse complement strand
CGGACTTCGAGAACCGTCATGCCTTCGACACCGATTTCCTGCAGGGCGGTCTTGACCGCCTCCAATTTGGAATTCTGAATCACAGCTTCAATCTTGGTCATTTCTTAGATCCTGTTCCGCATCCCTGGCGTTTTTGCGGCGTAAATCCAACTCAAAGAGCGATCCGCCTTGGCGCACGGAGCCGAGGCATCGCGAATTCTCAAACGCCCCAGCAATTCGCGTTTTTACGCGGACGCCTCCCAATAATATCCCTCTTCACCGTGCTGCGAGAGATCGAGCCCTTCGATCTCCTCCTCTTTTGGAACTCGCAATCCGACGGTTACATCGACGATTTTCAGAATGATCAGAGTTCCGGTAATCGCCAACGCCCACGCGATCACGACACCGACGAACTGATTCAGCATCTGGTGAACGTTGCCCTCGATCAGACCTGATGCCAGCGTTTTGCCCTGCGCGTCTTTGAAGATTGGGTTCACCAGACTCGTCGCGAAGACACCGGTCAGCAGCGCTCCGATAGTTCCTCCCGCCCCATGCACGCCGAATGCGTCCAGGGAGTCGTCGTAACCGAATTCCGCTTTGACCTTCGCGACCATCCAATGACAGAAAACTCCGGCAATCAAGCCGATGAGCAAAGCGGCCATCGGGCTAACGAAGCCCGCGGCTGGAGTAATTGCGACCAGCCCGGCTACCGCTCCCGAAATTGCCCCGAGCACGCTTGGTTTGCCGTTGCGAATCCATTCCGCACTCGCCCATCCCAACGCGGCCGTTGCAGCCGCGAAGTGAGTGGCTACGAAGGCGCTCGTCGCGAGACTTCCAGAAGCCAGAGCGCTGCCGGCGTTGAATCCAAACCAGCCTACCCACAACAGACAAGCGCCGATGAAGCTAAGCACGACGCTGTGCGGGGGCATCGACTCTTTGGGGTAGCCCAGCCGCCTACCCAGGTACACCGCGCAGACTAACGCTGAGACGCCTGACGTGATATGAACGACGGTTCCACCGGCAAAGTCGAGTGTTGGGAAACGTCCGCCGAACGAGGCATTCAGGAATCCGCCCTTACCCCACACCATGTGCGCCATTGGGTCATACACAAAGATCGACCATAGGACTGTGAACAGCAGCATGGCGCTGAACTTCATGCGCTCGGCAAAAGCTCCCGCGATCAGAGCCGGCGTGATGATGGCGAACATAAGCTGAAAGACCATGTAGGTCTGAGCGGGAATGGTGGCCGAGTAGTCGGCATCGGGCGCGGCTCCGACACCCCTGAGAAAAACGTGCTCAAAGCCGCCGATGAAACTGGTTCCCGACCCGAACGAAAAGCTATAGCTGAACAAGGCCCAGAGCACGGTGATCACCGCCATGAGCGCGAAGCTCTGCATCATGGTTCCAAGAACGTTCTTCTTGCGGACGAGACCGCCATAAAATAAGGCCAATCCCGGACCAGTCATCAACAGGACTAGAGCGGCACTGGTCAACATCCAGGCATTGTCGGCGGAGCTCTTTGCGTCAGCGGTCTGTTGCTCCAGCTTGGCCAGACGTGTACCCACATCAGCCTGCGTTTCCGTCTGAGCGCAAACGGAATGCGCCATGGCGATCAACATGAACGCGCCCAGCATTCCAAGGAAAAACGCTTTACGAATCGACAATTTCGATATGCTCCCTCGATCTTTCCTCTGGCGCGGGACGATGAAACGGTTCCAACACGCAAATCAACGAGGGCCAATGTACCGTTCTGGCGCGCTGGCCGGAAATTGAAACTATTTATCGTGTCCATCAGGAATTGTTATTTCGCGCGTTGGATGGGTTGGCATGTCCCGAAGCACCACCAAGCGCACGACGCAGCGTGCTATCTAGATCTATGATTTCTTTGCAGTCGCAAACATTTTGGCGGATTTTGGCGCACTTCCTTTGACCCGCATTCCTAAACTTATGTCACGCAAGTTAGCAAGACGGAAGACGAAGGGCGGCTGGGCGGCATCGCTCTGTTTGCAAGTCTGACTGAGGTGCGATGTGACCCAGCCGTGTCTCTACGGGGTTTGCCGTATTCCGCTCAGGTACCCGAGATGAAAGCATGAACTCGCTTTCCATACAGAACTCGAGTTGCGTAGGTAAGAATCCGGCTTTAGGGCCGAATAGAAATGGGGACTGTCGTGTCAACCAACGGTAGAAGAAAAAAAGCCAGCACCAAGCTTCCAGGTACAGTCGAAAAAGTCATCAAGCCGCATCCCAGTTCCAAGGAGCCGGAGAAGGCGCAAATCGCCGTCAAGGGAGCGGACCATTTATATCGCGAGCTGCGCGTTCCCAATAGGCTAACGGATGAAAACGGCGATCCGGTCAAGTTGAAGGAAGGCGAAGAAGTGGAAGTCAAGATCGAAACGGAAAACGTGGCGACTGCAGAAACAACCGAAAGTTCCTCCTCATAACAGAGCGGCGGTTCTGAGCGGGTGGCGCCGGTGATCTGCGCTGACGCCAATCCTTTAAGGCTGGACGCTGCGCTTATTGCCCTTTGGGCGATTCCTTCATCCGCTTGAGAATCTCGTCGCGCCGAGCGCGATACAGCTTCTGCTCGGGATCAAGTTGCGCGGCTATTTGCAATTCCGACAAGGCTTCGTCGTAACGGTCCATGCTGGTGAGACAGGCCGCCAACGAGTAGTGGTTGTCGGCGGAAGGATTCAGACGAACGGCTTCTCGGAATTCCTTCTCCGCCGCGTGTACTTGTTGTTGCTGGAAAAGTGCTGTCCCGAGGAGATGATGGGCTGTGTCTGAGTCCGGATTGAGGGAAACCGCTGTGCGAAGTTCATGCAAAGCCTCTTGCGGCTTGTTGTCGAGCAACAAAGCCTGCCCCAGGGCGCGGTGCTCAGCTGCCCCAGTGGGATTCTGTTCCATCGCCAGTTCCAACTCTTTTATGGCCGCATCGTAGTTCTTCTTGGCCATGTAGGCGCTCGCCAGACAGCCGTGGCCGTGTTGCCACTCGGGATGCTCGCGGTAGAGTTCCAGCATTTCGACCAAGGCCGCATCGTAATTGCCGGCATCGCAATAGGTGCTTCCGAGATTATTGCGCACAGAAGCGTCATCTGGCGCGATGCGCTTGGCTTCCTGATATTCCGCGATCGCCCCGTCGAGCTTGTCTTCCTCGTGCAGTACGAGTCCAAGGTTGGCGTGAGCCTCCCAGAAAAGCGGCCGCAAATGGATCGCCTGTTCGTAGGCTTTCGTCGCGGCCGGCAAGTTGCCGTCAGAGTGGAGCGCGATTCCCATGTCGTAATACGTATCAGGATTGTCAGGGTCGCGAGCGAGCGACTCGGCATAGGCGTGTGCCGCAGCAGAGAATTGGCCATTGGCATACAAACCGAGGCCGAGAAATTGGTATCCCTCCGCGTTGTTGGGATCGAGGCTTAGCGCCGTGCGAGCCTCGTCAACTGCATACTCACCGTCGTCAAAGTGATAGAAGACGTACGCCAGGGCGTTGTGGTTCTCGGGCAAGTCGGGCATGAGCTTCGTCCCGAGGGTCAGCTCGTCCAGAGCGTCATCCCACTGGCCCTCGCGGCGAAGTGTGATTCCGAGAGCGAAGTGCAGGGCAGAATTCGATTCGTCAGCCGCGATCACCTCTCGCAGATGCAGTTCCGCATCATGGAAGCGTTGATCGCGAGTGTCCGTGGCTGCTTCGAGTAGTTTTTCTGGAATGGAAGCGCCAATCCGAGCGGACGAGACCTTTCCAGAACTCAAAATCTCGATGAGGTCCCTGTCGGCCCCGGCACTCTTAAGCTCGCGAAGCTCTCTTTGCGTTGGGAGCGTGGCTAAACCCCGTTCTTTGACCAGCCGAGTCAAGCGGCTGCAGGAGACTCCTCCGGTGAGCCAGGCCACAATTTGAGTGCTGTCTACGGGACGAGAATTGAAGGAAGTAGCTGCTGCGGTGGCAACGAGGCAACTAAAGCACACGGATTTGAGTGCAAGAATTTTAGTTCTCAACAAAGGTCTCGAAATCTCTGAATTCAGGCTTCCGTGGCGGGTTTTTGCCGCGATAGAAACCCCCAAAAAAGATAGTGGAGGATCACCAGTGGGGTAAGGTTACGGAAGTACCTGTGGGGAAGTGACTGCATCCGAAGCCTCGATGTCCAGCGACTCTAGTAGACAAAGTTTGAAAGGCAACGGCGATAGCCTGCCGCCCGGCCGTGTGGATAACGCGTGGTAGTGAAGACGGTGGACGGGATTCGCCAGAGAAATGCCCAGAAAGGCATTTGACAATGGCCTTGGCACTTCCAGCGACGGGAAAAGGCTTGCTAGGATACTTCAAAACGCCGGGGATTGATCACTGCGGGAGCAGGCCGTAAATATCCAACTCGTTGGCGGTTGGGACGAACACTCTGCCGTTGGCGATGGTGGGAACGGTAAACTTTAACGCTTGCCCAGCTTGATCGCGGTCGCCTGCCTGCGTGCTGTTATAGAGTTCATTTGCGACATTCGTCGCGTCATACGCGTGCAAGACTGCGGGCCCACTGGCCACGGGATTGGTTGAGGAGTAACTTGAGTTATCAATTTCCCAAATGATGCCATTGTTATTCCCATTTGCCGACAACGAAGCGGTTGCGCCATGCATGCCAAACGCGGTACTGCTTATCGAGGTCGGGCTTGAGGAAAGCTGTTGGCCAGCATCCGCGCCGGCGTTCCAGCTGAAGGCGCGCAACACGTCGCCGTTGGGATGGAAGTAGATCGATCCATTCCAGTACACAGGAGTGGAGAAGATGTTGTTGTATTGGTTTGCGCCCGTGTGAATGGTCTGGATGACATTGTTCGTGCTGTTGAAACCACCCATATCCAATGGGTTGATCACGAAGACGTTTCCGTCCTTGCCGCCGCCGATGGTTTCCAGAGGATACTGGGAATTGCCCGGCAGCAATATATTCGAGCCGCTGCCGAGATCGGCATCGTTTTCCGACAGTACATAGTTGTTGTCGGGCGAGAAGTAACTCTCGACCGCCAGCGTGGCGGGATTCAGATAAAGGAAAGAGTCGTTGTAACCAGTTTGGGTATAGGCCGGCGGAGGAGATATCCACTGGTCGTCATAGTCCGTTCCGCTCATCAGATAGACATTTCCGGTGGCGTCGTCGATGGCAGGAGCACCGCCGCTGGCCCAGAATCCGCCTCCTTGTGCACCATTCGTCGACTCGAATACGGCTTCCTGTGCTAGAGATGACTTGTCGTAAGCCATGATCCACCCATTGGGACAGCTGCCGATAGCCGCATAGATCCAGTTTGTAACAGGATTCAACGCCAGCCCCATGCGCTGGTAGCAACCGTTTCCAAGGCTATCTCCCGAGTAAGCGGCAGTCATGGATACGGGGTTGATCTTATCTATGCCCGTTGTAATGTCGAGGGCATGCAACTGATACCATGTACTCGCGTTGCTCACATGCGCGACAACATACATGGTGTTCGTGGTCGCGTCGATGACCGGAGTCGAAAGTATCCCTACATTCGGCCAAGGACCGTAATTATCATAGACCGGAATCGGAGGGCCCAGATTCACATGCCAGAAGGTAGTAGGACTTGAGGCGGTGGCGTCCGCGTCAAAGGCGTATACGCTGTTGTTCTGGGTCTCGACGAAGACAACGTCATGAGTAGAGCCATTGATGCTCACTTGCGGCAGGTAAAGCGGCTGGGCATAGATCTGTCCATCTACGGGATACGAGAGCAGTTTGCCGAAGTGATTCGAATTTACATTCGACGGAGTAAGTGTGACTTCCTGGGTGTAAGCGCCATCACGTCGGTCATCGTTGTGGTAAGTCAACACGGCGGACTGACTAACATTCACAATCGTCACCTGACTCGTGGCAACTGCCGAGGTAAATTCCTGACTTGTGGCCCCAATGGTGTGGGGGCCAGTCGCGCCGGGCGCAGTATACAGCCCGTTGTGGGTGATCGTTCCAACGTTACTGTTCCCGCCTGCATTGCCGTCCACTGACCAGGTGACATTTGTGTTCGACAATCCCGCGATCGATGCCGTGAATTGTTGGGTTGCTCCCGGGTCAAGCAGGCTGACTGCTGGAGCAACTGAAAGCGAGAACACAGTCACCGTAGCGTCTGCAGACTCATTCAGACTTGCCACATTCGCCGCGATTGTATGATTTCCGACCGACGACGGCGCTGTATAGACACCGTTGGAGTTGATCGTGCCGACAGTAGCATTCCCGCCGGCAACTCCATCCACGGACCACGTCACGGAAGCATTTGTTTGTCCCTGAACGGAGGCGGTGAATTGCTGCGCGGTTCCGGTTATGAGCCCCACCGTGGCAGGTGCGACAGAAATAGATACTTTTACAGTGACAGTCGCGCTGGCGCTCTTCTGTGGATTTGCCGCGCTGGTGGCAGTGACCGTATGCGTTCCTGAACTGGAGGGTGCAATGTAAAGACCGGTGCTGGAAACTTTTCCTACAGTGCTGTTGCCGCCAGGCATCGAATCGACCGTCCAGTTGACGGCGGTGTTGGTCGTGCCTGAGACCGTAGCGACGAACTGCTGTTGGCCGTTTGGCTGTAAAGTGACGCTGGTTTCATTTAATCGGACGGTGACAGCATTCGACTGTGTCGAACTAGAAGAGGTTGACTTCGGCACGCCAACGCATCCCACAAGAGGCAGGGCACAGATCAACACAAGAATGCGGCGGCACGGTTTTGACGCAGCGGCGCTCATGCAACAAGTGGCACTCCTTTTAGGGAGCGCAGAAATAGATGTTCAACTCTCGCGATTAGTTGCCGTGCGGAAGCGGGCTGTTGGCTGGGGTTTGGCGTCTTCCACTAAGAAAATCGTGGACTACTCTGCTGACATCTTGATGCTCACCGTCGACCGCGTAATTGAGCCGACGCATTTCTTCGTCGCTGATCTGATCGTGCAATAAATCGATCGCAGCAGTGATTTCGGGATGTTCTCGAAGAGTTTGCTGACGAATCACGGGCACGGCGTCATAGCGGGGAAAATAATGACGGTTATCTTTCAGGACGAAAAGATTCAGCACGGGAATCAGTCCGTCAGTGGTGTTCCCTGCCGCGAGGTCGATCTCATGATCGCGCAGGGCGCGGGCAAGCAGGCCGAGGTCCATCACACGCGGGGAACCATCGAAGCGCAAACCGTATGCGGCCACGAGTCCGCGATATCCATCGGGACGTTCCATGAATTCGTACCCAAATCCGGCACGCCAGTGCGGGGCGTAGGGGACGGCATCTGAAACCGTTTCGAGATGCAGTCGCCTGGCATCTTCGCGCCGAATTTCGATGGCAAACGTGTCGTTGAATCCGAACGGCGGACCCAGCGTCAGATGGAACCGCCGCTGATATTCGCTTTTGAGGTTCTGATACGCCGCTTTCTCGTCCCCGACTGGCTTTTGCTTCAGGATCGCGGTTATCGCCGTGCCGGTGTATTCAGGGTACATGTCGATGCGTCCGGCAAGGATCGCCTGTTGGCAAATGAAAGTCCCTTGCAGATAGAAGCGGCGCTCAACGTGCAAAGACGTATGCGACTCGATCTGCTGCGCCAGAATCTCGGCAAGGATGAGAGACTCCGTGAAATTTTTCGAGCCAATGACAATGCGGTTGCGATGTGATCGCGAGCAGGACGTGTAGAAACAGAGCAAGAGCACAAGCATGACAAAGGATGCGACACGGGTCGTGCGCCGAGCGGTCATCGCGGTTGCAAGCGCCTTTCGAGCAGGCCAATGCCGAAATCCGCGAGCAGAGCCAGAATCGCAGCGGGCACAGCGCCGGCCAGGATCACTGAATTGTCGACCATGGCGAGGCCGCGAAAGATAAATTCGCCGAGACCACCGGCTCCGATGGCCGCAGCAATAGTCGCAAGACCGACCGAAATTACGACAGCGGTTCGTATTCCGGAGAGAATCACGCTGGAAGCCAACGGCAGTTCCACTTGAAATAACAACTGAGATTCCGTCATTCCCATGCCGCGCCCCGATTCGATCACGGCGGCATCCACGCCGCGGATTCCTGCAAATGTGTTGCGGATAATGGGCAGTAGCTCGTAAAGCGTGAGCGCGAGAATCGCGAGCCGATCGGCGCGATCGCCCAGCCACGGCACGGGCAGGAGAAATCCGAAGAGCGCGAGGCTCGGTATCGTCTGGATGATGTTAGCCGTGCCCAGCACTGGCGTATTGAACCGAGGCCGGTGCGCGATCAAAATGCCAAGCGGAATGCCCATCAGGATCGCGAATAAAGTCGACAATCCAACGAGCCAGAGATGTTCTCCGGTGAGTTCGAGCACCTGACCTCGATTTTGCAGCAGGAAATGGAAGAAACTCATGACGCTCCTTTGATGCGAGATTCGACCGGATCCTGAAAAGCTCGGACGTAGGCCGCGGCCCAGGGATCGGTCGACTTCAGGAACTCCTCCGGCCGCAAAACGGTCACGAGTTTGCCGGCTTCCATTAGTCCAATGCGCGAACCCAGCCGCAAGGCTTCGCGAAGATCGTGAGTGACGAACACGACGGTTTTGTTGAGGCGCTCTTGCAGTTCGAGGAATTCTCGTTGCAGATCGTCGCGAGTGAGAGGATCGAGCGCGCCGAATGGTTCATCCATCAGCAGAGTTTCAGGATCGGCGGCGAGTGCGCGGGCTACACCGACACGCTGTCGTTGTCCGCCCGAGAGTTGATGCGGGTAGCGAGTCGCAACTTCGGGCGCGAGACCGGTAAGTTGCAAAAGTTCATCGACGCGGGCGCGAATTCGGGCTTCGGGCCAGCCCTCAATTCTTGGCACCAGCGCAATGTTGCGGGCAATCGTGAAATGCGGAAACAGTCCGACTTCCTGGATGACGTAACCGATACTCCGGCGAAGGCGAATTACGTCTGTTTGCGAGCTGGGTGCTCCGTTGACCCAGACTTCTCCTTGCGTCGGCGACAGCAGGCGATTAATGAGCTTCAGTGTGGTTGTTTTGCCCGATCCGCTGCGTCCGAGCAAGACGAAGTTCTCCCCGCGCTCGACCTGCAGAGAAAAACTCGACAGCACCCGCGTCTCTCCAACGCGATACGAGACATTACGGAACTCGATCATCGGTGCCGCAGGCATGCGGGAAAAGAATACTGGAGATCGCCCGCGTAGCGGTATCGGGCCCGGCCGCACATCGGTCGCGGTGCTTGCTAAATCGCGGCTAAGGCGCGGTGCACGAGATAAACCGCGATCGAGCCTTCGCCGACTGCTGACGCGACGCGTTTCACATTGCCAGAGCGCACGTCTCCGACGGCAAAGACCGCGGGAAGGCTCGTTTCCAGCATGAACGGCTCGCGATCGAGCTTCCACGACGACATTGAAGAAGGGTCGTTCAAATGGTCGAGATCACGCCCGGTAAGAATGAATCCGTTCTTGTCTAACACGACGCAGTGCTGCAGCCAATCCGTGCGAGGCGAAGCGCCAGCCATGATGAAGACGTGATGGATATCGTGGATGGACGTTTGCCCGGTCTCATTATCACGCCAGGAGACACTTTCCAGGCGCTTGTCGCCTTCAAGAGCGACGATTTCGGTTCGATAGTTTATCTCGATTTTGGGGTTCTCGTTGACACGCTGAATCAGGTAACGCGACATCGTGGCGGAGAGGTTCCCCGACCGGATCAGCATGTGGACTTTGGTGGCGGTCTGGGAAAGATATACCGCGGCCTGGCCGGCGGAATTTCCTCCGCCAACAACAATGACCTCGTCGGCACCACAGAGCTGCGATTCGATGTAAGTCGCGCCGTAGTAGATGCCGAGGCCTTCGAATTTCTTAAGATTGGCAATGGCGGGCTTGTTGTATTGAGCGCCGGTGGAAATGATGATGGCGCGAGTGGCAATGGTTTCGCCGCTGTCGAGAAAAACGCGATAGGGGCTGCGGGAGCAGTCGAGCTGGACGACGCTGTGCCCGACCATCAATTTAGCCCCGAACTTTTGTGCTTGAGTCATGGCGCGGGCGGCGAGTTCCTGGCCGGAGATTCCGGTGGGGAATCCGAGATAGTTTTCGATTTTGGAGCTCGATCCGGCTTGGCCGCCGGGAGCTTCGGCTTCGAGAATGAGCGAGTCGAGCCCTTCGGATGCGGCGTAGACCGCGGCAGCGAGGCCGGCGGGCCCGGCTCCTACAATGACTACGTCGCGAATCTGGGTGGTGTTGATGCTGGCGTTCAGACCGAGGCAATCTGCGAGTTTTTGCGTGCTCGGATTGCGAAGCACATCGCGGGCGTTGCAGATCACCACCGGAATGTCAGACATCTTTACCTGGAACCGGTCGAGCAGGTCCTGGGAAGCGGTATCGGTGTCGAGGTCGATGAACGTATAAGGATATCCATTGCGGCTGAGGAATTCGCGCAGCCGTAGCGTGTCGGCCGAATGGTGCGAGCCCATCAGAACGACGTTTCCGAGTCCGCGGCTGATCAGCGCAATGCGGCGCAGGATAAATGCACGCATGAAGATCTCGCTGAGCTCGGCGTCACGGGCGACAAGGTTTCGGAGAGCATCATTGCTCAGTTCCAGGAACTCGCCGGGTTCGATCACGCGCCCGCGGACCAGGCATCTCTGACCCGAGATCATGGAGATTTCGCCGGTAAATTCTCCCGGGACGTGGCTTACAATCTCGATCTCGCCCCGCAGCGTCGGCTGAATGATCTCCATGGCCCCGGAGAGCAGGACGAAGAAAGGAACGTTGGTGTCGCCGGGCTCAAACAGAAGTTCGCCTGTTTTTACCATCCGCGATTTACTTTCCGGGCGGATGCGGTCAATCTGCGCGGGGGTGAGCATGGGAAACGATTGAGTTCGCGAATCGAGGGCGCTCGGCATGGGCCAAGTGGACATATATTTCACCTGGGGAGGAGATTAGCGCATTTAATAGATGACCAAAACCGGCTACCCGTCGCATCCGGTGCAACTGGCCGGAAAACACCGGCTCAACGGGTGCAATGGTTTGCAGGACGCTGAACCATCGACCGTCCTGAAATTTGGATGGTCTGGATCGAAATTCTGCATTGTACTTACCCGACCCTGGGGCGCTATTAACTAGTGTGAGAACTTGAGTTCCTGAGCCCGGGGTGTGCGAAGCGCCCGCTGCCCACCAGCCACGCCCAAGAACAACTGATTCGATTCGAGCAGGTGGACCGAGATGTCCAGCAAGATGCCTTTGAACCCGAAGAATGGACTGCCTCCGGCGCAGGGCTTGTACGATCCGGCGCATGAGCATGATGCCTGCGGAATCGGGTTTGTGGCGAGCATTTCCGGCAAGAAAAGTCACGATATCATCCGCAAAGGCATACAGGTCCTGCTCAATCTGACGCACCGCGGGGCTTGCGGGTGCGATCCGGAAACCGGAGATGGGGCCGGAGTCCTGATTCAGATTCCGCATAAATTTTTCGCCCGGGAATGCGAGAAACTCGGTTTCAAACTGCCGGATCCCGGCAAGTATGCCGTTGGGATGACGTTTTTGCCCGTGGAGAAGCATCCGCGGCTGCAATGCGAAGGAATTCTCGAGCGGATCGTTCGTGAAGAGGGATTGCAACTGCTCGGTTGGCGCGATACGCCGGTCTATGCGTCGGCGATTGGGCGGGTGGCCCGGGCGTCGCAACCATACATTCAGCAGATTTTTGTCGGTTGTGGCGAGGGTACGGACCAGGATGCTTTCGAGCGCAAATTGTACGTGGTGCGGAAGCGGGCAGAAAACGAAGTCGAGAAAGCAGAGATGGAAGATGCGGAGGTGTTTTACATCCCTTCGCTTTCCTGCCGAACGATCGTCTATAAGGGGCTCCTGCTCGCGCCGCAAATCGAAAATTTCTATCGCGAACTCTCCGATCCGGATGCCGAGAGCGCGTTGTGCCTGGTGCATCAGCGATTCTCGACGAATACTTTTCCGAGTTGGCAGCGAGCGCATCCGTATCGGTATATCGCGCACAACGGCGAAATCAATACCCTGCGCGGCAACGTGAACTGGATGGAGGCGCGGCAGTCGCTGCTCAAATCGGAGCTGTTTGGGGACGACATCAAGAAGCTGCTGCCGATCATCGCGCCTGACGGCAGCGACTCGGCGAATTTCGACAACGCTGTCGAGTTGTTGTTTCAGGCAGGCCGCAGTTTGCCGCATGTAATGGCGATGATGATTCCGGAAGCGTGGGCGGGCAATCCGCATATGAATGCGGAGAAGCGCGCGTTTTACGAATACCACGCATGTCTGATGGAACCGTGGGACGGTCCGGCCGCGATCGCTTTCACCGACGGCCGCGTAATCGGAGCCACGCTCGACCGCAACGGATTGCGTCCCGGACGTTATGTCGTCACGCAGGATGATCTTGTGGTCATGGCCTCTGAAGCCGGGGTGCTCGACGTTCCGCCGGAGCAGGTGAAGCGTAAAGGACGTCTGCAGCCCGGGAAAATGTTTCTGGTCGATACGGTTCAAGGGCGCATCATTTCCGATCACGAAATCAAGGAGCAACTGGCGGCGCGGCGTCCGTATGCGGAGTGGCTGAAAGAAAATCACGTCACTATTGATCAGTTGCCGGAACCTTCGCGCATGCATCATCCCGATGGAGAAACGCTGCTTCGGCGGCAGCGCGCGTTTGGATACACGGACGAAGATCTGAAAATGATCCTTGGTCCGATGGCGGCAAAGGGCGAAGAACCGGTCGGTTCGATGGGAACCGACACTCCTCTCGCGTGTCTTTCGGACAAGCCACAGTCGCTTTTCAATTATTTCAAGCAGCTGTTTGCGCAGGTCACGAATCCGCCGATCGATCCAATCCGCGAAGAGATGGTGATGTCGCTGATCAGTTACATCGGCAGCGAACGCAACGTTCTCGAAGAGGCTCCGGAAAACTGCCACATGCTGAAACTGGAGCACCCCCTGCTGACGAATCGAGAACTGGAAAAGCTGCGACGGGTTTCACATCGCGACCTGCTGGCGACGACCCTGCCGGCTTTGTTTGTGGCGAGCGAAGGCGAGAAGGGACTGAAGCGGGCGCTCGATGAACTATGCCGGCGCGCATCCCAGGGGGTGAGAGCCGGATATTCGCTGCTGATACTTTCCGACCGCGGTGTGGACAGAGATTACGCGCCGATTCCTGCGTTGCTGGCGCTGGCCGCGGTGCACAACCTGCTCGTACGGGAGCAGACGCGGACGCAGGTGGCGCTGATCACTGAGTCGGGCGAGCCGCGCGAGGTCATGCATTTTGCGTTGTTGAGCGGATATGGAGCGAGCGCGATCAATCCCTACCTGGCGCTCGAGAGCGTGGAAGAGTCTGCGTGGCGCGGTGACTTAGGAGAAGGCGTCACGCCGGAGATCGCAACCAAGCACTTCATCAAAGCAATCAAAAAGGGATTGCTCAAGACATTCTCGAAGATGGGCATCTCGACACTGCAAAGCTATCAGGGAGCACAGGTCTTCGAAGCGATCGGACTCAATAAAGAATTGGTCGACGCGTATTTCTCGGGAACCACATCGAGACTGGAAGGAATCGGGCTCAACGTGCTGGCGCAGGAAGCACAGATGAAACACGAATTCGCATTCCGCCCATTGACGGAATTCGAAACTGAGCTCGCGGTGGGGGGAAATTATCACCAGCGCGTGAATGGCGAATATCACCTCCTGAATCCGGACACCATCAGCAAATTGCAGCAGGCTGTACGGCAGGAGAGCTCCCAAACTTTCCAGGAATACACAGATCTCATCGATCAGCGCAGCGGGCAACTTTGCACACTGCGAGGCTTGATGAAGGTGAAGAAGAGCGACAAGCCGGTTCCGATCGAAGAAGTCGAGCCCGCAAGAGAAATCGTGAAGCGCTTTACGACCGGGGCGATGTCGTTTGGATCAATCAGCAAGGAAGCGCACGAAACGCTTGCGATTGCCATGAACCGGATCGGGGGCAAGTCGAATACTGGCGAAGGCGGAGAAGATGAAGAGCGGTTCAAGCCTGATCCAAACGGAGATTCCCGGCGCAGCGCGGTGAAGCAGGTAGCATCGGCTCGGTTTGGAGTAACCGCGAGTTATCTTGTCAATGCCGACGAATTGCAAATCAAGATGGCGCAAGGTGCGAAGCCGGGCGAGGGCGGGCAGTTGCCCGGCCATAAAGTCGATGAAGCGATCGCGCGTTTGCGGCATTCGATCCCTGGAGTTGGACTGATTTCCCCGCCGCCGCATCACGACATCTATTCGATCGAAGACCTGGCACAGCTGATCTACGACCTGAAGAACATAAATCCGCAGGCGCGGATTGCGGTAAAGCTGGTTGCGGAAGTTGGGGTCGGGACGGTGGCGGCCGGCGTGGCGAAGGCGCATGCGGACGTCGTGCTCATTAGCGGCGATAGTGGTGGAACGGGCGCCTCTCCCCTGAGCTCGATCAAGCATGCGGGCATCCCGTGGGAATTGGGATTGGCCGAGACGCAGCAGACTTTGTTGCTGAACGATCTGCGCAGCCGGATTCGCGTGCAGACCGACGGCAAACTGCAAACCGGGCGCGACGTAGTGATCGCGGCATTGCTGGGCGCGGAAGAATTCGGATTTGCAACTACCCCGCTGATTGCGATGGGCTGCGTGATGATGCGCAAGTGCCATTTGAATACGTGCTCGGTCGGGATCGCGACGCAGGATCCCGTGCTCCGTAAGCAGTTTCAGGGACAGCCGGAACACGTCATCAATTTCTTTTTCTTTATTGCCGAGCAGGTGCGGCAGTACATGGCGGGGATGGGCTTCCGCTCCGTCGATGAAATGGTGGGCCGCGTCGAGATGCTCGACGTAGAACCGGCGGTCGATCACTGGAAAGCGCGTGGTTTGGATTATTCCGCGATTCTCTACAATCCGCCCGTACCCTCGCGCGTGGCGCGGCATTGCATACAGAAACAGAATCACGGGCTGGAGCAGGCGCTTGATCATCAACTGGTCGAACACTCGCTGGACGCTCTGCTGAGCCTCAACTCGGTCGAGATCAATTTGCCGGTGCGCAACGTACATCGTTCGGTCGGCACGATCCTCAGCGGAGAAATTGCGCGCCGCTATGGTTCGGCCGGGCTTCCCGATGACACGATACGGATTCACCTTACCGGCTCGGCGGGGCAGAGCATGGGCGCGTTCCTCGCCAAGGGCGTCACGCTGACGCTTGAAGGCGACGCGAATGATTATGTTGGCAAAGGACTTTCCGGCGGGAAAATTGTTGTGCGTGCGCCGCGTGAAGCCGGATTCAAGGCGGAAGAGAACATCATTATTGGTAACGTTGCACTTTACGGCGCCACCAGCGGCGAAGCGTTCTTCAACGGTATGGCGGGGGAGCGCTTTGCGGTTCGCAATTCCGGCGCGACCGCAGTGGTGGAAGGCGTCGGCGATCACGGCTGCGAATATATGACGAATGGCCTTGCCGTCGTGCTCGGCTCCTGTGGGCGAAATTTCGCGGCAGGCATGAGCGGAGGCATCGCGTATGTGTTCGACGAAAGCGGCGACTTCATGGCGAAGCGCTGCAATCTCCAGTCGGTCGACTTAGAGCCGCTGATGGAGGACACGGATCTCGAGACCTTGCGAAAGTTGGTCGCGCGCCATGCCGAGCTGACCGACAGCCGCCGCGCGCACTGGATTCTTGAAAACTGGCAGGAAGCGATTCCGCGCTTCATTAAAGTTTTTCCGCACGAATATAAACGTGTGCTTGGAATCG
>Ga0335072_10007741_pt1 | contig 15637 bp, 13 predicted proteins | sample Lox_Sample_21_FD_206725 | JGI IMG/M metagenome (GOLD analysis project Ga0335072, IMG submission 206725) | Soil microbial communities from Loxahatchee National Wildlife Refuge, Florida, United States - Lox_Sample_2.1 | ecosystem: Environmental > Terrestrial > Soil > Wetlands | place: USA... | reverse complement strand
TGAAGTTGCTTTCGTTCTGTGCCTGGTTTGAGTAGGTGTCGCCGAGAGCAGACAGCTTTGCAGCCTGCTGATCGGCATTTTGACCTTCAGCATTAACATTAGCATTGGCTGCATTAGCCTGTGTCTGGGCATTAGCAGCATTAGCCGTATCAGTGGCATATGTCTGATTTGCCTCGTTTGTGGCGTTGTTTAGGATATTTCCAAATTGATCCATAGTATTCCTTAGAAGTTGCCAACGTTTCCAGCCATGCTAGTAAGAGCAGGGATTGAGCCACCACCCTGAGCGACTGTCGGTGCACCCCCAGCGATACCAAGCGCGTTAAGTTGTGCCTGTGCATTTGCGGCTTGATTCCTGTAAGTATTCTCAGGTGTTCCAGGAATGAGCGATAAGATACCGCCAAGTACACCGCCTTGCCCCATTTGAGCACGAGCCGCCAGTAAGTTATTTACGGCGGTGTTAGCGGCTTGATTCTGGTTCGCAGCCCCCAAGAGAGTTTGCCCTGTTGTTCCTGCTTGTCCGGCGTTCGTATCAAAGGTCGGTGCGAAAACTGAGCGTATTTCTGCTTGTTGGCCTAATGCCCGTTGCAGTGCATTGGACTGAGCTAGTGCCGCCTGTGTCTTTTGATACTCTGGGCTGTTTAATTCCGCATTTGCGTTGCTAGCTTGGTTGTGACTTGCCACAGCGTTCCCTGCCAGCCCAAGGGCTGCAAGTACACCGGCGATAGCTGCGCCTTTTCCTAATGGACTCATGATTCTACCTCCTGATGTAGTTTTAGTTGCTTCGGCCTCTGGACTTACCGCAGCGGCTTCTTTTGCGGCTGACTCAGTTCCTGGCGTAAGTAATTTGCTCATTACCTGACCGGCTTTAGCTTTTGCAATTGCGCCTGGCGTGCTACTAAGCACTGCATTGGCAATTCCTGCCTTAGAGAGTCCGGCTGACATAAGGCTATTCGTAAGGTTGCCTACTTCATCGGGATTAGCGGCGTTTGAATACCCTACATGGTTTGCTTGCAAATGTCTCAAGTCTTGCAAACTCATGTTGCCGCCCTTACCGGATTCAAGCGCGCTTATGAGATTCTGCTGATAGGTCGGATTCTCGAAGTTAGCTTTTTTAACCTGAGAAATCATATTGTCTATGTTTTCGTCGGAGATCGGGGCGTTACCGCTGGTCGTGCCAAAAGCCCGATCCATAATGTCGCTACCCATCTGGTTGTACATGTTACCGAGTTGTCGCGCGCCGTCAGCGGCGGGGCCTCTGCCCTGGGCGATATTGAACTGTGTTCGTGCTCTACTCTGTAGTTCTCTAGTAGCTTTTATGGCGTTCGAGGGTAAAACATGCGTCAAAGCGCCTGTATCGGTTTCGTCAACAGGCCCGGCAATGATATTCCGAACTCCATTGAGCGTAACGGCTGCGGCTTTCTCTTGGGCGGGTGACAACACGCCGGTTGTGTGAGCTTCATTGATATTCTTCTGGGCCATATCATTGTAGTCGCCAAAGTTAAGACTCACGCCATTAGCTTCGGCGTTATTTATATGGTCGTTGACTCCATTGCTCAATATGCCTGTATCACCTGTAACTAGATTGGCGTCGCGCGATGCAGCCCCTAGACTGCTATAGCCGTCATTCATTAAATTCTGCGCTACCTGATTGGCTTCCGCTTGTGTCAGCCTGCTGCCACCCTCTTGTACCTGTTGCTTAAGGGCGCCGAGAGTTATGCTGTTCGCGACTTTCTGCGCAGGATTGAGTTGTGCCTCTGGGGACGGTGTAACCTGTGTAAAGGTATCGGTTGGTGATGTTTGGGTTGTGGTATTGAGCGGTGGCGTTTGAGGTTGCGTAGCAGAAGTAACAGTTGGTGTAGTTGGCGTTTCAGTGGGCGTTTCCGCTGGAGTAGCTTGAGGCGTAAAAGTATTGGCAGTATCAGCTGATATATCACCAGTTACAGGATTCTTGATAAAATTTACATGTCCTTGACCCGTTTCTGGATTAACATTGGTAGGCGCAAGACCTGGATTATCAGCAGATGTTATGTTGCCATTCTGGTCAACAGTAAATCTGGGCTGCGTAGCAGTATCATCAGTTGCGCCAGTTAATTCTCCAGCTAGAGAGGGAGCTTCATCTTTCACAGCATTATCAGCCACATCCGCCACTGCACCCCCTGCTTTACCCATCATCATGCCAGGCATAATGCCAGACAATGCACCTTGGCTGATTTGTCCCGCGTTTAGTCCATGACCGCTTAGGAGCTCACCTGCACCCGTTCCAAGTCCTGAGCCAATCGCTGCACCGACAGGACCACCTAGAGCCTCACCGCCGACCATTCCACCCAGTTGCAGGATAGTATCTAGAATCCCTCCTAGACCGCTTGAAGATGATGCACCTTGGGAATTTTGCGGAGGATTGTACCCAGCCATCGCTGAGTTGAGTGAGCCTATATTCAGTTCTGCCATTATATCTCCTATAAAAAAATAGACCGTCAAATCAAGACGGTCGCCTAAATACAGTTTACCACTATTACACTTGACTCAGACTATCATTCAATCCCATAGCAAATATCTGCACATTGATATTTAATTGCACGCCAGATAGTGAGAATGGGTAAGCTGGCCCAGGCGTGGCATAGCCGTAGTCCCAGACTGCTACCCGATATAACCCTATGTATAAATTCTGCTGGTCAGCCCTGAATATAAGTTGATTTATCGCATTGATACTATCGGCGTCAGTCCCCGTCGGGCTGCCCTGTGACAGCATGGCGTCCTCATTCCATATGCTTATGCCGGTATTCCAAGGCGTAGCAGGCAGTCCATACCCCACGGTGACGGTTTCAAAGGCCGGTATATAGCCTAATCCGTGATAGATCGGTAAAAGCGTCGTATAGATCGTACCATTTGCGCTTTCCGTAGGTGCGGGCGGTTGTTCGGGGTCAGCCGAAAAGGTAATCTGGTAATTCTTATAGCCATATTTGCTTGTCCGATCGACCATAAACGCCGGATACTTCGTCGTAAACTGGATATTTTGACCGTTATAGACTGTTATACCAGTAGTTGCTGTGCTCATATCGTTATCACCGTCGGGGCTGAGTATAAAAGCGGGTCACGCCGGACTATAACCGAAAAAGGTACGGTCGAGAGCAGTCCTAACCCAGTAAAGAACCCTGTATTAGTCATTGAATACGAAACATCACCCTCTGCCTGGATATCGTATTGCCCAAATACATTTGTGTAGTATGCCAGATTCGTACTTGTCTCGTACACGCCAGTCACCACGCCGTCCCATGCGGTCGTATCCGTGGAGTAGAGGAAATCAAGTCGGGCCGGTATGCCGTTTGGTATCTGGTAATTGATGACTTCATCCGTATATGTGTCTGAAGAGACAAATTTAGTATTCGTGGGCGTAAGGATAGTCAGTATTTGCGGTGCGCTGCCCTTACTGTGAAAGATGAAGTTACGCAAGTCTCGTGAGGTTATGTCTCGTCCTTGTCGGACGATCTTAATACCGACATGGGGGTCATAGGTTGAGGGGCCGACGGGCGGTAGTACGGCTGCATAGCTGAATGCCTGTGTAAAGTCGAATGAGTATACCTTAATGGAGAGCACTGTACCTACAGGCAGCATAATGGTCGATTCCCATATATTGGCAGTCGGCACTTTAATAGTGTTTTTGCCGAAGTACATCTGATAATTAAATCTGCTATTCAGTCTCTCGGCGACCACATTAGTAAACCGGCTATCGCTGCTATATTGCCAGACGTCAGCAAACGCATAATAGCCTAGATTATGGGTAAAGGTTACCGCAGCCGTTTCAAACGTCATCCCAAAAGCTGGGTCAGGGGTCGTAACATCTGCTTCAGTAACCGTGTAGTTGAATGTCTTGACCACTTGGAGCATCGGCCAGTTGCTGGAAAAAGACAGATCATAATCGGGCGCTGTCTGAGCATTGTAGCCTGGCAACGCTATCTTAAGGCCAGACGTAGGCGTAGCCATTAGGCAAACTCACCGCTTGCGCTGTAGCCCATCGTCATAGCGATATTACCGTTCGCATCCTGATATGAGGTAGTGCCTTGGATAGTCGTATTGCTGTTCTGCGTACTGTTTATAGTGGTGCTAGATTGCTGCGGGGCGTACATCGAGAGAGCAGCTGACACCTGCTCGACTGACATGTAGCCGACTAGACCGAATGAGGGTTGTACCGCGCCAAAACTCTGCTGTGGAAGGGCTTGTAGTTCGACATTACCAAAGATGGGGGAATACGGGCTATACGAACCCGTGTTAGCCATTATGTCCTGATCGACTGCGTTGCTGTTGCCTTGGTTCATGTCGTTTCTACATCCTCGGTTGTGCCTACAGGTAATACAATAGCCCCTACCGGCTGCGTCCCAGTCGGCGAAACAAAGTCATCGAGGTAATCATCGGGGGCGACATTGACCTCCTCATTAAGCGGTGACAGTTCCCAGGTGATACTGGTAATAACCGGCGGCGTCATATTGTCCGATGGCGTCGTGCCGTAAAAGCCCCATTGCATCTCGTGGAAGCGGGCGTGCGGCGGTTCTATGTTTACTTCGGTCGTGCCGGTTTCAGTAATAGTAAATGAAGTCCCATCTTCACCTACCGTAACGGGCTGTCCGCGGTTGACCGAATACCACCCTGTCAGCGTGCAACCCTCTGGCAACGGTTCAAGATTGATCTTATACCGTAAAAGCTGTTTCTGTTTGTAGCGCGCGCCACCATCAAAAATAAGAGACACCCAAGAGAAATTAGCAGCCGTTCCACTCGAGTTGTCCATATAGTCTAAGCCGTAATGCGTGACATCACTTGAATCGGTATACTGCCAGGAAACATACATCTGATCGACGAAACTGTACACGCACCCCATTTGCAGATTATTGGCCGACGTCCAGACGGCCGGATTAGTCGCATTGGCGCTGAGCATATATGAACGCCCGAAACTATTCGGATACGTAAGCTCAACTGCACCCCATTCATATACCCCATATCTGACATTGGGATTCTGTGAAATGCTTGGATAACCCATGAGCAGGCTCGTGTTGCGTACCGTAGACATATTGGGGTAGACAATCGTGCTGTCTGGCAGACCGCTGTAATTGCCATTCTGGTACGAGATAAGCCGTATTTTCATGTCCGGTACCCCAGGCTGCGACACGGCGTACAGCGTACCATTCACCGTAAAGTACGTGATATTGCCAAAGGTCTGCAGCGCATAGGGTGAGCCTTGCGGTACTTCCGTACGTGATATCCAGTTCTGTGAGATGCCGTCCCAGTAATAGACCATACCGTCTTGCTCTTTGGCATTGCCACCCGTAGCCCGACGCTCGGCGGACATAACGATATAGGCTGAGTTTGTAGTAAGGCTACAGTTCTCATAGCCTACATCAAGCGACACGGCCCCTCTCTGATACGATGAGTTAGTAGGTGCGGCGGTCTGTGTCATATCCCACGTGCTGATGTAATCGCCATTCCCAATAGCCATAAACATATTATTTCCCGTGAAAAGCATGGCTGGATGCAGACCATTCTTAGTCTTAGCCATGCGGTAGGCAAAGAGAACGAAGTCGATGCCTGTCATATCAGGCGTTGCATTATTTGTGGCATTTCCCATGCTGTCGTAGGCGAGTAGAGTTGAACCCATACTTCTAAAGGTATACGTGTCGCTGGACACTGAAGACGTCATATGGAAGTGGTACAGGCTTTCGTTGCCGGTAGCAGAGCCGCCGAGATACGAACGGATACCAGGAGCGGGAAAGACAAACTCGTTATAAGCAGCAGCTGTCACAGAGGCGTTTAGAATGGTAACGGCTGAGACTACATTGTTATTCCCATCGTGCAGCGTCAGGATAAGGTTGCCCGTACCCTTGGCGACAACATAAACCGCTATGGAGTAAAATGGCTCGATTGAGGGTGAGAATGATGTGTAACTTGAAGCCAGAGAGTCATTAATTGAAGTTGGGACAGTGACGTTTGTGTACGCTGGTACACCACTGCCCGTAGCTCCTGCTTGTGGGTTAGCACCGACTTGAGAGATTGAAGTCACGCCGGCATTAGCCCCCACCGATGTTAGATTATTCCGGTAATTCCCTGAATAAGAAGTCGTGGCATTATCCCACAAAGCCGTTACACCTGAGCCTATATCTGCGCTCTGAGCCAGTACATTGTACTGCCAGGTAGGAGTTGTGCTGCTGATACCACCATAGCCAGTAATTGGCCCGTATGAGCTTATAGCCTGCTGTCCAGGAAAGAACAGATAATCGGTCATCTGGTTATACACAATGCTACCGCCGCTCTGTTCAGGCAATGTACCTACGACGGTGACATTATTTGACGTATCTATGCGGTAGACAGTGCCAGGTTGGTCGACAGCCCACTTAATGCCATTCTGGTCTTGCACCATAGCCAGTATGAGGCCCGTTATGGCAGTAGTGCTAATAGTAGACAACCCAGGCAACACAGACATCTGAGAGGGCACGCTGCGATGGTCTAATGCCTCGTCATCATAAAAGCTGTTGGCGATACCATTCTTGTAGTCAGTCGATGCGCCGCCATCAAAGCGACCCATTGACATTACTATCTTGCCAGTGTTTTTTACTTTGTCAGCCATATTAGTACCCTGGGCTTACAGGACTAATACCCATGAAGTCCCAGGCGTTCATACCCGTTACGGCCATATCACTAGATACACGGGAAGTTGAGCGTGCGCTGTAAGACTCACGGAAGTCATCTAGACACTGCTGAAATAGAGCCATATAGTCTTGTTCGGTCTGCGTGTCTTTGCGGCCAGCATAGAACTGAGCAGCCGCATTGTACGCACCGGCTAACTGCACCATATCCGGCAAGTCTTCCATTTGCCCTATTCTGAACTGAGCCGTAGCCGACGTAGCCCCTGGTAGCTGGAAATTCTGGCCAAGTACGATATGTGACTCATCGGTGATCGAGGCTACCTGATACGTGTGTCCGTCGGTACCATCGGTGGTCATAAAGTACAAGTTGTTACAAGGCACATTAATGATTGGTTCTGAGAACGTCACCAAGTTGCTGTCGTTGGTTACACTCGCGGTAACGGGCGTATCGGGGTTATAAGCGGTATAAATATTAGTCGTACTATTGATGTCATCTATAGCCATTTCAGGAGGCGTAGCCTCATAGGTGACAATCAGCCCATTATCTTGCGCTGCGCCAGGCTGAGGCCATAAACCTACTTGCGTGTGACCTCGAACAAAATAATAGGTAGGCCACGGGAAAGATAGTTGCGGCCAGACATTAACCTGGTTCCACTTTGCAATCGTCGGTACTTCGGTTAGGGGTAATACTGCGAATAGGCCCTGAGCCACAACCTGAATAGTCGTCGGCCGGATGCAATCAGGCGCGAGCTGGTAGTACTGTTGATTAGCTACTAAGTTACTAGTCAATGTCTTCTGCGTATAACCAACACGCGAGGTCGTGTATATCTTAGCAATGCCACGGTTGACATCACGTTTCAAATCAATCAGTAAGTCGGCTGGAATATTCCGGGGATTGACTCCACAGAACTTGGCGGCTCTCGTGTATAAATCTGTGAATGTATCCATGTAATCTCCAATAAAAAATAGCAGACCGTCGGCAGGTCTGCTTTCCTATATTTTAGCACGCGACGGGTTTTATCCTTAGCAACATTCAAGGATAAGGGTCAGAGGATAACCAGCTCCCGCATCTATATTCACTGCATCTGAGGCATTAGATGTAGTAAAAGCAGCTGTATAGTAAAATGTCCCAGCTGTAGGGGTGTCTAATTGCTGTATGGATATTCCAGAACCTGCTGAATTATTACATAGGACAGCCCCGACTTGGGTGGTTAACGCCCCGCTAGTAGTTCCCCTGAATATGGCTACCTGACCAATGGCGGTACAGTAGAAATCACGGCCATTAAGGGTTGCCCTTACCTGTGTATAACCGGTTGGGATGGTGACGGCCATCGTCATGCCTGAAATCGCGGCAAAGGACGTGCTCGTGCTGCTCTTATTAGCAGTAATTGAAATACTGTTTAAGTACTGCCATACAGGATTTCCATTAAGGGACATCACTGGGTTAGCATTTCTCACTATCGTTGGCGTAACAATTGTCGGGCTTGTATCTACGACAAATTTGCTCCCAGTTCCCGTTTGGGAAGCTATGGAGGTAGTATTACCGACAGAGGTAATCACACCAGTCAAATTAGCGTTTGTCGTAACATTTCCCGCAGTCAACCCAGAGGCAGTACCAGTTAGGTTAGTCGCAACTCCTGATGCTGGAGTTCCCAAAGCTGGCGTAACAAGCGTTGGGGAATTAGCCAACACAACATTTCCGCTACCCGTCGTAGCACCCCATGTGCTCGTTCCAGTCCCATTACCAATTAACACCGTCCCGCTAGTAGGGGTACTTGCTCCAGTCCCTAGCTTCGTCTCAAGCGCCACAATAGCCGTAGTCTGAGCTACGGAGACACCAGCAGCGCTCGGGTTGTTAGTCGGCGATGTGCTTGAGGGTTCAGGGATTGAATCGATTGAGGTGGGGTATGACATTTAAACTCTTACTGATAGTAGTTAGCCCAGACACTAACCGTTGGTGCGGTCGAGCCACCCAGTAATATCTTAAAGCCCCCCGCCATCTTGATAGGAGTCTGGAAATTCAATGTCGTAGGAGTCGTACCTGCGGCTGTTGCTGCGAGCGCGTCTACAAGTACCTGGGAATTAGTTACGTCCTCTACTGTAATGGTGCCTAGCGTTTGGCCGGTAGTACACAGTAATATGAGTGATGATATAAAGGCTGTAGAAGCTGTAACAGTTGTACTAGCAGCACTTAAAGATGCTTCGTATGTATTCAGTTGAGTTTTAGCGGGAGCGTGCAAATTAGCTTGTACATACTGCCAATCTGTCCCATCATATGCCAGCATTCCGGTGCCTAACAATCCAGTGCCAGTAGTGTTTGAAGCGGCGTTAGCAGAACGTAGTCTATCCCATGTTGAGCCATTGTATAACTCTCCACGAGCCAAGGTGTACATACTATTTTTACTTGACGCAGCATCAGCGTCAGTGTCCACTAGAACACCCGTTAAGTTACCACCAACTGAGGCACCAGCCATATAGAAAGCATTGGCCGGTACTGCTGAGCCAGTGGCAGAGTTGGAGCCTACAGTCCATGTACCCGTTTGCGAAGCCTGGACACCACTGGATTGTGGAGGATTGGCACGTAATGTAACGGTGCCCGCAAATGTACCCGAGGTCAGGGCAGAGACAGCGATTTGGAAGAAGTTTCCCTTTACCGGAGAGGTATAGATAGTATTTACCGTAGTGCCTAGTGCTCCAGAGAATCCTGATGTACCAGACGCGAAATTAGCCGAGGACACATAAGTGCCACCGTTTGTGGCAGAGAATTGTCCGCCAGTTATCCCTAAACCGGCTCCTACAGACGTATAAACAATTTCTACGGTCGCATAACCTTCGGTTGGCGTATTGGCCAGTATGGTTTGCGCTCCTGTGGCGCTTGTTGAGAATGAATAGGTTTTTGTGCCATTATTAACCACGACTCCGTTAAACCCGGTATCACCTGCGACGACATTGGCGGTGTTGGTACCGTCGTTGATACCGACTGCTTGCGTCCCATTTGCTACGGTGGTTACTGAGTTACCGTTGATCTCGGTTAAGTTCTCAGACCAGGGGCCGGATGACTGAGTGACGGCTAACGTACTGTTCTCCACCTCGACATTCAGCGCATTCGAGGTGGAGTTAAGGGCGTTCCCCGAACTATCGGTAAGACCTACCTTCATTATGCCTGTAGCTGCCGTGGATACTGTAGAGCCGCCGACTTGAGAAATATTAGTCAATGTCCCAGAGAAAGGATGGGGCTTGGTGGAGAGGATTAGATAGCCGCTAAACGTCCCGCTCGTAAGTGCTGATACGTTGATCTCCATGAACCTGTTTACAACCGGCATTGCCTGGGGTACGTTCACCGTGGCTACAAGCCCTATCACACCGTTATCGGTGTTTATAGAGGCATTGCTGAACATATTGGAATATGTACCGCCTGACGTCGGAGAGAATGCCATGCTGTAAGATAAGCCAGTGCCAGTGGAAGTAATCACTAAGGTGAGACTTGCGTAACCGCTACAGTCGGTGTTCGTGAGGAGTGTCTGAGCACCGGAACTTGATGTGGTGAAAGAAAGAGTTTTGGTATTATGGTTCCCTACGACGCCACCGAAGTCACCGGCATTGACATTCGCTGCGTTAGTCCCGTCAGTAAGTTTTGTCTGCTGGTTGCCGTTGGTCTGGTTGGCAGCTGTGGCTGAGTTACCGGTGTTGGTGGCGATGGTGGCTAGGTTGCCGCCTGTCTCTTTAGCAATCGTAGCGTTTGAATCTTGACGTATGTAGCCGCCAGCCGACGATGCTGCAAAACCTTTTAGATTGGCGTCATCACTGGCGGTAACAACAGGTGCGCTATTGGCACTTGTGGCTACACCGTTTGGATTAGGAGGAATGTATGACATCGGTATCTCTTATTCTACATGCCAGTTAGCATTATCTGAAACAAAATCAAGGCTCATATTAGCTATCGGCAATGTAGCTGTAGAACTACCATTAATAGTTTGTGTGCTCGTAGTAGCCACAGTGACTGTATTTGTTCCTACATTTGTTACGGTATATCGGTTCGTGTTACCAACAGCGGTGGGAAGTGTCAATGTAGTTGTACCCGACACCAGATAGACATAATCGGTCTTAGCAGTCGCTCCAGCAGTAGTAGCCGTAGATATTGAGTTAATACTTCGGGTAATACCACTGGATACAGCTTGCCATGTCCCATTGCCAGAACTATCGCTAGTCAAAACATACCCAGAAGTAGGAGAGGTTGCTAATTGAAAACCATATCCATTTGGAACTTGGAGACCTGTACTAGTGAAATTAGCTACATTATTACCGCCGACATAGTACTCAGCCGTTCCATTTGGAGTAACGACCTGTACATTTCCACCGCTATTACCGTTATAGAGACGTAATGCAGCAGTGCCAAATGGTGCATCCACACCCATATAACTGGCCGTGCTCGGAATAGTAGCGTTAGATGCAATACCAATCCCCCAAGCTTGGCCCGAAAGTATGCTAGTCGCACTCAAGATATTAAACTTACCAGCGCTACCAGCATTGGGTATTACAAGATCAACATAAGTGTTGTTGCCATCATTCGCAGTTCCTTCGTTGATTGCATATCGAGCCTTAGTACTACCATCTATAAGTATCTGACCGCCATTAAATACATTGTAACTACTTGGATGGCTAGAACTTGTTGAATATCCTTCACTAAGTAATTCGTCATAACCACCTGCGCTAGCCTGTGAATTATTATGCAAAAAGATATTATTGAAGGTATTATTACTACTCTCAAAGAGATAGATGCCGAAGTATCCGTTGTCATAAATGTACAAATTATTAAATGTCTGCTTGTTTTGTTTGTAGATATTTAGGCCGTACTGTGAGTTGTTAGTAAGACTAACATTCGTAAATACGTCACCCTCGCTTAGAAAGGCGCTCACATCTCCGTTAGCAGCATTAAAGGCTAGGCCATATTGGCTATTACCGTCACACTGGATATCAGTAAAGGTATTTCCCTTTGACCCTGTGCCAGACACCTCTCCTGGATCGACAAGTACCCCATGCAAGGTATTGCTATATCCATGCAGACCATGATAAGTACCATTTGTATTTTGCTCGAACTCAAAACCGTGGTAGGTATTCGCAGTTGAGTAGCAATTAGTCGCAAAGGCGCGGTTATTGTTATAGAAATGAGTGCCTACACCTGTCCAGTTCTGTGTAAGTATATTCTCAACGCCACAATCGGTAGTCGTGGACAAATAAAGACCGTATTGTGTGCCTCCTGTGACACTGCTCTTGTTCCCATCAATAGTAAGGTTCTTGATCGACAATCCTGAAACAGATACGAGTCGTATAAGGTTCTGAGTTGCATTAAAACTTGCTACTAGTCTTAATAACGAACCATTCATGCTTTCGCCAAACATAGATGCAGTGAAGGGGTTTATATTCGTCGCATTGAGCATATACGTACCATGTGGAACATAGATCACCCCATTAGTAGCGGTAGCAGCAGTATTTGCGCTATTAAAAGCTGTGGTGTCATCGGTGCTTCCATTGCCGGTAGCACCGTAGTCACGAACGTTATAAAGGGTTTGTTTAACGGTACCATTGGTAGAGAAAGTAGCAACTGGAGTATCAGCAGTGACTGTAGCATTTACGAAGGCAGTCGTAGCAATCTGTGTCGTATTGGTACCAGTGGTTGCTGTGGGAGCTGTAGGGACGCCTGTTAGTGACGGAGAGGCTTTGGGAGCTAGCAATGCTTCGGCTGTCTCTGCTCTAGTAGTTTCAGTGACTACTGCTGCTGTAGCAAAGCTTTCGGCATTAGATTGAGCCGTGGCAGCTGAGCCTGAAGCATCTGCTCCTACCTGTGTCGCCGTATAATCTCCAGTCTGAGCTGTTACTGCTCCCGTACGGCCAAAGACACTCGTTACAGAAGAACTAGGTGCAATCCATGCGCTAGTACCATTGCCCGTACCAGTTAGTACGGTGCCATTTGTGGGTGTACTGCCCCCGGTACCCACTTTTGTTTCAACAGCCTCGACTGCGACTCCTAACTGATTATGCAAAGCCGTATGGTCAGGTGGTCCATTCAGCTGAGTATTAGCAGGCACATTTGGTATGTTGTCGATTGAGGATGGATAACTCATATTTCGCTCCATGAAGATGGTGCAGCATTAGTGACCTGACTCGTGGTTCCATCCCACGTATAGGCCGAATCCCAAGTACGATTAGCATCATCCCACGTATCGATTGCGGGCTGTGGATTTATTAACCATGTACTAGGAATATCAGGGGTTGCAGTATAAGTTGATGTAACAACTACTAATCCACCACTATAACCTGTATTAGAGTCAGAATAACCGACATACGCATCAGAGTACTCAGCCTCGTGAGTCAATGTACCATCGCTGTTCCATGTACTGGGTACTAACGGCATGTTATCTCCTTAGACTAATTCAAAGGCGAAGTATATGTATGTGCCACTCGCTCCAGGCGTCACAGTGAGAGTTGTAAATGATGTACCAGCGCAAGGGAGTGTGACAATCTGATTAGCCACTAATCCGAATGTCCCGCTCTGTCCATTAAACGTAAATGTTGAAGTCTGTGAGGTTGCATCATGCACAAGCCAGACTCTTACCGCGTTGCTGGGAATATTCAGCGTAGTCGCGCCGGTTCCACTGACTGGTGAGGTAACAGGACTGGTAGGCGTCGCATCTTTGGCAACGACGGAGAGAGCATACGGCAATGCGGTATGACTGCCGTCCCTTGGCGCGTTGTCAAAGGGTGATATGACGTTTCCTTCGTTTGCTCGATCTTCCATATAACTCCTTCCTTATGCTTCTCGTGTGAATGGCATTAAGGTTACTGTTAAGTTAAGGTTGGTAGTATCGTCACCGGCAGTCACAGTAGGTTGAAAAGCACCAAAGGTACTTTCGTTATCGTAATGCACACTGGGATCAGTATAGATGCCAGAGCTTAACCATTCTGTAGTCGAGGGGGTTGTGCCAAATTGGAAGTCTATATTACCACCTGCTCCTTGCGTTCCCGTTACTGTATAGCCGACTGTAACCCATTGGCTAATAGGAAGTACGGCCCCAGTGTCACCATTCTGTAGACCATTCCAACTCACCACTAGAGTAGTTGGTGTAAGTTGTTCGATAGTGTAGTTGACTACTGACATACTAGAATACCCTCGCGTAGTTACAAGCCGTTGCAGAACTGAACACGAACCTGAAGCAACCAATGCCGCTTGTACCGCTTACAACGGTCATAAGGCCAAAGGTAGGTACACCGTAGGTGGCTACCTGTGCTACCTGTGAGGCTACCATGCTTGCGTCAGGAGTAATCGTAATCGTATGAGCACCCGCCGTGTTGTCAATGTAGAGCTCGAATACTGAACCTTGTCCAGCGGCCAATTGTGTAGCGAGCGCCGTTGCGGTAGGAAGCGTGATTGTCACGGCTGCTGCTGATGTGCTCGTAATGTATCCAGTCGCTACTTGTGCGGCAGTGGCTGTGGCTGTGGTGTTTATGGCTGTGGGAGTATGGCTGAATGTCGGCGCATTTATAATGCCGTTAGCAGAAGTGCCATAGACGGCAGCAGCAGTGACGGCACCTGTCACGTTTAGATTCCCATTGATTTGCCCTGAACCACCCGTAAGGGTGGAAGTAGTAGCAATCGGAAGTGCTGAGTAGTAGCCACCATTCTGGCTGACATATGCCGAGTATAAGCTTTCGATTAGTAGACCGCCTGGATTTGCCATGTAAATTCCTTTCGTAAAATAAAAGACCGGCCAGCGACCGGTCGGTTTGAGTAAAGTATAGCACTAATTAACCACTGAAGCTAAAACTATTCTGATGATAGATTTGCAATCGTCACACTGGTAATAGACGGTAAACATAGTCTCCACATTGCGGTATACGCCGGTATCAGCTTCGAGAATCCTGTCCACATAAATGCCTACTACCCTGTGTCCACAGTTACCACAATAGTGCCACCGAAAGTCCTCTTTCATCTGAGAGGGGATAATAATCAGATCGTAGTCGTGGGGCGCTTGCCGGGGATTAACGTAGCTCAACGGCTTCTCCAGTCCTTTTCATACTCATCCTCATCATACGCCGGCCGTAGGTCAACTCGCGCATAGCCACCGTATACTTCGTTGCGTATATCATCTTCACTCATCATCGGCTGTTTCGGCCCGGGCTGATCGGCAATGTAGTATAGGGCATAGGTAGCAGCGTCATACCAGTGGTCGGGTACGCCGTTTTTGGTTTCAATGGTCTCTGGGTCTGTCTGGCTAAAAGGAAGTATCGGGATTGTCTCAATCAGCTTGCGGCAGTTCTCGGTAATCATAATGCCGGGCTCGCCATCTACCTGAGTCGCCAAGAGTGAGTGCAGTTGTGTCTGGCGGTTGACACGTTCCGAATGGGATAAGCCCACACCCTTTATTATCGGTATCTTGAGTCCTGGGTTAAACTGTTGGGCGCGCTTCAGTTCAAAGGCCATGCGGTCAGCTATGGTGTTAGCCTGGTCTTTATGGAAGTACGCGTCAGCCGGCAGAATGAAGCCGTCAGTTGGCTCTGTCACTACCACATCAGCCACACGCTTCAACCATTCCTCGGCTTCAACTCTGAGGTCTGTCATTTCGCGGTAAACGTAGTAATGCCGCACTCCCCAATAGTTAGGCGGGATGACCGCTATCCATTCCAACGTAGCCGGGTCATGCCCAAAGCCCCAGTCCATGCCGATGTAGCGCTTGACACCTTTGGCCATCACATCAAATGGAAGTCTCGGTATAACGTGCCATGGCTTATTACCTTCCCATTGCTTGAACTCTGAGAACACCTGGCCAGCAAACACGTCCCAGTCACCGAAGCGCCACGCTTTGTAGAGTGCTGGGTTTGTACGTTTCAGGTCTTCGAGTGTGGCAATGTAAGCTGCGTCATTCTCATAAAGGTACGGGTTATCAGTCACCAGTCCAGGGATAAAGACACGCCACACACCAGTCTCAGACTTAAAGATAGTCTGTCCTGGC
>Ga0335072_10007740_pt1 | contig 15638 bp, 12 predicted proteins | sample Lox_Sample_21_FD_206725 | JGI IMG/M metagenome (GOLD analysis project Ga0335072, IMG submission 206725) | Soil microbial communities from Loxahatchee National Wildlife Refuge, Florida, United States - Lox_Sample_2.1 | ecosystem: Environmental > Terrestrial > Soil > Wetlands | place: USA... | reverse complement strand
AGCTCGGCCAGCACCTGTAGAGGGCGGTGCTGGATGTCGACCGGACGCCCGTCGACACGCAGCTCGAACCGCGACTCATCGAACTCGGCGGTCCCAAACCGGTAGCGGTACTGCGCGGCGCCTTCCGGCCGCGGCGGCGATCCCAAGTGACCCTCCCTCCAAGCCGTTGTTTTCGCTTCTCTTCCGGCGAGATCAGAGATTGTTGAGTGGCCGGTGAAGCACACCAGGCCCGATGTTGGTGATATCCGCACCATGCCGCAAAACAAAACACTTGTCACCCCCCAAAACAGGCAACGAGTTGTCTCATGAACAATCAATCACAATTCCGCCAAACGGCTTCCCCTGCCGACATACAGACACCGTCCGACGGCGCCCCTTCGGGCCGGATCCGCCGTGGGCGGGTCCTCCGTGACACGGCCGTCGGCGACGGGCTGATCTTCGTCGACGGTGACACTTACCCGTTTCAGCTGGAGCGATTCTGGCGGTCGGAAGTCGCGCCGCGGGTGAACATGGCCGTGGACGTGGAATTCGGTTCGGACGGCCGCATCGCCTCGATCCGGGCGGTGCCCGGCGCGCAGCTCTTCGGCGACCACACGGCACAGGCCCTCGACGTCGCGCAGAGCGCTGCCAGGAAAATGGCGAGCGAATTCAATCAACGGGGTGCGCCTGCCCTGCAGCAGGCCATTCGCCGTATCGGCGGCTCGAAGATCATCGCCGTATGCGTCCTCGTCCTCGGCTGGTACTCGCTGCACTTCCTGGTCATCAACCTCGATGCGTTGGGCAAGCTGTCGCTGACCTTCCACGATGTGCTGAAGGTTCTGAACAGCGGCATATTGAGCGGCGATTTTACGGCACTTTTACAGGCGCAGTCCGCGAACCCGCTGGCCGCCCAGGCGGCCGGCTGGTATGGCTTCATGGCCTTCATCGCCGCCGTGACCCCGCTGATCACGCCGTTCCTGAAGGATCGCCGTCTCCAACTGGCTGACGCCGCTCCGCTCCTCGTTCTGGGACTCGTGGCGTTGGTCGCCTATCTTCAAGTCAGAACGGCGATCCACGGCGCCCAGTCGGCGCTCGGTCAGCTGGGCGCCGGCGACGCCGCGGACACCCGGCAGCTCGGTGAGCAGGTCAGACAGGGTATCGCAAGCGCGGTGTCAGTCGGGCTGGGCACGTATGCGTCGCTCATCGCGAGCCTCTATCTCGCCGCCGGCGGTTATCTGCGCTTTCACCGGGAAGCGCGTCGGATGGCTGTATGACAACTGTCTGACCATCGGCCCGCGCAAGTCTGAATACCAAGAAGGGGTGGCTGTCCATGAGAACCAAAGCCGTATTCGCGATCCTGATCACTCTGTCGTTCGCGTTCCTTCTCGACTGCGCCGTGGCGCATTCGGGTAACACCCGCAGTGCTCCCCGTCCCGCTCCCCGGGCCGCGCCGCGAGCCGCACCCGGAGCCGGTGCACGCCCCATGGCCGGGCCGGGTCGCCTCGGACAGCGGCCCGGTGTCGGCCGGATGGACGACCGCGGCCGTGCCGGGTTCGCGCGCCGCGGATTCGCCGGCCATCGTGGATTCGACCGTGGATTCGCCGGTCACCGCTTTGGCGGACGCGACTTTCATCATTTCTCGGCACGTGACCGGGAGCTCTGGCGGCGGGGCGCGTGGCATCGTGAGTTCCACGACGGCCGCTATGGATGGTGGTGGTTTGCTGGGGGCGCCTGGTACTTCTACGCGCAGCCGGTTTATCCGTACCCGGTTGTCGTGTCGCAAGACGTTTACAGCGAGTCCGTGGAGGCCGCTCCAGCGGAAGAGGCGCCGCCGCCTGTCGTCATCGCCCCCGCGCCGCGCTTCAGATACTACTGCGACAGCCCCGCCGGCTATTACCCCGCAGTCGCCAGTTGTGCCGCCGCGTTCCGCAAGGTTCCGGTGCCCTGAGCCCGTTCCACGAACCTCCCTGCATTTGCCGTTCACTGACAAAAATGAGAGCCATCATGTCCAAAACAATGATTTTCTCCGCCGTAGCCGTCGCGTGCGCAGCTTTCACCGTCGGCGGGTGCGCCACCACCCCCATGGGTCCAACCGTCCAAGTCATGCCGTCCCCGAGCGAGCCGTTCCAGGCGTTCGTCGACGACCAGAATACCTGTAAGAAATACGCCGAAAGCCAGGTTGCCGGCCAGGCCGACGCCGCCAACAAGCGGGCTATCGGCGGCGCCATGCTGACTGCGGCCCTTGGAAGCGCGCTGGGCGGCGCGGTGGGTGGCAACAACGCGGCGGCCGTCGGCGCGGCGGGCGGAGCCACCGCCGGCGCAGCCGGGGGCGCGAGCAGCTCGCAACAGGCTCAGCAATCGATACAACAGCAATACGACACCGCATACCTGCAGTGCATGTACTCGAAGGGCGCGCAGGTCCCCGGAGCCCAGGCGAATCAGCAGGCCGGATCTGCGCCCGCCGCCGACGGGGCTGCCCCGCCGCCGCCCCCGGCTGACGGTGCATCCGGCGGCGACGATGCGCCGCAGCCGGTGGAGGCCATCTCGCTGGCCGACGCGCAACGCAAGCTCGCGGACATGGGTTTGTACACCCACAAGGTCGACGGCCTGGGCGGCCCCGCGACCACCGCCGCGATTCGCAAATTCCAGCAGATTCGCGGGCTGCCGGTCACGGGGGAGTTGGACCCGGCGACCAGCTCCGCGCTCAGCCACTGACCTCAGGGATAGGGCTCGTTGCGGAAGTTGAACGCGATGGAGAGGCGCCCGCTGCCGCGGTGCGGGTTCACGGAACGGGGCAGATGGCTCGGGGACGGTGGCGTGCGCGGTCCGGCGCCGGGGACGCCAGGTCAGGCGGTCTCCCACACCAGATCGAGCCGTTCCGGTTGCCTGAACTCGCTGCCGTGAGGCTTCGCCGCGGTCATATCCGCAATGCGGCAGCAGGGCAGGCGCGAAAAGAGCTCCTCGAGCGCGATGCGCCCCTCGAGCTTCGCCAGATTCGAGCCGATGCAATGATGAGGGCCGATCGCGAAGCCCAGGTGTTTTCGCAGTCCGGGCCGGTCGATGTCGAATCGATCCGGGTCGGCGAAGACCTCGGGATCGCGGTTCGCCGCGGCGATCATGCAGTTGACCGTCTCGCCGGCGGACAGCTGGATCCCGCCGATCTCGGTGTCGACCGCGACGTGGCGGGTGGCGGATTGCACCGGACCTGCCCAACGGACCGTCTCATCGAGCACGGCACGCAGGATCGACGGCTCGGCCCGGGCGCGTGCGAGGCAGCGAGGATCCAGCGACAGTGCGTACAGTGCGTTCAGAATCAGCGCTTCGACGGTGGAGATGCCGCCGAAGAGAATGATCAGCGCATTGCGCTCGATCGCCTCCTCGTCCAGGCGCGCCGCCGGTGGCGCATGCGCCAGGGTGCTCAGCAGGCTCTGCGGCTCGGGGTGTCGGCGGAAATATTCCACGCGCTCGCGAATGAGTTGGCGAAAGCGCTCGACGTTGTCTCGCGCGGCCGCGCGAATCCCCGCATCCCAGCGGAAATTCGCCAGCGCGCTCTCGAACGAATCGTACCACCGTCGCAGCGATGACTCGCATTCGAGCGGCAGCCCGAGAAGTGACAGCATCGTGAGGATGGGCAGGCGGGCGGCGAAAGCCGAGCGCAACTCGACCTCGCCGGCGCCGCTGAACGCGGCGATCAGCCCGACGGTGTGCGATCTGATCCGCGCTTCGAGCGTTTCGCGCAAGGCGCCCGGCAGGAAGGTCGAGGCGAAGCTCGATCGGTAGCGCGCGTGCAGCGGATCCTCCACCGTCAACAGGTGCGTGCCGAACGTATCGAACAGGGTGGAGCGCTCCGTGCCGACGGTGAAGCGCTCCGGATCCTTGAGGATGCGGTCCACCAGGTCATAGCGCACCACATAGTACATGTCGAGCTCCCGCACCCAAGAGATCGGCTCGCGTTCGCGCATGCGGCGATAGATGTCATAGGGGTCGTGCGCGAGGGCGGCTGCCGTCACGGCGGCGCCGAGGGGGAAGAGGGTTGACTTATCCGTCACGGTTGCCGCGGAACAAAGGGTGGAGCAGATAGAGGATCGAACCGAGTAACAGCCACCCCCCGAAACGCCACCAGGTCGTGATCGGCAGTCCGGCGGCCATGAGACCGCAGACGAGCACGGCTCCGATGGGGATGACCGGTACCCACGGGGTACGAAATGGCCGCGGTGACTCGGGACGTTGACGGCGCCACATCATGACCGTCAGCGCCACTGCAATGAATGCCGACAGGACGCCGGCGGAGACCATCTGCCCGAGTACGCTGATCGGGACGAGCTCCGCGAGAGCACCGGCGACGACGGCCGTTACCAGGGTTCCCGCGACCGGCGTCTGCCACCGGGGATGCAAGCGGGCGAGCGGCGCGGGCAGCAGGCCATCGCTCGCGATCGCGAACAGAATGCGCGACTGCGCCATCAGCAGCACGAGCAGCACCGACAGCATGCCGATCGTGGCTCCGAGGTCGATCAGAGTCACGAGCCAATGCAGCCCCGACCCAGCGGCGAGCACTGCGATCGCCACGGGATCGGCTACATCCAGCGCGTGGTAATCCACCAGCCCCGTGATCACGAGCATCATGAGGACGAAGAAGATGCTGCACACCGCCAGTGAGCCGATGAGCGCGAACGGCACATCACGTTGTGGATGTCGCGCCTCCTGCGCCGAGACAGAGACGGCATCGAATCCCAGATAGGTGTAAAAGACGATTCCGGCCGCCCGCAGGACGCCGCTCCAGCCGTACTCGCCCCAGCGGCCGGTGTTATGCGGCACGAATGGGCTCCAATGCGCTGTCCTGACGAATGGCGCGCCAAAGACGATCACCAGGCTGATGACCGTGAGCTTGATGATGACGAACGCAACGACGACTCCCGCCGATTGCCTGATTCCGCGGATGGCGAGACCGGTCATGGCGATGAGCACCAAGAGGGAGATTACGCTCGCGAGCGTCCGTGTGAAAGGAAGACCGGGTGGCGAGAAGAGCCCGGCGGCATAGGTTCCGCACGACTGGGTGATGATGCCGGCCGCGAAAGAGTATTCCAGCACCAGCAGCCAGCCGATGAGCCAGCCGGGCAGGCGCCCGAAGGCCTGCGTCGTATAGCTGTAGGCGCTGCCGGCGAGCGGGCACATGGCGGCGAGCTCGGCATAGCAGAGCCCTGCGAGCGCGCAGCCGACGGCTGCAATCAGGAAAGACAGCACTATTGCGGGCCCGGCAAACTGCGCCGCCGCCGGGCCCGGTATGACGAAGATGCCGGAGCCGATGATGGCGCCGACGCCGATGCTCAGGAGTTGCCAGCGTCCGAGGATCGGACGCAGGCGGACGGCGCCGCTCATGGGGGGCATGGTGCTCATCTATCTCGGGTCTGCGCCTTCCGTGCCGAAGACGAGGACGCGGCTGCGGCGATCGAGGGCGAGCGCATCGCGCGGCGTCGGCTCGTTGACGATCGCCATCAGCCCCGCAAGCGATGCCGCGCCCGAAACCCCCGCGTCGATCCTCTGTCGCGCAAGCTCTTCGCGCGCCGCCGCGGCGAAACGATCCTCGACCGCAAGGAAGGCATCGGCACGCCTGCTGAGAATCTTCCAGGCAACGTTCGACGCGCGGCCACAAGACAGCATCTGCATGGTCGTATTCAGATCGCCACCGATGTTGACCGGCGATCCGTTCATGGCGCACTCCAGCACACACGCCGCCGCTTCCGGCTCGACGACGATCAGTATGGGCCGCTCCCGCTCAAAGACCTGGGCGAACGTGGCGGCGACCGCTGCGGCCAGTCCGCCTACGCCCGCCGGAACGAACACATGCGTCGGCGGCCCCGCGGGAGACTGGTCGCAAATCTCGAGTGCGGTGGCCGCATAACCGTTCATCACATCGATTACGGTCGCGTCGAATTCGTCATCGGATGTGTCCATTACCGCTATCCATCCGTTCGCCCGCGCGAGCCGGCTGGCGAGCGATACCGAGTCATCATAGTTTCCCGGCGTCACGATCACCTGCGCACCGAGAGCGCGAATGGCATCCGCCTTCGCCTTCGGCGCATGCTCGTGCATGAATACGACGCAACGGCATCCCAGCCGTCGCGCTGCAAACGCGACGGCCCGACCGTGATTTCCATCCGTTGCGCAAGCGAGGGTAGGCGTGGCTCCGTCCCCGATCGATGCCCGGGACAAAGCGCGGCCGGCCGCGTAGGCGCCACCGAGCGCCTTGAAGCTTCCGAGCCCAAAGCGCGTGGATTCGTCTTTGTAGGCCAGGGACGCTATGCCGAACCGGCCGGCGAGCTCGGGGAGATCTCTGAGCGGTGCCGGCCCGTAGCCCGGCCACTGCTCGAATTCCTTCAGCGCCGCCCGAGACTTCTCCAGCGAAAGAACGCGCCGCTCGTCGGCACTGTAAGGCTCCCGGCTGGCGCGGGGATTCAGATAATACCGCACGGCTCGCTGCTACCCGGCGCGTGTCGCGACCTGCGGCTCGGCCTGATCGTGCGCGAATCCGTGCAGTATCCCGTAGCCCGTCGAGCGCACGACCATGTCACCGTCCCGGGAGATGCCGATGATCGCGCCGCGCGAGCGATCCTGGTTGGCGATCAATCCCAGCACGTGGCTCGTCGCCTGCTCCAGGCTTTCGCCGAGATAAGTGATTCGAGCCGTGATGTCACGCGTTGCGCCGCGTCTGATGAAATGCTCGCCGGCGCCGGTCGAGGAGAATGCAAATCGCTGCGTCGCGAAGGTGCTCGCGCCGATGATGGGGGAATCGCCGACCCGGCCCGGCATCTTGCCGTACGTACCCCCCGTCGAGGTGCCGGCGGCCAATATGCCCTCGCCGTCCATCGCAACTGCGCCGACCGTCCCGATGCGATTCTCCTGTTGCTGCGGAGCCTGTACCGGCACGAAGTATGTCCGCGGATCCGCAACGACCTCCGCGCCGAGCTCGATCAGGGACTGCTCCCCCGAGCTGCCGACGAAAAGCACATGGGGAGTTCTCTCCATGACCAGCCGCGAGGCCGCTATGGGATTCCTGATCCGGGTCAATCCCGCGACCGCCCCGGTGGCGCCCGTGTCGCCCACCATGAGCGATGCATCCATCTCGACGAACCCGGCGGAATTTCGGTACGAGCCTTTGCCGGCATCGGTGAGCCCCGAGTCCTCGAACGACTTGATCGCATCGACCACCACATCGAGAGCGCCGCCGCCGCGCGCCAGCCGCTCTCCGGCCGTTGCGACGATCCGCCGCGTCAAGGCGAGCACCGCCGGCGTCACCCAACTGTCTTCCGGGCTGCCGACATAGCCGCCGTGGACGAGTATCACATACCGCCGCGAGCGGCCCGCCTGGTTCATGGTTGGATAGACTCTAGTACGTGCGCACCATTTTTATAGTACCCCTGTATGGTATTAGCGCGGGCGCCGTGGCGCAAGAGGCGGCGATCCAATGGCGGCTTTCGGCATCCTTGCCGCCGATTCCGCCCGCCCTGCGCCCGCCCGCCGCCGCCGCGGCTATTTACAAAACAATACGAATGCACTATATATCCAATACCATCGACTAAAATCTGACTGCGGGGGATAAGAATGCGATCGTCCTGTCAGAGCTTCGCGCGCAACCGGATCCTGTTCACGGTCGCCGCCGCTTTCGCCTGCGTGCATGCGGGGAACTCCCTCGCGCAGGATGCGCCCGCCGCCGCAGCGCAGGTCGCGCCGGCGTCCGACAGCGTGTTGCAGGAAGTGATCGTCACCGCGCAAAAGCGCTCGCAGAACATTCAGGACGTTCCGATCAGCATGACGGCCATCACCGAGAAATCCCTCGACATGCTCGGCGCGACGGGATATCTGGGCTACTTCGGCAGCGTGCCGGGACTGTCATTTCAAAGCTCGGGTCCGGTGGCCAACGAGAATGGCAGCTCGAACAGCACCACGATTCTGAGCCTGCGGGGAATCGCGGCCACCACGGGCAGCAACACCGTAGGGTTCTACATCAACGACACGCCGATGCAGTTCGTCGATCCGGATCTCTTCGACGTGAATCGCATCGAGGTCCTGCGGGGACCGCAGGGCACCCTGTACGGCGCATCGTCCATGGGGGGCACCATCCGCATCATCACCAATGAGCCGGACTCCCGCGCGTGGGGCGGCGACCTCGAGGCGACGCTGTCGGAAACGCAGCACGGAGGCTCAAACCTCGACGGCGATGCGATGTTCAACGTGCCGATCGTCGCCGACCACGCCGCCTTCAGGCTGGTCGCGTTCAGCCGCGACGATAGCGGTTATATCGACAACATCATTCGCGGACCCACGAACGCCTCTTCGAGCGTCGTACCGGGATCGACCGTCAACCTCGCAGGAGCCGATACCGAGAACGGCGTCAATACCGAGACGCTGCGCGGCGGCCGCGGCGCCCTGCGTATGCAGTTTCTGAGCAACGATGCGCTGACCATCGACCTGTCGGATATGCAGCAGGATCTGCGCATCGGCGGCGACCCGACCTATAAGGTCGTTCTCGACCCCTCCGACCCCGGACTGTCGTATGGCACCATTGCTCCTCTCGTCGACGATTTTACGCACGGCGCGCTCGTCACCCATGACATCAATCCGGCGCCGCAGGAGGAGAAGTTCTCGCTTTACGACGCCACGATCCGCTACGAGCCTGGCCCGGTGTCGGTCGTCTCCTCGACTTCCTACTATGATCGTGACACCAGCAGCTATACCGACCTGACGGAAGCGCTGCCCTTCGTTTTCGGCATGCCGGTCCCGGTCGCAAACAATCTCCTCAGCGTGGAAAGCGGGCACGCGCTCACCGAGGAGCTGCACGTGTCGGGCAGGCTGTTCGCGGCATTCGACTGGCTCGTCGGGGGCTTCTACCAGAACGTATTCACGCGGTTCCAGCAGTCTCTGGTGGATCCGAATTTCAACGACGAGGTATTCGGCGGAGCGGACGTCGTCCCGGACGGGGTGTTTCTCGCATTTCTGAACAACGATTCGGCGGCGCAGACCGCGCTGTTCACCGAAGATACGTACCACGTGACCCGGGCGCTCGATCTGACCGCCGGAATCCGCTATTTCCGTTACAACGACTCCACCGGGACGGTGGCGGATGGGCTGTTCAATGGCGGTCCAACCAGCGTGAACGCCGTGGCGCACAATTCCGGCAATACGCCCAAAGTGTCCGTCTCATATAAATTGACCGAGGACGCATTGGTTTACGCGACGCTGTCCAAGGGCTTCCGGCCGGGCTTTGGTCTGCAGCCGGTGGGCTCGGCCTGCGACCCGGTGCTGGCCAGTCTCGATCTGCCTGCGGGCGGGCCGCTGCAGGCGAATCCCGACTCGCTGTGGAATCACGAGGTCGGCTTCAAGACGTCTTTCGCCGATCATCGCCTCATCGTGAACGGCGCGGGTTACGAGATGGATTGGAACAATATCCAGCAGAACCTGAACCTCGGGAGCTGCGGATACAGCACTACCGTCAATAGCGGCAGCGCGAAGAGCGTCGGCTTCGAGCTGGAGGTGTCCGCGATGCCCATCGACGGGCTGGACGTCAACGCTTCCACCAGCATGTCGAACGCCTACCTCACCGGCAACGCAGCCACGGTCGGCGCCGTTCCGGGCGAAGCGCTTCTGGACGTCGCGAAATGGCACGCATCCTCGGGCATCACCTATACTCGGGCGGTGCGCACCGCTTATGATGGTTACGCTCACGCGGACTATCAATATACCGGCCCCATGATTTCGGGCTATCAGTTCGGTACGCCGGAGCTCGACTATGCCTACCACCAGCCCGGATACAGCGTCACGAATCTCCGCTTCGGCATTCGGCACGATGGCTGGGACGTCGCGCTCTTCATGGACAACGCAACGAATTCGCGGCCGCGGCTGAGCGTCGGGTACTTCGAGAGTCCCGACCTCGGCGTCTATACCATCCGGCCGCGAACGCTGGGTGTCAACATCAAGGAGATTTTTTGAGTTGGTGATGAAGGATCATGCGTAATCGACGCGGACGATCGGAGGCCGCCCGTCCGGCGCTCGGCCCCAACGCTTCGCTGATCGGCAAGCGAAGGGCGCGAGCCCGGCTCTGGACGCCGGCTCTGCTCCTCGATCTCGACGCCTTCGAGCACAATGTCCTCACCATGGCTGACCTGTGCCGCGACGCCGGCAAGCTGCTCCGGCCGCACGCCAAGTCGCACAAGAGCAGTACGATCGCCCGCAGGCAGCTGGCAGCGGGCGCAGTCGGGATCTGCGTAGCGACCGTACGCGAAGCCGCGGCGATGATCCACGCCGGGATCGGCGATGTTCTCATCACCTCACCCATAGTCGGGGAAGCAAAGCTCGATGCCGTCGCCCGTCTCGCGGCGATCGCGCGGGGGCTCATCGTCGTCGTCGACAGCCTCGAGGCCGTGCAGCTTCTGGAGAGGCACATGCGGCGGGCAGGGGGGACGGTAGGGGTCCTGATGGATGTGGACGTCGGTATGGGACGCGCCGGCGTTTCCGACCTCGGGCAGGCAGGGAAAATCGCGGCCCGGTTGCAGGTCTCCGACTCCCTGGAGTTTCTCGGCTTGCAATGTTATTCGGGCATCATTCAGCACATCCCCAAGCTCTCGATTCGCACCAGGACCTACGGTCGGGAGCTGCGCCAACTCGAGAAGGTCATCGAGCTGCTCGATGGGCAGGGATTCACGCCGCGGATCGTATCCGGAGGAGGAACCGGATCGTTCTACGTCGATTCGGTGCGCAAGCTGCTCACCGAGAGCCAGGCGGGCTCCTACGTCTTCATGGACCAGCAGTACAACGCCGTGGAGCTGCTTCCCGCGAGCAAGCATCCGTTTCGTACGTCGCTCTTCGTCCAGAGCATGGTGTTGAGCAACAATCATCCGGGCGCTGCAACGCTCGATGCCGGCTTCAAGAGCTTCTCGATGGATGGCCCCGTGCCGGTGCCCGGCCGCGGAGCACCTCGAGGCTCCACGTTCCAGTTCTACGGCGACGAATTCGGGATGTTGCGATTCCCGGCGGCCGCCAGGAGGATGCGGCTCGGATCGAAAGTCGAATTCGTGACACCGCACTGCGACCCCACGGCGAACCTCCACGATTTTTATCACTGCGTGCGTGGCGACCGATTGGTCGACATCTGGCCCATCGATGCGCGGGGGACGCTGTAGCATGCCTGCCCGTGCTACACTGCGTGCCCGCGCATGAGCAACGTGATAAGACAGCGGCTGCACCGACCTGGAACGGCGCGTTATCCGAAGGGCCAGGAACGCGTCGAGAAAATCCTGAATGCGGCCAAGGACATCCTGGTCAAAAAAGGCTACCCGGGACTCACGATGCGGAACATCGCGGCCGCGGCAGCCACGACGGTCGGCAATCTTCAGTACTACTATCCGGACAAGGATCGGCTGCTCAAGGATCTGCTGAATTACATGGTGCACGGGTTCTTCGAGAGCTTCACCACCATCCTCGAGAATCCGAAGAGCTCGCCGGAAGCCAAGCTCATAGCCTATATCGACTGCATCTTCGATGCCTTTCCGATCGAGGACAAGGGAAAGTTCTATCCGGAATTCTGGGCGCTGTCGAATCACGACAAGGTCGCGGCGCAGCTCATGCAGGAGATGTATGAAACCGGAATGGTGTCCCTGCGCAAAATCATCAGTGAGATCAATCCGACGCTCACCGGTACGGAAGTGAAGGATATCGCAGTCACGATCGTCGGCTCGGTGGAGGGCCTGGTGGTGTTCGTCGGATACCAGCGCCCGTGGGCGAAGTCACTGAAAGCGGTGCGTCGCTACGTGCTGCAGAACTGCCTCCACCTGGTCAAGACGGAAAGACGATCGCGCTGACGGCGCGGAGTCGGCTTCCCTACAACGGTGCGCCCCGACTCACCTGCAGCCGCCGGCGAAGCGAAAGCGGCAGCTCTTCCTCCCGCCGGTAAACCCTATCGGCTGCCGGCCGGACCCCACGACGTGCGGCTCGAGGAAAACGTCTACGTTCCGATGCGGGACGGAGTGAAGCTCGCCACGGACCTCTACTTCCCGACCGGGGCGGCCGGAAAGCTCCCGGTCATTCTGATCAGAACCCCCTACGGCAAGAGCGAGTGGCGTCCCGGGTCGGCGAAAGGGGCGGTCGTCAGGATGTTCGCGAGCAGCGCTTACGTCGTGGCCGTTCAGGACAAACGGGGCCGCTTCCTCTCGCAGGGCGAATACGCGCTGGCGTTCAAGGAAGATGTCGACGGGTACGACACGATCGAATGGCTGGCGAAGCAGGACTGGTCGAGCGGCAAGGTCGGGACTTACGGGTGCTCGGATCGCGGTGACGCGCAGCTGTGGCTGGCTGCAACGCGGCCGCCGGCCCTTGCGGCGATGATACCGCAGGCCTCAGGCAGCGCCCTCGGACCCGCAGGCAACAGGTATCGCTACTTCGGCGCTTTCAAGGGTGGCGCCCTGCGGCTTGCCGCGGCCGCGGAGTGGATGATCAACAACGGCAGCAAGGTCCGGCAACCCGTGCCGCCTGCGGCGGTCATGGCGCTCGAAAGCCTCCTCTGGACGCTACCGGTCAGTGCGATGATGCAGCGCGCTGGTCTGACTCACACCGACTGGGAATCCATCCTGTCCCGCGGTCTGACGGATCCCTGGTGGGACCGGTTTCCGTATTACAAGGGTGGCGAAAAGGTCGACGTACCCGCCCTCTTCGTCAACTCCTGGGCCGACTTCGGCGTGAATGAGACGCTCTTCGAATTCGACTTCTTTCGCACCCACTCGCTCTCGCAGCGATCCACGTCGAATCAGTTCGTCATCATTTCACCGTCCGCGCACTGCCAGTCGGAAATCGTTGCGGCGCCCACCATCGTCGGCGCGCGCGATCTGGGGGACGCCCGCAAGGATTTCTGGTCGATTTATCTGCAGTGGTACGCGTGTTGGCTCAAGGGCGAGGCGAACGAAGTCACACGCATGCCGCGTGTGCAGTACTACCTCATGGGCAGAAACGAATGGCGGACGGCGGAATCATGGCCGCCGCCGGGCACCCGTTTCCGCCGCTACTTCCTTCGCAGCGGCGGCAATGCCAACTCCCTTTCCGGCGACGGAACCCTATCGACGCAGGCTCCCGCAAGCGGGGAGCCGAACGATACCTATGCGTACGATCCGCGCGCACCGGTTCCCACGGGTCCGGGCGCCGGCGTTGCGGAAGGATTCTTCGATCAGCGCGCGGTCGAGGCGCGTGAGGATGTTCTGGTGTACTCGAGTGCGCCCCTGCGGAAGGGGCTCGAGGTAACCGGTCCGATCACGGCGAGACTCTACGTTAGCTCATCGGCCCCGGACACGGATTTCACGGTGAAGCTGGTCGACGTCCATCCGGACGGACGCGCATTCGATGTTCAAGACGGGATTCTGCGCGCCCGTTATCGCGAGGGCTTCGAAAGAGGCGTGCCGCTGAAACCGGGAAAAGTCTACCCGATCGACGTCAGTCTGGACGCGACGAGCAACTTCTTCGACGTCGGGCATCGGATACGCGTGGAGGTTTCGAGCTCGAATTTTCCCCGTTACGACCGTAACCTCAACACGGGCGCGGATAACTTTGCGGAAACCCGGATGGTCGTGGCCCGCAACAGCGTGCATCATTCGCGTGATTGCGCTTCTTGCATCACGCTGCCGGTGGTCTGCCGCCGTCGCTGAGAGATACGGCCGTCGTGGGCGTCGGCTCCGCCGGCTTCCGCTTCCTGCGTGGCGCCGATTCCTTCGTAGCCATCATGGCCGCCAGACCGACCAGCAACGCGGCGGTCCAGCACCAGGCGGGCGCCAGGGGATTGCCGCTGGCCTTGAGGAGCCAGGTGACGAAATACTGAGTGCTGCCGCCGAACAGTGCCAGCGAAACCGCGTAGACGACAGCCACGCCACTCGATCGGATGGCGGCGGGGAAGGATTCGGTCAGCCAAATGACGACGGGACCGGCGGAGAGCGCCATCAGGATGGACAGCACCGCGGTAGCGCCCAGCAGCGCCGCCGCCGTACGAAAATGCGCGATCAGGTAAAAGGCCGGAAGGATCAAGACCAGCAGCAGCGCGCCGGGCACGATCATCATCGGCTTGCGGCCGACGACATCCGAAAGCGCGCCGCTCACCAGATCGAAGGTCAATCCACACAAGCCGACCACCGCTGTCGCGGCAAAAGCTACATTCGCACGCATATGCAGCGTGGCAATGGCATAGGTCGTCATATAGTCAGTGATGTAGCCCCCGACGGTGCTGCTCGCGAGCAAAATCAATCCCAGGACGGCGACGCCGAGGTAGGGCCGCGCGGAGACAGGCGCGGCAGCCGCGGTGCCCTCGCGCCGAAACGTCTCCGGCAACATGAGCCGCAGCTTCAACCCGAAGGGAACGATGGCGATGCCGGCCAGCAGGGCGATGCGCCAGCCGAAGCTCTGAAGTTCCTGCGGGGTCAGTATGTTTGCGAGTACGAAGCCGATCCCACCGGCGATCACGATGGCCAGGTCCTGCGTCCAGAACTGGAACGCGGTGTAGAACCCTCGCCGCTCGGGCGGAGCCGCTTCGAGCAGAAATGCCGTGGTTGGGCCGACTTCGCCGCCCACGGCGAAACCCTGCAGCATCCGAAAGAAGATCACGAGTATGGGCGCCGCAATTCCTATCATGGCTTCAGGGGGTGTCAACGCAAGCCCCGCGATCGCAACACCCATGAGCGAGAACGACAGTATCATCGCGGGCTTCCGGCCCGACCGGTCGCCCATCCTTCCTATCACCCAGCCGCCGATGGGCCGGGTAACGAAGCCGACACCGAACGTCCCCAGGGATTCCAATAAGCTGGTCGCGGCGGAGGCGGAAGGAAAGAAAGCCCTGCCTATGTATACCGCGAAGAACGCGTAGGTCAGAAAATCGTAAAACTCGAGCGCGTTGCCGACTACAACGGCGGCCACTACGCGTGCCGGCACCGACGGACGCGGTGATCGATTTGTAATCATTGGATCGCCTCGAGCCCCGAATGGCGGCGTATTGCCCGGGGGCCGCCTCCATCGCAGCAATATACCGCCGTCCGGAAGCTATTTACAAAACAATACGAATGCACTATATAGACTATACGTGTGACTTAAATTTCGTTCAAGGGGGTCGCCGCAGCCGGGCCGCATGCGCGCGAACAAAAAACACTCATATGCTCAATCGCCGTAGCTTTCTCGAATATGGCCTGAACGCGGCAACGGCTTCCTTCGCGCCACTGGCCGTTGCCGCGGCGAAAACCACCCCGGTCGTTGCGGCAAGGGCATTCGATCTCGAGGAAGCAACCCTCACGGAGCTGCAGGCACGGCTGGAAGCGGGCGAATTCACCGCTCGAAGCCTGGTCGAGAAATACCTCGAGCGGATCTCGGAGCTCGACAAGCGCGGACCTGCGATCAACGCGGTGATCGAGCTGAACCCGGATGCGCTCGCGATCGCGGATGCGCTCGATGTCGAACGCAGGCTCCATGGTCCGCGCGGGCCGCTGCATGGAATCCCGATATTGCTCAAAGACAACATGGGCACCGCCGATCGCATGACGACCACCGCCGGCTCGCTTGCGCTTGCCGGCTTCATTCCTGGCCGGGACGCGGGCCTCGTGCGCCGCCTGCGCAAGCGCGGCGCGGTGATCCTCGGGAAGGCGAAC
>Ga0335072_10007738_pt1 | contig 15638 bp, 13 predicted proteins | sample Lox_Sample_21_FD_206725 | JGI IMG/M metagenome (GOLD analysis project Ga0335072, IMG submission 206725) | Soil microbial communities from Loxahatchee National Wildlife Refuge, Florida, United States - Lox_Sample_2.1 | ecosystem: Environmental > Terrestrial > Soil > Wetlands | place: USA... | reverse complement strand
GAGCACGGCAACATCGGGCCGCGCTGCCGGGATCCGCGCCATCGCTTCGGCGACCGAGCCGGCTTCGCCGACGACTTCAAGCTCCGGATCGGAGCCGAGCAGCTCAACGATTCCGCGTCGGACCACCTCGTGGTCATCGACTAAGAAAACCTTCACCATGACGAACCCTCCCTATAATGCTGACCGTGCGGCGCGTCGCCCCTTATCATGCTCGCTTCCCCTCAAAGGTGTTGGTGATCGACGGCCAACACCACGCAGTCCGAATCGCGCAGGGCGACGTTGCCTGTCGGTCCGACGACCTCGCGCAACTGTCCTGCGCCGCGCGCACCGACGACAATTTGTTGCAGCTCCGCAGCATGTTCGGCCAAGTAGCCTGAAATACCGCCGCGCACTGCGACTACCTCTGTTTGAAGATCGGGATAGCGTCGCCGCCACCGGGTCAGTCGGCGATCCAGCTCGGCCCGTATCCGTCGATCGCCTTCGGCCGTAGTCGCGGAGTCACCACAGCCGGGTTTCCAGCATCTGATCAGCCGTAGCGGAGCCTCCCGCAGGAGTGCTTCGTCCACCGCGGTCTTCAGGACGACGCCGTCATCCGGCGACTCGTCGACCGCGGCAACGATCCAGCCGGCATGTGGCCGGGTAGGACGGTTGTGCCGGCGGACGATCGCGACCGGGCAATGCGCCGACAAGGCCACGGCACCGGCGGTTGACCCAATTCGTCCGGGCTGGAAGTGATTTGATCCCACCGCGCCGAGACACACCATCGCCGCCTCCCGGGATGCCTGGATCAAGATGGCTGTTGCAGGCCCCTCGGCGACATCGGCCTCGACCTTGACCGGTTGGTCGGTCGCCTGCACCGCCGTGATGACGTGACGGATCGCACAGTCGGCGTCGTCTCGACAGCGCGCCGCAGCGTCAGGTCCCAGCTTCTCGCCGTCGAGCGCGTGCACCAGGCGTAGCGGGATGTCCCGGCTCACTGCCTCATCGACGGCCCATAGGGCGGCGTAGAGGGCCGCCACCGAACCGTCGACGCCAACCACGACCGTCGGCTGTTGCTGCGAACCAGTCATCCTGAGCTCCGGAGTCGTCGGGCTGTAGGCGCGACGCGAATCGACCGCCGTCCGACAACGCTATCGACAAACGCGTGCTGTCTTCAGGGGCCGTTGGTCCCTCGTTTGCCGGCCTTAGGTCCCGATCGGGGGCGCGCGACAGCGCGCTCCCGTGCACCGGCGGCGCAGAAAGCAGGGCCTTTTGCCTCTAGAGAACGGGCAAAACGCCCAGGCAGCATCGATTGCGACCGATATACGTGCAGCCGCAAAGCCGGGAGCTGGTGGATGAACGAACGCGGCGAAGCCCCTGACGTCGAACATCCCGCGGTGCTGAGTTCGGCGGGCCTGAAGCGGCTCGTCAGTGTTTTGATCGAGCGCGGCTACCGGGTGGTCGGCCCGACGGTGCGGAACAACGCGATCGTGCTCGCGGAACTCGACTCGGCCGAGGATCTCCCCAGCGGCTGGGGCGTTGACGTGGGCCCGGGCCATTACCGGTTGCGGCGCCGCGACGACGACGCGATGTTCGGCCATTCGGCTGGGCCACAATCCTGGAAGCAATTCCTGCATCCACCCCGTCAGCAATTGTGGTCCGGCGGGCGCAACGGCGAAAACCAGCAAGCCACGACGGAAGAGACCCCGGCGTACGCCTTCATCGGGGTGCGGGGCTGCGACCTGGCGGCAATCGCAACTCTGGACAGAGTTCTCGGCACCAGCACGCATCCCGACACTTCCTTCGTGCGTCGCAAGCGGCGGCTTTTCGTCGTCGCGGTCAACTGCACTGAGCCGGGCGGCCTGTGCTTCTGCGCGTCGATGGGTACCGGACCAGCTGCCGGACCCGGCTATGACCTTGCGTTGACTGAGCGAATCGATGATGAGGGCCGACGATATGTTGTCGAAGTCGGCACGCAGGAGGGTGTCGATGTGCTTGCCGCGGTGGCACACCGCGAAGCCAGGGTCGACGAAATTACTTCTGCTCGAGCCGATGTCGAGGCGGCGTCGCACCGCATGGGACGCCAGATGCCGGACACCGATCTGCGACAACTGCTCGTGCGCTCACGTGAGTCGCCACAATGGGAGGAGGTCGCCGGCCGCTGCCTGACGTGTGGCAATTGCACGATGGTGTGCCCTACCTGCTTTTGTACCAGCACCGAGGATGTCACCGATCTGACCGGTGAAAACGCTGAACGCTGGCAGCACTGGGCGTCGTGCTTCGAGTTCGACTTCACCTACATCCACGGCGGCAATGTTCGGCAGTCGGGCGCGTCGCGGTACCGGCATTGGTTGACGCACAAACTGGGCACCTGGCATGACCAGTTCGGAATGTCGGGCTGCGTAGGTTGCGGGCGCTGCATCGCTTGGTGCCCAACCGGTATCGACATCACCGACGAGATGAACAAGATGGCTAGGGCTGACGCCGATGATGATTGACGGCGCCGCCCACCCCGCCGAGCTGCAGCCTTCGGCGATGACACCGGTGCCCCACCGAGTCCGCGAGCGCGTTCAGGAGAACGGCGACTCGGTGACACTGCACCTGGAACCGATTCGACAGACATTGCCGGCCGCACAGCCCGGAGAGTTCATGATGCTCTACGCGTTCGGGGTGGGCGAGATAGCGGTCTCGGTCAGCGGTGGTTGCACCGTCACCGATGGAACGATCGTTCACACCATCCGGGCGGTCGGCGCAGTGAGCCGTGCGTTGCACGACGCGCGGGTGGGCGCCGTGATCGGGGTGCGGGGCCCATTCGGCACCAGTTGGGGATTGGGCGTTGCCGGTGGTCGTGACTTGGTGATAGTCGCGGGCGGGGTGGGTTTGGCGCCGTTGCGCCCAGTGGTGCTGGGTGCGCTGGCCGACCGGGAGCGCTACGGGCGCCTGGTGGTCATCGCAGGTGCGCGTTCGGACGCTGACTTCTTGTTTCGCGACGAGCTCGCGGGATGGAACGACGACGGGCAGCTCGAACTGCACCTCACCGTCGACGTCCCGGTGCAAGGCTGGTCCGGCGAGACCGGATTCGTCACCGAACCGGTGCGCCGGCTTGCGTTGGAACCTGATCGCACGACGGCCTTTCTCTGCGGGCCAGAACCCATGATGCGGTTCGCGGGCGATGCGCTCGTCGAAAAAGGGCTCGCCGACAACGCTATCCGGGTCTCGCTGGAACGCAACATGCAGTGTGGAATCGGCTGGTGTGGGCACTGTCAGCTCGGCCCGCTGCTGCTGTGCCGCGATGGCCCGGTGGTCGGATACGACGTCGCGCGTCCCCTACTCGCTGTCACGGAGCTGTAGATGAGCACACCGACATTGGGAGTCTGGAAGTTCGCTTCGTGCGACGGATGCCAACTGACCCTGCTGGATTGCGAAGACGAATTGCTCACGCTGGCTGCGCAAGTGAGGATTGCCACCTTCCTGGAGGCTTCCAGCGCGATTGTCGGCGGACCGTACGATGTGTCGTTGATCGAAGGATCCATCACCACCGCCTCCGACGAGCGGCGCATTCGCGAGATTCGGGAACAGTCCAAGGTGCTGGTAGCCATCGGTGCGTGCGCCACCGCCGGTGGGGTGCAAGCGCTGCGGAACTTCGCCGACGTCGCTGAATTCGCTTCCGTCGTGTACGCCAAGCCCGAATACATCGACACATTGGCTACGTCGACGCCGGCGTCTGCGCACGTCGCCGTCGACTACCAGCTGCAGGGCTGCCCGATCGATCGCGGGCAGTTGCTGGACACCCTGTCTGCACTGCTGATCGGGCGCAAACCGCGACTGCCGGCCAAAACGGTGTGCACCGAGTGCAAACTGCGCGGCGTGACATGTGTCGTTGTGGCCGAAGGCATCCCATGCCTTGGGCCGGTCACCCACGCGGGCTGCGGGGCATTGTGTCCCAGGCATCACCGCGGCTGCTACGGCTGTTTCGGGCCTTCCGCGGTACCGGCGACAGCAACGCTGCTTCCCCTGCTGCGCCGAGACGGGATGTCGACAGACGATGTTGAGCGGGTGTTCTCGACTTTCAACGTCGCCGCGTTCGCCGAACAACGGCGCCGGCGGTGAAGCCGTCCACCCGGACGATCAGCGTCGGGGCGCTTACTCGCGTGGAAGGCGAAGGCGCCGTGCACATCACGCTGCGCGATCAGACCTTGCAGAGCGTCGAGCTCAACATCTACGAACCACCCAGGTTTTTCGAGGGTTTCCTGCGTGGACGCGCCTACACCGAACCACCGGACCTCACCGCGCGGGTGTGTGGCATTTGCCCGGTGGCTTACCAGGTCAGCGCGTGCAACGCGATCGAAAGCGCCTGCGGTGTCGAGATCGACGATGCTCTGGTGCAGCTGCGGCGGCTGCTGTACTGCGGAGAATGGATCCACAGTCATGTCCTGCACATCTACCTGCTGCACGCACCCGATTTCCTCGGCTACCCCGACGCAATCAGCCTGGCGCAAGACCAGCGTGCGGTCGTCGAACGCGGGTTGGCATTGAAGAAGGCCGGCAACCGACTGATGGAAGTCATTGGCGGACGAGCCATTCACCCGATCAACGTTCGGCTGGGCGGCTTTTACTCAACTCCCACCCGCGCGGAGCTGACGCCGATGGCCGAACAGCTGCGCCGCGCGCTCGACGATGCGCTGGAGACCGTGGCGTGGGTGTCCGGGTTCGACTTCCCCGACTTCGAATTCGACCACGAATTACTGGCACTCAGCGCAGGCAGCAACTACCCGATCGAGAACGGCCTGATCACCCGCTCCGACGGAACACCCTTCGAGGCAGCGGAATTCAGCGATCACATCGTCGAGTCGCAAGTCCCTTATTCCACGGCATTACACGCCACCCTCGACGGTCGCCGGTATCTGACCGGACCGATGGCGCGGTATTCGTTGAACTCATCACAGCTCTTGCCGATCGCCAGGCAGGCGGCCATGGATGCCGGGCTGGCAGCGCAGTGTCGTAACCCCTTCCGCAGCATCGTCGTTCGTGCCGTCGAAGTGGTATACGCGATTGAAGAGGCGCTACGAATCATCGATGACTACGAGCGTCCACCGCGCCCCTTTGTCGAGGTGCCGAAGCGTGCCGGAGTCGGACACGGTGTCAGCGAAGCGCCCCGGGGGCTGTTGTATCACCGGTATCGGCTCGACGGCGAGGGGATGATCCAAGACGCGACGATCATTCCGCCCACCTCGCAGAACCAAGCCGCCATCGAAGCCGATCTGGCGCAGGCGGTGTCGGCAGATCTATCGCTCAGCGACAGCGAGTTGACAACGCTGTGCGAGCGGTTGATTCGCAGCCACGACCCCTGCATCTCCTGCTCGGCACACTTTCTCAAGCTCACCGTGGACCGGCGTTGAACACTGTCGTGATCGGAATCGGAAATGCCTACCGTCGCGACGACGGCGTCGGACTGACGGCGGCCGCGGCCATCCGTGAGCTTGCGCTGCCTGGCGTCCGCGTTGTCACCGGGATCGACGATGCGGTGCGCCTGCTGGAGGCGTGGTCAGGCGTGGCACTGGCGTTGCTCATCGATGCTGCAACCACCGTTCAGCACAGGCCCGGTCGCATTCGTCGGGTTACCGCCGACGACGTGGACTCGGCCGGCGTATTGAGTTCGCACAGTCTCAACATCGCCGACGCGTTCGCCTTGGGACAAGCGCTGGACCGGGTGCCGGACGAGTTGGTGCTTTTCACTGTCGAAGCGGCCGACTTCGGCTACGGCGTCGGGTTGACACCCACTGTCGCGGCCGCGGTGCCGGAAGTGGTGGACTCAATCGTGGCAGAAATCGTCTGCAGGTCTGCGCAACCCTCAACTGGTTCGGTGAACGATCAAGGGCGCGGTGATCGAGCGCGCAAGAGCCGAACTTACGGAGCCCAACACCAGCCCGGCGAATCCGCCGCGGCCGTGACTGCCGACCACGACTAGTTGGGCATGTTGGGATTCCTCGATCAGCCAGTGGGCGGGCTTGTCGCACACGACTTGTCGCTCTACCCGCACGTCCGGATATTGCTCTTGCCAACCCGCCAGGCGTTCGGCCAGCAGTTCCGCGCCTCGCGCTTCGTAGTCGCGCCAGTTCATTCCGAGGATCGGGAAAACCCCGACGTCGCTCCAAGCGTGCAACGCGACCAGGTGAACGTGACGACGCGAAGCTTCCTCGAAAGCGAATGCGATCGCGCCTTCGGAGGCCGGTGATCCGTCGATGCCGACCAGAACCGGGGCATCGCCTTGGGCCGAGTCGGCGTCATCGTGGATGACCGCGACAGGACAGTGCGCATGGTGTACCAGGGCGTCGCTAACCGAGCCCAGGATCAAGCGACCGACCGCGCCCATCCCCCGCCTACCGACCGCGAGCAGTTGCGCTCGCTCCGAGGCGCCGATAAGCGTGGATGCGGGCGTCGAATGGACGACCTCGGTGCGCAGGTCCACCAGCGCCGATTCGCCGACAGCGGCCACAGCGGTCTTGCGTGCCTGCTCGATGACGTCGCGCGCGTTTTCCTCTGCGGCCGTCGCGATCTCGAGTTGCCGGGTACGTTCGGCCCAATCGGGGACCGGCAGGGCGACATGCAATAGCGTAAGCGGCGCATCGCGCAGGACGGCATCATGAGCGGCAAAACGAATCGCGGCGTCCGACGCGAGCGACCCGTCGACACCAACCACTATCCCGTATTTGTCGGCGTGATTAGTCATGTCACTCTCCTGGCTAGTGCGTTGACCGACCGCATTGCGAAGGCATCGACGCGATCAGCGGTGTGTCGACGCCGACGGGCCCCACGTCGTAGGCGCCACCGGGCGCGCCAAGGGGGCGGTCTCGTCCCGGCAACGTCTGGCTGAAGAAGGCGGCGTTGTCCGCAAGGTGCCGTTGCTGGTCTTCCGGCAACTCCGTTTCGTAATAGATCGCCTCCATACGGCAAATGCTCTTGCAGGCACCACAATCCACGCATTCGTCCGGATTGATGTAGAGAGAACGAGCCCCCTCGTAGATGCAGTCGGCGGGGCATTCCTGCACGCAGGACTTGTCCATAACGTCGACACATGCTTGGCCGATCACGTAAGTCATGGCCATAGCGTACTGGCGCCGAATCGCCGAAATCTGGGGCAGAAAGCCCATTTCGATAGGGACCAAGGTCGCGTCTTTACCGACGCCAACTGCGTATCAGACAGCGACGGAGTTCGTCTGCACCCCAGACCACAAACGGGAACGGCAGCAGCACCAAGAGGTCGATCGGCGCGGGCCCCTCGGTGCCCAGGGTCGCTTGAAACAACGGTGTGTAGACGAATACGGCGGCCAACACGATTTCGGCTGCGATTCCAGCGAGTAGATATCGATTGCTGAAGACGCCCACCGACCACAACGACGCACGCTGGGTGCGCACCGCGAACGCTGTGCCGATCTGTCCGGTGATCATACCGAGGAATGTCATCGTGGTCGCCTGCCGGTACGCGTGATATAGCGGTGTTCCCGCTTCAACCGAAACACCCGGATGCCAGCCCGCTTTGGCCAGCACATAGAAGAAACCGGCCATCGCCAGGCTCGCGACAATCGCGCCGAGAAACAGCCACGCGCGAAGCAGCATAGGAACGCGGATGACGCCTTCGTTGCGAGGTCGCGGTGGGCGCTGCATGATTCCGGGCTCGGCTGGATCGCGGCTGAGCGACAACGCGGGCAACGTTTCGCTGCCGACATCGAAGGCCAGGAGTTGCAAGATTGTGAGCGGCATCGGAATGACACCGCCGCTGAGCGCGAAGACCAGGAACGGAACCACTTCGGGAACCGCGTGCGCGAATATGTAGACGATAAACTTTCGAACGTTGTCGTAGATACGCCTGCCCGCCTCGATCGCGGTCACGATCGAAGCGAATGCGTCATCGGTAAGGACCATCGTCGCGGCTTCTCGCGCGACATCGGTGCCGGAAAGCCCCATCGCCACACCGATATCGGCACGCCGCAACGCGGGAGCGTCGTTCACGCCGTCCCCGGTCATCGCGACAACGTGGCCGTCGTGACGCAACGCCTCGGCAACGGTCAGTTTGGCTTCCGGCGTCGCTCTGGCGAAGATCACCTCAGGGTCCTCCCGGATGAGTGCAGCAAGTCTGCGCTCATCCAGGCGTTCGAATTCTTCTGCGGTCAGCACGGTCGGATGGGAACCCGTGATACCAATGCGTTCAGCGGTGGCCGCGGCGGTCAGCGGGTGATCGCCGGTGATCACGATGATGCGGATACCCGCAGTTTGACATTGGGCGACTGCCTCGACGACGCCTTGCCTCGGTGGATCGAGCAGGGCGATCAAGCCGACGAAACACAGATCGTGTTCCGCAGTCGATCGACGTTGCGGTGGTTGTCTTTTCGGCGGCAACTGGCGCTGGGCAAAGCCCAACACGCGCAATCCCTCCGCGGCGAACGCAGTGACCGCTTCCTCAACGCGGTGCCGCTGCGATTGGTCGAGTGGCAACAACCGACCGTCGCCGTCGAGGATATGGCTGCACCGCGCCAGCAGTGCCTCGGGCGCACCCTTCGTGTGCACTACCGGCGATCCGTCGTCGGATCGGTCGATCGTCGACATCAGCTTCAACTCAGGATCGAAGTGAAATTGCCAGCGCCGGTTAGCCTCCCGGGTTTCAATACTCGTTTCGGCTCCGAGAGTGCGGGCTGCCGCCAGTATTGCGATCTCGGTAGGATCACCTATCGGGCCCGAAGTGTCGTCGAATCGAGCGTTGTTACACCCGGCCGCGATGCACCCGAGCGACCGAAGCGCCGCGCAGAGTTGCGCCGCGCCGCCAGGGCTGTCGGAATGTTCGAAATCGACGTCGGCACGGCCGGCAGCGGTCCACACCGCTACCGGGGTCATACGGTTTTGAGTCAGCGTGCCAGTTTTGTCTGTACAGATCACGTCGGTGGACCCGAGGGTCTCGACTGCGCTGAGTCGTTTGACCAGTGCGCCCCGAGTTGCCAACTCCCGCACGGCCACAGCCAGGGCCAGCGTGATCACCGGGAGCAAACCCTCGGGCACCATGCCGGCCAACAACCCCGCGGCGAAAATCAGCGAATTGATCAGGGTCAGGTGGGCAGCGAGGGTGGCTACCGGGATGAACGACAACCCGAGCATTACCGACACTGCAGCGATCAGCCACGCAGCTCGCCTGACTTGCCGCTCCAACGGGCTCGGATCGGGCTTGACGCGTTCGGACAATGCCGCGATCCGCCCGATCTCGGTGGCCATTCCAGTGGCGAACGCGACTCCTCTGGCTTGCCCTCCGGTGCAACTGGTTCCGCTGAATACCAGCTCGTGGGCGCTGAGCAATGGCACATTCGCGTCGACCATCGCCGCCGAACGAAGCGTGGGCACCGACTCGCCGGTCAGCGCCGACATGTCCACCTCGATCGCGCCGGACAACAGCCGGATATCAGCGGCGATGCGATCCCCCTCCTCGATGACCACGACATCACCGGGCACCAATTGCGTTGCATCGATCTCGGCGACGCTGCCGTCACGCTCGACTTTGGCACGCTGCGGTAAATATTTGGCAAGCGCCTCCACCGCCCGCCCGGCCTGCAGTTCCTGCACAAAGGAAAATGCGGCGTTCAAGATGATGATCGACAGCACCGCAGCCGCCACAATGTGCGAGCCGACTATCACCAAAAGCCCTGCGGCCAGCCACAACAGCAGTGCCAACGGATGAGTCAGCTGGCGAACCAACGCCATTGGCCACTGCGGGCCAGTGCGCCGCTGCAATTGGTTCGGCCCGTACTGCAGGAGGCGCCGCGCTGCTTCGCTCCCCGACAGCCCTTCACGCTCACTGCGCAGGTCGCGCAACAGTAGATCCGCGGCCTCTTCCGGATCGAGGGTGGGCGGCGAAATCCAATCGCTGTGGTGGCTTCGCACGCAGCCATACTGTCAAGATTCGGTTGGTGCACATAGAAGCGGACGGACGCATTATCGAATGACCTTTGGCCCTGCCGCTGCTTGACTTCCGGCTGTGCGTTGTCTACCGAATGCGCCGCCACTCCGCCGGCCAGTGGATTGAGAGGGCCGCTGACGTGGCGATCGGCGTAGTCGGCGCGGGCGTCGTCGAAGCCCTGTGGCGGTGGCAACGTTCGCGCTGCGGGGCGGTTGATCGCGCATAGGTTCCGTCAGGCGAATGTGGATTCGGGGCTCGGTTCCGGACCGAACCGGAACCGGCGCCCGGTTATCGATACCGGGCAGATGCGAATGTAGTGCTGCTTCAGCGTCGCGGTCCACGGCAGCAGCTGCGCCTGCTCCGCCTCCTCGAGCTCTTCGTTAGTGCGGAGCATGCGGGCCATCCCCTTGACGATGACGCTCCAGCCTTCAGCCGCACCGTGGTCGTCGGCCTCGAAGAGAACACTCTTATTGATTGCCGCGCTTACCAGTTTGGTGCCTTCGGCGGTGCGAAACAGTACCGTGCGCCGCTGCACAACAAAGTTGACCGGAAAGATCTCTGGCAGGCCTTCGACGCTTGTGACAAGACGCCCCAACGCCGCGCTTGCCAATAAATTCCAGCTTTCGCTCGCCGAAAGCACGGTGATCGGTTGACCATTTTCTTCCATCGCGGGATCCTGTGCGTAATACATTCTCGGAGTGGATATTTGGCGACTCATCTTAATTTTGCAATCCGTCTCGCAACTCTGCCACCCGGCCCACGCTACGACGGATCTTGATGACTTTGTAGCGCCGTTCGGCCCTTGTAGTTGAGGACTTGCGACCCTGCTCCGCGGGCCCGCAGGCGGCGGAGAGTGGCATCATGGCGCACTTATCTGCTCTGGATGCCAGCTTTCTGCAGGCGGAGGACTCCGATCCCCACGTGAGCCTGGCCATCGGAGCCGTATCGATTCTGGCGGGCCCAATTCCGCCGTACGACGAGCTTGTCTCGGCATTCGCCGAACGGATACACGCGGTGCCCCGGTGCACCCAGATGCTGCACGCCCATCGGCTCGATTTCGGTGCACCTGAATGGGTAGAGGACCCGCACTTCGATATCTCGCACCATCTGCACCACATCGCGTTGCCCAGCCCGGGCGATGACGCCGATTTATTCGGGATGATCGCGACGGTGATGCAGTCTCGCCTGGACCGTGAACGTCCACTCTGGGAGTGCTGGATCATCGAGGGCCTTACCGACGGCCGGTGGGCGATCCTGATGAAACTGCATCATTGCATCGCTGACGGAATTGCCACGACGCAGATGCTGGGCAAGCTGGCCGATGGCAGTGACGGCGATACCTTAGCCAAGAAGACCCGCGCGGCCAGGGAGCCCGACGGGCCGACGCTTCGTCTGCCCTCGATTGGCCTGAACCCCCTGACCTGGTTTGGCGGTCTGCTGCGAACCACGGTTGCCGCCGCAGGCGCTGCCGAACACGCCGCCGTGGGCATGGTCGAGTTGACGGCCGGTTTGCTGAACGCGGCCACCAATTCGTCGTTGACCGGATCCGTGACGACGATGCGTCGCTACAGCGCGGCGAGAATTGACTTGGCCGACTTGGAAAGGGTTGCCAAGGCTTTCGACGTGACCCTCAACGATGTGGCGCTGGCCGCCATCGCCCACAGCTACCGCAAGTTGCTGCTCAACCGTGGTGAAGTGCCCCAACACGATTCGTTACGCACCCTCGTCCCGGTATCGGTCCGGTCGATAAAAGATTTCGACCGATCCGACAACAGGGTGTCGGCGATGCTTCCGTTGCTGCCCGTCGACGAGCCAGACCCGGCGAAGCAACTCCAGCTCGTGCACTCGCGACTGACGACAGCAAAATCCAGCGGTCAGCGAGAAGGCGGCAGCACAATCATGTCGGCGGCAAACGCCATCCCGTTCCCGATTTTGGCGTGGACAGTTCGGCGGTTGGCCGGGCTTCCGCAACGGGCCGTCGTCGCCCTGGCAACCAACGTGCCCGGCTCTCCGCGGCGGTATACGCTGATGGGCCGCGAGGTGCTGCAAATGCTGCCCGTGCCGCCGATTGCCGTTCGGCTGCGGACCGGCATCGCGATGGTGAGCTATGCCGATAGCTTCGTCTTCGGTATCACCGCCGACTACGACACCGCACCGGACATCGACGAACTCGCCGAGGGCATCGCACAAGGAGTTGCCCAACTGGTCGCGATCAGTCGCGAACGCCGACCCAAACGCCCACGCGCGAAGAAGACCCAGAGCGCTTAGCTACTACGAAAACTCACCGCTCCGGTCGCACATCCAGTCGGCGCGCGAGGTCGCGCAAGGCAGGTCAGTCAGCGGATTTCCAGGACATGATCCAGCGGCCGCCGCGGGGTTGCCGCTGGCAGGTCCTCCATGGGCGGCGCAACGCCGACACGGATCAACACTTGTGGCTCGCCGCTCCCGCCAATGAGTTGACGCACGACGTCGCGGCTCTCGTCCAATTCGATCAGATGGGTGAGCGTGCAAGTCGCCATGCCGGCTGTCGCGCATTCGAGCAGCACCGTTGACAGCACTTCGCCGCACCGCAGTACATCGGCGCGAGTGTCCGTGTCGGTGGACAAGACCAAGATCGTCGACCAGTCCATCGCGATATCGGCGCGGCGATGACCGGAACCGCGAGACGGGAAGTCTCGCGCCACGTCGACCCGTTGCCGCTCGGCAAACGACGCCAGTGCATCCGGGGGGACCCCTTCGTAAGATACGAAAGACGCTGTCCACCAATCTATTTCGGCATGATACAAAGCATCGTCGCGCCGCAGTATTTCCGTGAGTTGCGAGGCCAGGGCCAGCTGCGGCCGCACCTCGTCGGGCATCACATCGAGCGTTACACTGCTCTCGCCGATCGTGCCACGCAGCACAGGCTCGAACGATGGCCAGTGCGTCGGACGATCCAACGGCAGCCGATCGGTTCGCCGTTGCAATATCGCTTCGGCGCTCCGGCGCTGAGCGGCAGTGACGAGATCGGCCGGTGCGAAACTGATCGACGCCAGTTGATCGGCATTGTCCGGGTTGGGGAATCGCTTGATGTCTGGCCGCCAGCCGGCCGCGATCATGGCGATGCGAAGGTGGTCCAGTACGGCCCCACAGCTGATGATCGCTTCCCGGCCGAAAGCGTCCGTCCCGTGTACCCAGCGATGCCGATCGACGTACAAGCGCAGCTCTGCGTCCTCGAACACCCACCGCCAAGGTTGGCTGTTGTGCACCGACGGAGCGCGGCATGCCAGCAACACGGCATCCTTCACTACCTCGTTGTCCAGCATCGTCTGCGGCACGACATCCTCCGAGTCAGGTTCGGCAATTGACGCTAGAGAGGACCGACTGCGCTACCTAGAGTCGTTGGTCACCGGCGAAGGCACCGTTCGCCCGTCCGCCCGGCAGGGACTTTTGGCCTTGGCAGATAGTGACCTTCACCGCGACGGCTGTGGCCCTCCGACGCTACGCGGCACCGCCACGGCGGCCCAGACTCGCTGTTATGGAGCTGGCGTCGACGACCGCGACCCCGCACGCTGAAATCCGCGAAACGCACACCGGGGTAGTCGTACTCGTGGGCGACAAGGCATATAAGACGAAGAAACCGATTGTCACCGATTTCCTGGATTTCAGCAGTGTCGAGCGCCGAGAGCAGGCCTGCCACCGGGAGGTCCTGCTCAACAGCCGGCTAGCGCCCGACAGCTACCTAGGCGTAGGGCAGTGGCACGACCCAAACGGTGATCCCGCTGAGCCGGTCATCGTGATGCGCCGGTATCCCGACGCGCGGCGGTTGGCCACGCTGGTGCGCAGCGGCGCCCCGATCCTCGACGAACTGACCGACATCGCGGAGGCGTTGGCGGCGTTTCACAGCGGAGCGCATCTCGGCGCGACCGTCGACGCGCAGGGCGAGGCCAGCGCCGTCCGCGCACGGTGGGTGGAGAATATCGCCGAACTGAGCCGGTTCCCGGAGACCGCGGCGCCACCAGAACTGGTCGACGAAGTCGAATCGCTGGCCGATCGGTACATCGCCGGTCGTGCGGCGCTGTTCGGGCAACGCATCGTCGACAAGCGAATCGTCGACGGGCACGGCGATCTGCTGGCCGATGACATCTTCTGCATGCCGGAAGGTCCGGCGCTGCTCGATTGCCTGGATTTCGACCCCGAGCTGCGTTACGTCGACGGCATCGACGACGCAGCGTTTTTGGCGATGGATTTAGAATTCCTCGGCCGCAACGACCTTGCCGAGCATTTCCTGCACACCTACAGCCGCTTCGCGAAGGACGATGCCCCCGCGTCGTTGCGGCACTTCTACATTGCGTACCGCGCGGTGGTGCGGGCGAAGGTCGACTGCATACGGCTTACGCAGGGGAACCCGGCGGCGTCGGACGATGCGGCCCGTCATCTCTCGCTGGCACGCGAACACCTGGCCGCCGGAGCGGTTCGGCTCGTTCTGATCGGCGGCGCCCCCGGAACCGGCAAGACCACCGTCGCGCATGCGCTGGGCGATCGTGTCGACGCAGTAGTCATCTCCACCGACGATGTCCGGAAGGAACTGCAGCAGCAGGGAACAATCGACGGTGCAGCCGGCACCTTGAACCAGGGCCTCTACCGCCCAGAGCAAGTCGCTGCCGTGTATCAAGAAGTCATCCGACGCGCACAGCTGTCGCTGAGCGGCGGACGGTCCGTGATCCTCGATGGCACATGGCGGAACCCGCGGCAGCGTCAGCTAGCTCATGAGCTGGCCCGCCGGACGCAATCGAATCTGCTCGAGTTCGTGTGCTGGACACCAGTGGACCGGGCGGTCGCGAGGGTTGCGCACCGAGCCGCGGGCGCGTCGGACGCCAACCCACGCATCGCCCGGGCCCTGACCGTCCGGGACGACGCATGGGACACCGCCCACCCGCTCGACACCAGTCAAGCGTTGACCGACAGCATCGATCAAGCCGAAAAGCTCTGGGAGAAAGCGCTTTAGAGCCCACAACGACAGGAGACCGAAAAAATGTCGCAAGCCAGTGCCTACGTACGGGATATCTCGACGCTACGCATCAGTGACGCCGAAGAGGCCGGCGGCAAGGGCGCCAATATGGGTGAGCTCGTCGCCGCCGGGCTGCCGGTTCCGCCCGGCTTCGTGTTGATGCGAGACGGTTACCTGGAGTCGATAAAGGCGGGCGGAGTCGACGCCGAACTAAACGCGCTTCACCGGGAAGCCTTGGCGCACTACAGCAACGGCGCCCGACTGGACGACCTATGCGAGCGGATGCGGAATCTGGTCAACAAAGCCGGCCTGAGCCCCGACCTTCGCGATCAACTGCTCGACGCATATCGTCGGCTCGGATCCAACCCCTACGTGGCTGTACGGTCGTCGGCCACCGGAGAGGACGGACGCGACGCGTCCTTCGCGGGCATGAACAGGACCATCACCAACGTGACCGGCGAAACGGCCCTCGTGGACGCTGTCATCCATTGCTGGGAATCACTATTCACCCCCCGCGTGATCACCTATCGTGCCACCCGCGGGTTCACCGCGGATCCAGCGATGGCGGTCGTGGTCCAGCAGATGATCCCGTCCGAGGCGGCGGGCGTGGCCTTCACCAGTGATCCGAGCACCGGCGCTGACGACCACCTGGTCATCGAGGCGGCATTCGGTCAGGGCGAAGTGGTTGTTTCGGGCAGCGTGGAACCCGACACGTATGTGGTGGACAAG
>Ga0335072_10007737_pt1 | contig 15638 bp, 10 predicted proteins | sample Lox_Sample_21_FD_206725 | JGI IMG/M metagenome (GOLD analysis project Ga0335072, IMG submission 206725) | Soil microbial communities from Loxahatchee National Wildlife Refuge, Florida, United States - Lox_Sample_2.1 | ecosystem: Environmental > Terrestrial > Soil > Wetlands | place: USA... | reverse complement strand
ACCGCACCGCCAACCGCTGACGTAGGGCAGATGCTCAACCTGGCTAAAGACCTCACCGGCCTGGGCATCGACTTCCTGTGCATCGCCTCAGCCAGTACGAGCCGGGCTCAGGTAAGTGCCATCAACCTGGCTGTCCATCTGCACCAAGTCGCGGGCATCGACACGATAGCCAGCGTCAGTACCTGGGACAGGACCATCATGGCCCTGCAGGCTGACCTGCTCGGCGCTCACGCTCTCGGCCTGCGACGGATTGTCTGTGAGACCGGAACGCCGCCACTGGTCGGGGATTATCCGCATGTCGACGGGATCTGGGACGTTGACTCTGTGGGCCTCATCGAGCTACTGGACAGTCTCAACAACGGCATCGACTTTCATCAGTTGCAGCTGGGCAGCAAGACAGACTTCAGCGTCGGCGGCCGGATAAATCCCGGCAGCAGCGATCCGGACCGCGAGGCTGAGCGTGCGCTGACCAAGATCTCCGCCGGAGCTCAGTTCCTTATCACCCGACCTGTATACGAGCTGTCCGGCCTGCGGCGGCTGCTCGACGCTATCGGCGGGCAAGTCCCCGTCCTGGTGGCGATCCGCCCGCTGACGAGTTTTGCGGAAGCCGAGTACCTGCAGCATGAGGTGCCCGACGTCACCATCCCGGCGGAAATTCTCACCCGCCTTGAGCGCGTGGGCAGCGGCGCCTTGCAGGCCGGCATCCAGCTGGCCGCTGATCTGGCGGCCGAGGTAAGCGAGCTGGCCAGCGGGATCCTTATTACGCCTACCGTCGACGTCCTCTCGACAACCACCGCCATCCTCAGCCGCTGTCGCTGAGCGGTCTGGTGATTGAGGTATTCCATTGTGAATCGCGCACAAGGACAGCCATCAGCAGTCTGTGCTGCGCACCGATGCCCCGGCCGACAGCGGCAAGCCAGAATAGCTGAGAGGCAGAGATCGAGATAACCGTGCTGGGGAGAGCCATGCGCAGCCTCAGGCGACACGTGGTTACTGGATCCATCGCTACCGATCACCTGATGACCTTCCCCGGCTCCTTCACCGAGCAGCTTGTCGACGGCCAGCTCCATAAGGTATCGCTGTCCTTCCTCGTCGACGAGCTCACGATTCGCCGTGGCGGCATTGCCGCGAATATCGCGTTTGGCATGGCGCAGCTCGGGCTGCGGCCCGTGCTCGTCGGCTCGGTTGGCGCGGACTTCGACGGCTACCGGCAGTGGCTCGAGACCCATCACGTAGACACCCGGCACGTCCGCGTGTCCGAGACCCTGCACACCGCCCGGTTCTTGTGCACCACGGACGACGACAATAATCAGATCGCGTCCTTCTACGCCGGAGCTATGCAGGAAGCCCGGCACATTGACCTGAGGGCCGTTCTGCACTCAGTGAATGACGTGGAGCTGGTCATCATCTGCCCGGACGATCCCGACGCGATGCTGCGGCACACCCGGACCTGCCTCGACGTCGGCATTCCGTTCGCCGCCGACCCGTCCCAGCAGATCGCTCGCATGGACGGGACAGACCTTAGCCTGCTTATTCGCGGTGCACGCTACCTGTTCACTAACGAATACGAGCGCGGCCTGCTGATCAGGAAGACCGGCAGTCCGACAGACGAGATTCTCAAGAGCGTGGGCGCCTGGGTGACCACGCTTGGTCCTAGCGGTGTCACTGTTGCTGCCGCCGGCAAGCCGCCAATCCGCGTCCCGGCCGCCACCGTGCGGTGGAAGGCTGACCCGACCGGGGTCGGTGACGCCTTCCGTGCTGGCTTCCTCGCCGGAACCTCGCGCGGGCTGGGGAATGAGAGGTCAGCCCAGATGGGCTGTGCCATGGCCGCGCTGGTACTGGAGACCACCGGAACCCAGGAGTACGCCTTTCACCCGGCTGAGTTCATTGCCCGCATCTCCGACTCATACGGCTCAGCCGCAGCAGCCGATGTGGCCACGGTCCTGAACCTCCCGACACTCGTCCCAGTCCGCGCCGCTCCGGAAAACGAGCGCGCCTGAACTCCGGCATACCGACTCGGAAAGCGGGGCGAGGCAAGTATGAGAAGGCTCGACGGGAAGGTCGCGATCGTCACCGGAGCCGGCGCGGGACTCGGGCGATCACACGCACTCGCGCTGGCAGCCGAGGGCGCCACGGTGATCGTGAACAACCGAGTCTCGCGCGGCGGCCGGCCGTCGGCGGAGATCGTGGCGGAGGAGATTTGCTCTCTCGGCGGCCGCGCGCTGGCTGATACCTCCTCGGTCGCTGACTGGGCGGCTATGGGCGGGCTTGTCGAGCGCGCCGTACGCGAGTGCGGCCGCCTCGACATCGTCGTCAACAATGCGGGAGTCCTGGTCTGGGAGATGATCGCCGATATCGACGAGGCTGCCTACGACGAGCTGATGGCCGTCAACGTGAAAGGGACGTTCGCGCTCACGCATCACGCCTGCATTCACTGGCGCGAGGCCGCGGAGCGTGGCGAGAGCGTATCCGGGCGGATCATCAACACCGTCTCCGGCATCGGGCTCTTCGGGTTCGCGCGCGGCGGTGTGTACGGGGCATCGAAGGGAGCGGTGCTGTCGCTGACGAACGTCACCGCCATGGAGATGCGCCGCTACGGCGTGACCGCGAACGCGATCTGGCCGGAGGCGCGGGCGGGCACCAGCAAGGGGATCTTCCCGGCGGCGCCCGCGGACCCGGCCGCGTTCGACGGTTATCTCCCGGAGAACATCTCGCCGCTGGTGGTGTATCTCGCGACCGATGCCGCGGGCTGGCTGACCGGCCAGGTGGTCTATATCCAGGGCGACCGGGTCCGGCGGATGGAGGGGTGGAGCGTCGCCGGCGAGTACCACAGTGCGGCCGGCCGCGCGCTGACGCCAGCCGAGCTGGCCGAGGCACTGCCGCACCTGTATGGCACGCTGCCCAAGCTTCAGCCGGAGACGGGCCTGCAGGACGCCCTCGGGGGGATCGATCCCGGGCGGGAGTCGGCGCAAGCGGGAAGTCCGGCGGCCCCGGGCGGCGATCCGGCCACCGGCTAGCGCCGCCCGTGGCCCGTCGGCGCGGCACTCATGCGACTGGCCCGTGTCCGTACGCCACCCCGGCGTCTGTGAGCGCTTGCCAGATCTCCGGCAGATTGTCATCCGAGATAGCCAGCTGGACCGGTCGGCGGCCGGCCTGTCCGGTGATGATTATCCAGTCGCGAGTCACGAACTTTGATGGTGCCTGGCTGTAGGCAATGGAACAGTCGTGCCCCCTGAACGCATACTCTTTCAGGGCGTTGGGGGCGGAGAAGATGAAGGCGTCGGTGCCGACGATCAGGCGTCTCGGCCGTTGCATGGGAAGCCACTGGCCGCGGGTACCGCCGAGCCCCGTGTACCCGCGCGTGCCGAGAAGACTGGCACGCGCCAGCGTCGTTTCGAAACATACGTGGGCTTCTATCTCGCTGCGCAGGCCCGAGGTCTTGGCGCGCTGACGGTTCAGCCAGATGCGCGTACCACCCCACATGAGGGCAAACGCGATGCCCGCTTGCGCCACCATTGCGAGCGGTCGGAGGTCCACGGCACGTTCCCTAACCGCGATCCGGATCAGGCTTGTTCATTCTTCCTCGTCAGCGCCTAGCGGAGATCTGCTGCCCGCTGTGGTTGCGGGTTTCACGGCCGGGATCGAGGTATGCCGCATCCTGGAGTCGCGCCCGTCAGTTCGCCATCGTGCACCGCCAGCGTTCCTCCGACAAGGACTTCGCAGATCCCGACCGCCGGTTTCCGCGGCTCGTCAAAAGTAGCCTGATCTCTCACGACGTCGGGGTCGACGACGGCGAGGTCGGCCACCGCCCCGCGGCGGACATGGCCGCGGTCTCCAAGCCCGAAGCGCCGGGCGGGGTGCCCTGCAAGGTGCAGCGCCGCCTCTCCCCACGTCCAGTCGCCGAGTTCCCTGACGTGGCGTCCGAGATAGCGGGCGAACGTGCCCCAGCCACGAGGGTGCGGCGAGCTCCCGACGAAGATTCCGTCAGAGCCACCCATGTGCCCGTCATGTTTCAGCAGGTCCCGAACGTCCTCGTCGCCGTTGGTTGGCCGCTGGCCGCGTACGCACCCGACGGCGAGCCTGCTACCCAGCAGCAGGTCGCAGACGAAGTCCCCGAGTTCGCAGCCAGCACTGGCAGCTGCATCAGCCAGGGACATGCCTTCTGCCCATGACAGGTTCTCGGCGGCCACAAACGACAGCGTGTTGTCGCTCAGGCGGTCTGCGACGGACGGAAACCAGTGCTGGTTCAGCTCTTTCCGCACGTTCTGGTCCGCCAGGCGAGTCAATGTCTGCTGAGTGCCGCCTTGCTGGACATCAGCAGGCAGGGCCGCCATGGCGAGTATGGTGGCGCCGCGCAGATACGGGTACGAGTCAAACGTCACGTCCACGCCACTCGCGCGGGCATCATCGATGAGCCGTCTCAGCATCGTCGCAGGACCAAAGTAGTGCGAGATGTGCGCGGCTACGCCTGCATGCTCTGCGATCTCGCGGAGTTCGGCTACGCCTCGCCAGGCGTCAACGTCGTACCCGCGCATGTGTGACACATAGACAGCGCCTGCTTCTGCAACGGGCTCGCACAGGGCGGAAATCTCGGCTGCATCGGCATACCGCCCAGGGAGATAGTCAAACCCCGTGGACAGGCCGACGGCTCCATCCGCTATCGCCTTGGCCACTACAGATTTCATGGCGTGCAGTTCGTCAGTCGTCGGCCTGCGGTTGTCGTCTCCGACAATCTGATGGCGGACCGTGCCGGCTGGCACGAGCCACGCGATATTGACACCGCTGGTTCCGTCTGCGTCCTTCAGCGCCTCAGCGATACTGGCGTATCCCATTGCTGTCCCTGGACCGGGCATCCCGTTCACGGCGGCGAAGTATTCGCTCGCATAAGCCGCGGTCGCTGGCGGCGCCGGCGCGCACGACAGCCCGTCCTGGCCGACGATCAGCGTTGTCACTCCCTGGCGGAGGGCCGCCTCCTGAACGTGACGATGCTTGACGAGAAGGTCAGCGTGGACGTGGGTATCCACGAAGCCGGGGAAGACGTACTTGCCAGATACGTCTAGCGTGAGCTTGCTCTCCGTGGTGCCAAGCCGGCCCACTGCAGTGATGCGGCTGCCGGTGACTGCGACGTCGGCCCGCCAGGGTGGTGCTCCAGACCCGTCAACGACCCAGCCGCCGGACAGAAGGACATCGAACATGTGAATTCCCGGTTGAGAGAAGGAACGTACCCGGAAGGTTGGGGGCATGGCCGGCTAGGTCTCAGCCAGCGATCGCCGGGCGGCGGCTTCAATCTCGGCTTCGGACAGCAGGACCGTGGCGGCGGCAGGGCCGAGCGGGATGAAACTGTCCGCTGAGGTGACCCTGGCCACGCTGCCGCGGAATCCGCCATCGGCGAGCGCTGCGATGACGCCTTCGGAAACACCCCCGGACCGGCGCGTCTCGTCGGCAACGAGAACGCGCCCGGTGGCGCCGGCCTCGGCCAGCAGTTGCTCCGCAGGCAGCGGCGCCAGCCACCGCAGGTCGAAGACCCGGACTCCTGTTCCTCCCGAGCCGAGCCGGGCCGCGACACGCAGCGACATCCGAAGCCCGTTGCCGAAAGTCACGATGGTGAGGTCGTTGCCGCTGCCGTAGCAGCGGCCCTGACCGATCGGCACGTGCAGATCGGCCCAGCGCTGCGGGTCCGCGTACGGGGCCAGCCAGCCGCAGTCGCCGGGTTCGTAGAGATCGCGGGTGTGGTAGAGCGCGATCGGCTCGAGGAAGACGCACACGGTGCCGTCGGCCTGCGCGGCTGCCAGGCACGTCCGCAGCATGGGTGCGGCGTCCTCCGCTCTGGCGGGCACGGCGACAACCAGGCCGGGAATGTCACGGAGCACACCGACGGCGTTGTCATTGTGGAAGTGCCCGCCGAAGCCCGCCTGGTAAGCCAGGCCGGCAACGCGGACGACCATGGGGTTCCGGTACTGGCCGGTCGAGAAGAACTGCAGACTGGCGGCCTCGCCGCGGAGCTGGTCTTCGGCATTGTGCAGGTACGCCAGGTACTGGATCTCCGGCACCGGGAGGAGCCCGGAAACGGCAGAGCCTATCCCCAGGCCGAGGATGGCCTGCTCGTCGAGCAGCGTGTCGAATACCCGGCCGTACCCGAATCGCCTCGCCAGCCCCCTGGTCACCCCGTAGACGCCGCCCTTGCGGCCGACGTCCTCGCCGAACACCATCAGTTCCGGACGAGCGGCAAGGGCGTCGGCCAGTCCGCGGTTAATGGTGTCCGCCAGCGTCAGCGGGCCGGCCGCTTCTGGCAGTCGGCCACCGAAAGCGGTGTCACGAGCAGCAGGCTGAGCGGCGAGTGCCGCCCCACACGCGACCTGATCGGGATGCCGTGGCGCGAGCGGAGCCATTACCTCGGCGCGAGTGGCGAGACCGCGATGCGTGACCGCTTCGCCGGCGAGTTCGCGGACCCGTTCGCGCAGCGCCTCGTACCTGCCGGTCACCTGTCCGGGCGAGAGCAGGCCGGCGGTCACCAGCAGCCGCGCTGTCGCGAGCAACGGATCGCTAGCGTAGTCGGCCGAGATCTCCGCCGGGGTCCGGTAGCTTACCTCCGCGTCGCTGCCCGCATGCCCGAGGAACCGCGTCACTCGCAGGTGCAGGAACGCGGGCGACCGGGTTGTGCGCACGAACTCGGCGGCCTCGACCGCCGTGTCATAGCAGCCGCACGGGTCGGTGCCGTCGGCACTGAAGTACTGCAGCGCGGCGCGCCCGTCGTACGCCGCGGTGTTCCATCCCGCTGGCGTCCGCACGCTGATGCCAAAGCCGTTATCTTCGCAGACCAGTAGCAGCGGCACCGGCAGGCCCTGGTAGGCGGTCCGGCACGCTGCGTTGATCGCGCCGACCGCCGTCGAATGGCTGGCTGAAGCATCACCGAAGCTAGCCACTGCGATCGCGTCGGCGGGCCAGGGACACCGCACGCCGAGCTTGGCGGCCCTGCCAATGGAGAATGCGACCCCGACGGCTCGCGGCAAATGCGAGGCGATCGTCGACGTTTGCGGGATGACAGCGAGCTCGTAGTTTCCGAAGACCTTGTGCCGCCCGCCCGCGATCGGCTCGTCACTGGCACCTACGAGCCCGAGCAGAACGTCGCGCAGCGGTTGCGAGCCCGGCACTTGTGCTGCCCGGGCCAGGTAGAAGGCCCCCGAGCGGTAGTGCAGCAATGCCGGATCCGACGGCCGGAGTACTGCGCCGACCGCGGCGTTCGCCTCGTGACCCGCGGAGCCGATCGTGTAAAAGCCATGACCCTCTGCGCGCAGGTAGCGGGCGGCGAAGTCGAGGTGACGGTTTCCGGCCTGGGCGTCGAAAAGGGCGATTGCCTGCTCGCCGGTCAGCCTGGTCCCGGCGGCGACCGGTGCGGCCGGGTCAGCTGTGGTCAGGTCTGCTGTGCCCAGGTCTGCTGCGACGGCGCTACGAGCCCATGGCAGGGCCCGGACTGCGCCGAGAAAGTGCTCGTCGAGCGCTTGCTCGGCAGTGAGTTCCGGCAACGTGCGTGCCTTTCTGCTTATGGGGAGGGTCAGTCGTCCAGCCGGAATGATTGGTCGGGGGTGAGTTCGGTGGTGTCCATCTGGGCTTTCTGGAGTGTGCCGGAGTAGTCCCAGTTCATTGATTGCCAGCGGGTGAACTGGTCGAGTATCCAGGTGCCGGATTGGCGGGATCCGTTGCCGGATTTGGCGTTGCCGCCGAAGGGGAGGTGGGCTTCGGCGCCGGAGGTGGAGTTGTTGACGCTGATCATGCCGGCGGTGATGTGGCGGCGGAAGTGGAAGGCGTCGGCGGCGTCGCGGGTGTAGATCGATGAGGACAGGCCGTATCCGGGGGCGTTGGCCAGCGTGATGGCCTCGTCCAGGTCGTGGTAGGTGGTCAGGCCGATGATCGGGCCGAAGGTTTCCTCGCGGAACAGGGTGTCGTCTTGGCGCACGCCCGCTACGACCACCGGGTGGTAGTAGAGCCCGGCTGCGGGGTCGCCGATGAAGCCTGGCCGGGGGTTGCGGGTGGTGATGCGGCCGGTGTGGTCGGAGCCGAGGAGGTGGTGGTGGGGCTGGATGCAGGTGAGGTAGTGCTCGAACCGGTCGGCGAACCGCTGGTTGAGCATGGGTCCGTAGAGGACGCCGGCGGACGGGTCGCCGACCGGCGCCTGGCGGACAGCTGTGTCGAGCTTGCTGGTGAACTCGCCGGCGATGCTGGCGTGGACGATGATGGTGCCCAGGGAGGTGCAGCGCTGCCCGGCGGTGCCGAAGCCGGAGAACAGGGCCGCGGACACGGCCAGGTCGATGTCGGCGGTGGGGGTGATGACCATCGGGTTCTTGCCGCCCAGTTCCAGGCAGGGGGATTGCAGGTGCCGTCCGGCGAGCTCGCCGATGCGGGCGCCGACCGTGCTGGAGCCGGTGAACCCGATCTTGTCCACGCAGCCGTCTTGCAGGGCGCGGGTCAGCCCGGCGAAGGTTTGCTCGCCGTCGGCGAGGACCAGGTTCAGCACCCCGGCCGGCAGGCCGCCGCCATGACCGAGAAGGTCGAAGAGCGCGCGGGCGCTGGCTGAGGCGTAGTCGGCCGGCTTCCACACCACCGTGTTGCCGCACAGCAGGGCGGGCACCAGGTACCAGGAGGGGACGGCGACCGGGAAGTTCCCGGCGGTGATCACCGCGGCGACGCCGACCGGGGTGCGGAAGGTGAACAGCTGCTTGTCCGGCATCTCGCTGGGCACGGTCTGGCCGTACAGCCGGCGGCCCTCGCCGAGGAAGAAATCACAGGTATCGACGATCTCCCGCACCTCACCGAGCGCCTCGGCATACGGCTTGCCGGTCTCCGCGGTCACCAGCCGGGCCAGGCGCTCGGCGTTGGCCTCCACCAGCCGGCCCATATGGGCGACCGCCCGGCCGCGGACCGGCGCCGGCACATCTGCCCACGACCGCTGGGCGGCACGGGCAGCACGCGCCGCAGCCGCGAACGTGCCCGCATCACCCAGCGCAACCTCCGCGACCACCTCGCTGACGCGCGCCGGGTTCACCGACTGAACACACCCGCCGGGCGCACCCGGCACCTCCAGGCCGCCAACCACCGACGTGACCCTACGGCTCATCTCAGTAATCCACTCCCTGCTCTCCGCGTCCGGTGCCTGCCCCGAAGGGCACGTCGACTATTGAAACAAAGGATTCAGATATTGACCAGATTTTGAAACAGCAGTACCGTCTCACCACATCGCTTGGCGCGCCCCTGGTGCTCGGACCGGGCACCCGCCTCGCCAGGCCTCGACGGCGGTTAAGGATGGTGAAGTTCTTGCCTGCAGATCTGTTGCTCCGCGGCGGCCGGGTATTCGGCCCCGACGGCTCACTGCGGCGTGCAGACGTGCTGATCGAGCAGGACACCATTCAGGCCGTCGGTGACGGCGTTGATACGGACGGGTCGGCGCGGGTGATCGACCTCACCGGCAAGGCAGTGCTCCCCGGGCTCATCGACGCGCACATCCACCTCACGCATGGCTACGACGGAGCGGTTGAGGACCGCGAAGCAGCGCAAGGCGTACGGTCGGTCTCGCAGGGTCTGCGGGCATTGCGCGCTGGCATCACGACGGTCCGGGAGCTGGGCAGCTACCGGCAGGTCGACATAGCGCTGCGGGATGCGATCCGGGCCGGCCGGGTTCTCGGTCCGCGGATGCTGTGCGCAGGCACGTATCTGTCCATCACCGGCGGCCACGGCCACCCGAAGGGCCGGGCAGCTGACGGGCCGGTTGAGGCGCGCCGCGCTGTGCGCGAGCAGCTTCTGGCGGGCGCCGACCTGATCAAGGTGATGTGTAGCGGCGGAGCCGCTCGCGCCGACGAGTCACCCGACGCGAGCCAGTTCACTGCCGAAGAGATCAACGCGATCGTCGATGAGGCCGCGCTGGCCGGGCGCTCTGTGGCGGCTCACGCTCACCCGACCAGATCGATCAAGTGGGCACTCACAGCAGGCGCCTACTCGATTGAGCACGGGACGTTTCTCGATGACGAATGTTGTGACCTGCTCTGCGAGAAGGGCGCTTTCCTGGTCCCCACACTGAACGTGTACCGGAGCATCGCCGACAGCCTGCGGTGGCCGCATTTGCGCGAGAGGGCAGGATTCTTGCACGCCCACAAGCTGAAGACCTTCCGTCGTGCTGCAGAACGCGGCGCCAAGTGGGCTGTTGGCTCCGACGCAAGTTCCTTCCTGCCTGTCGAGGACTTCTACAAAGAACTCGAGGAGATCTCGCATGCTCTGGAGATCGAGCCCGCGGCCGTGATCCTGGCCGCGTCGAAAGGCAACGCCTCGCTGCTGGGCCTCGACCGGCTTGGCGAAATCACGCCCGGCTATCTCGCGGATCTGATCGTCCTGGACGACGGCGACCCCACCAGCGACCTTGGCGCGCTCAGCCACGTGCGCTACACGATCACCGGCGGCCGGGTCATCGACTGGGCCAGCCTGGACGCCGCACTTGGCCCGGATTGGGTCAGCCTGGCGAACGGAGGCCGCTAGGCATGCCCACGACGGTGCTGATCTCCGCGGACATGGAGGGAGCGACCGGTGCAGCGGTGCCGGAGGACGTGATACCGGGTTCGTCCGGGTGGGCCGAGGCGCGAAACTGCTGGACCCAGGACATCAATACTGTCGTTGAAGCGCTCTTCGCCAGCGGTGCCGACGAGGTCCTGGTCACCGATGCGCACGCTGGCGGATCGGGGCTGGAGACGAGCAAGATCGATCCCAGGGCAGGCATGATCCGCGGCAGGCCCCGTCGGTTCGGCATGATGGAAGGCATCGACGGCCGGGTTCACGGCACAATCTTCCTGGGCTACCACGGCACCGTCGGTTCGCAGGGAGTGCTAGGCCACGCATTCATGCCGAGCGGGATTCATGCGCTCCGGGTCAACGGGCAGCCCGCCGGCGAGGGCACCATCAACGCTCAGCTGGCCGGCTGGTTCGGCGTCCCGGTATTGCTCGTATCCGGGGATGAGGCCGCCTGCGAGGAGGCGTGCCGTTACGCACCGAAGGCGCCGAGGGTTCCCACCAAAGCTGCCTTGACGCGCTTCACTGCCCGGCAGCGCCCCGTATCGGCCGTGCATCGCGATCTTGCCGAGACAACGGGGATCGCCCTGAAGATGCTGGCAGACGGAGCTTTGCGAGAGCCGGACCCGCCCGGCAGCGCGGAGCTATCCGCCGAGATCGAATTCAGCACTGAAAACTGCGCGCTCGCGGCGACGGCGATCCCGGGCGTTGAGCAAACCGGAGCGAGGTCAGTCTCCTATACCTCGAGCGATGTCCCCGGCTGGTACCGCTGCCTCGGAGCCATCTGGACCATCGCGCGCTCGGCGCGGGATGCAAGCTATGGATGACGGCGCGGGCGTGCCATCGCGCACCACCGGCGAGGGGCCTGCTCTGGTCGACCTTGCGTCGATCGAGGCAGCCGCCACGTCACTGCCGGACGGAATCCGGGACTCGCCGGCCGTCTACTGGGACGACGGCACGTGGCTCAAGCTGGAGAATCTGCAACCGACCGGATCGTTCAAGATCCGTGGCGCGTTGACGAAGATCAGCAGGATCCCGCTGGCGCGCAGGACGGCTGGCGTGGTTGCTTACTCGAGCGGCAACCACGGGATCGCCGTCGCGCGGGCAGCCCGCATGTGCGGGACCACAGCCACGGTCGTCGTGCCGGAGGACGCACCCAGGCAGAAGGTCAGCGCGATCGCCCGAGAAGGAGCGAAAGTCGTTTCCTCCGCGCCCGGAAGCGAGCAACGCCGGCTGATCGCCGAGGCTATCGCGGCGGAGAGCGGCCAGGTCCTGGTACCGCCTTACAACGATCCCGACGTGATCGCGGGCCAGGGCACCATCGGCATCGAACTGCTCAGGCAAGTGCCGCATCTTCTGTCCGTTGTCGTGCCGGTCGGCGGGGGCGGCCTGATCAGCGGGATCGCGGCGGCCGTTAAAGCGCTCCGTCCCTCGGTGAAGGTGATCGGCGTTGAGCCAGAACTGGCAGGCGACGCCCGGCAGGCGCTTGCCACCGGACGTCTCGTTCAATGGAGCGCTGAAGAGGTCGGCCAGACCATAGCGGACGGCATCCGCACGCAATCACTGGGTGCCCTGAACTTCGCGCACGTCATCAGGCTCGTCGATGACATCGTCACCGTCTCAGATGACGACATCCTTGATACCGCCGCGCTGCTCCTGCACCGGCGCCGCATCATCGCGGAGCCAACCGGCGCCGTCTCACTTGCAGCGGTCGTCACCGGAAAAGTCGCGGCTGACGGAGCCGCTGTGGTCATCTCCGGGGCAAACGCCAGCGCGGGTGTCCTGCAGGACCTTGCCGTCCGCGCGGAGCGTTTCGAGAACTCACCAGGACAGTCAGTACCCCGTCAGGGCGCATATGCATGACCCCACCAACCCGAACGCTGATTGACGACGTCGTGATCAGCACCAATGGAAATGGCGGCACCTGCCGGCCTTTCCGTCCAGTTACACCGGACCGAGACCGTTACTGCGACGGCTCTCAGCTCAACCCGGCATGATCGGGGAGGCACCGAAAATGCGAACGCTCAACCAAGGAAGGTCACGATCCAGCCAGTGCGCCGTGCCAGCGGAACGGCGGAACCGAGCGGGCCACTCCCGCCGTGCTCCCCGGCTGGCGGCTCTGATGATCGCTGCGCTGAGCGTAGCGGTCGCGGCATGCGGCGGATCAAGCTCAGGGAGCACGAACTCGAGTGGGCAGGTCGTCAAGGGGACGGTCACGTTCGCTCTCGCTCCTGGCTTCCATCCGAATTACATGATGCCGGTCGAGCCGGCGGCCTACGACAACGTGCAGAACTACAACCAGTTCCAGTTCCTGATGTACCGTCCGCTCTACTGGCCCGGCGTCAACGGCACGTCGGCGACTAACACCGCGCTCAGCCTCGCCTACCCGCCGACGTTCTCCGATAACAACACGGTCGTGACTGTGCGCTTGAAGCACTACCTGTGGTCTGACGGCGCGCCCGTCACCAGCAGGGACGTGTCATTCTTCGTCAACATCGTGAAGTACAACAAAGCTCAGTGGGCTTCATACGAACCGGGCCAGTTCCCGGACGATGTCAGCAGTGTCTCGACGCCGAACGCGCAGACCGTTGTGTTCCACCTCAACCGTTCGTATAACCCGCAGTGGATCGAAGGGAACGACATGTTCCTGATCCAGCCGATGCCGCAACACGCCTGGGACAAGACGTCAGCGAACGGCAAGGTCGGAAACTACGACGAGACCAAGGCCGGAGCGATCGCGGTGTACAAGTTCCTGACCTCGCAGTCGATGGACGAATCGACGTACGCCACCAACCCGCTGTGGAAGGTAGTGGACGGACCGTGGAAGCTCCAGAGCTTCAGCACCAGCGGCCCTGTCGTCCTCGTGCGCAATCCCCGCTACTCCGGACCGTCCAGCCCCAGCGTGACGAAGTTCGAAGAGCTGCCGTACACGACCGACGCGGCCGAGACTGACGTCTTGCGAGCGGGCACCAGCATCAGCTACGGGTACATCGCGTCTGCGGACGTGCCGTCGGCCGGGTCCATCCGCTCCGAGGGATACACCATCGCAGGCTGGCCCCAGTACCAGTTCGCCTACATCCTGCTCAACTACGACACCTCGAACGCCACCGTGGCATCGGAGTTCCGGCAGCTTTACGTGCGCCAGGCACTGCAGCACCTCGTCGACGAGAAGGGCGACATCAAGGACTTCCTTTACGGGTACGGCACACCGACGAACGGGCCGGTACCGTACCTGAGCTCGTACGCCACCAGCCTTGACAAGACCGGCGCGTACCCGTTCAGCGTCTCGGCCGCCAAGTCACTGCTCGCAGCGCACGGCTGGAAAGTCGCGCCGGGCGGCGCGGACACCTGCGCCTCGCCCGGGACCGGGCCAAGTCAGTGCGGCACCGGCATTCCCAAGGGAGCCAAGCTCGACTTCAACTTCATCTACTACTCCGGCGACCAAGCCATCGCCGAAGTGGAGCAGGCGCTGAAATCAGATGCGAGCGAAGCTGGCATCACGATCAACCTGTCATCGATTACCGCCGGCAGCGTCCTGTCCGAGGCCGCACCGTGCAAGCCAGGCCAGTCGAACTGCGGGTGGCAGATGGCGACCTACGGCGGATGGACACCGTTCGTCGACCCGGTTGTCAGCTCCCTGTTCGAGCCCGGCCCGCTCGACCCTGGCAACTACAACGACAAGACCGACAATGCCAACATCACGGCCGCGATCGACGGGAGCGGCGGAAGCTCGATCATCACCCGGTACCAGAACTATCTCGCGGACCAGTTGCCGGTGATCTGGGGACCAGACCCCGACTACCAGGTCTCGGCGGTCCTGTCGAACCTGCACGGCGCGATACCACAGGACCCGACGCTGGCGATCAACCCAGAGCAGTGGTACCTGACCAAGTAATCAAGGGCCAGGCAGGCTAGCTCCAACGCAGCCGGCCTGCCTGGGCCGTCATCCTGGACGCAAGGAGGTCAAGCGGGTGGTGAACCTGCTCGAGATCGAGAACCTCCGCACGCATATCCACATGCGCCACTCGACCGTCGGAGCCGTGGACGGCGTTTCGCTCACGGTCCGGCCCGGCGAAACAGTCGGCCTGGTCGGCGAATCGGGGTGCGGCAAATCGCTGACGGGCCTGTCAGTCATGCGACTGCTTCCCCCTGGCGGCGAGATCGTGGGCGGAAGCATCAGGCTCTCCGGCCGCGAACTAACCACCCTCTCCGCCGCCGAGATGCGGCAAGTGCGGGGGAGGGAGATTGCAATGGTGTTTCAGGACCCCATGACCTCCCTTGACCCCACGATGACTATCGGCGACCAGATCGCCGAGCCCGTGCGCGTCCACAAGGGCGTATCGCGGAAACAAGCCCTGGACCGGGCTGCGGAAGTGCTGGCCATGGTCGGAATGCCCAGGCCCAAGGAGCAGCTGCGGGCATACCCGCATCAGCTGTCAGGCGGACTGCGTCAGCGGGCCATGATTGCCATGGCATTGTCATGCGAGCCCAAGCTCCTGATAGCCGACGAGCCGACCACCGCGCTGGACGTCACCATTCAGGCCCAGATCCTGGCTCTTCTCGACGACCTGAAGCAGCGCCTGGGCATGGGAATGCTGCTCATCACCCACGACATGGGCGTCATTGCCGGCCGGGCCAGCAGGGTAATGGTGATGTATGCCGGCCGCATAGTCGAGGCGGCTGACACGGAGGCGGTGTTCTCCGGCATGCGCCACCCCTACACCGAGGCCCTTCTGGAGTCGATCCCCAGCGCCGGTACCAGCCGCGATCACCCGCTGTATAGCATCCCAGGCCTTCCGCCCGACCTCACCGATCCGCCGGCGGGCTGCCGGTTCGCGCCGCGATGCCGCTACTCCCAGCAGCAGTGCCGCGACAGCGACCCGCAACTGACGCACGCGGAAGCGGACCATGCCTATGCCTGCTTCTTTCCCGTTGACATGCCGGGAGAGCAGGCTGCGAAGCCGGCCAGACCCGCGCACGGAGTCACGACGCTAACCGCAGGCGTGACGGCCGCAGCCAGCGCCAGTGCCGGACCGCTGCTGGTGGTCAGCCATGTGGTCAGGGAGTTCCCGATCACCAAGGGCATCCTG
>Ga0335072_10007736_pt1 | contig 15639 bp, 12 predicted proteins | sample Lox_Sample_21_FD_206725 | JGI IMG/M metagenome (GOLD analysis project Ga0335072, IMG submission 206725) | Soil microbial communities from Loxahatchee National Wildlife Refuge, Florida, United States - Lox_Sample_2.1 | ecosystem: Environmental > Terrestrial > Soil > Wetlands | place: USA... | reverse complement strand
TTCAACGATTTTCTTTGAGCGGAATGTGAGGTTCCCCTCCTATATGGTATGACCCGCTCGGCGCGCTGGCTGTAGCCCATGGCGCTGACGGCGACCTCGATTGGCGGGCGACATCCCCGTGGCGAAACGAGAAACGGTGTACGAATTAGCTGGCCGGCAGTGCGGCGCCGGCTGGAGTGACATTATTCAACCGCTCTGCGGCGAACTGCAGCGCTTAGGCGGTACAGTCAAACAAATCAAAGAGAAGTTCGGTCAACTTCGGTTCGTCTACAGTCTACCGGCGACCGTTTCCGATACCAAGCGCCGCGCTTTTAGGCGGCGGGTGGACCAAGCTGAGGAGGCGAGCCGCGGCATTTGCGAAACCTACGGGAAGCTGGGCAAATTGATCACTGAGAGAGGGTTTCCCTTATTCACCGCTTGCGACGCCTGCGGTGAAGCTCGGCGAGCGCCATATCGCTGACAAGCGCACGGTTTGCATCGCCCCTGTAAAGGCGGCAGTCGACGCCTTTGCAACCTCGATTTGTTGACCGCAGCGCCTCGCGCGCGGGATAATTCTGCCAAAACCCAGAACCCGCATCTTAAATGTCTGTTCGGCTTCATGAGCGGCTGAGGCTTCCTCGCTTGGCGCGGAGGCGATCATCGAATATCTCGACGTGCACGAGCGGCAGACGGCTGGGGTATTGCGGGCAATTAATTCGCTCGATCGCGGCAGAGGGGCGCCGAACGAAGCGGTCACGCGGATCCTGGGGAGACGCAAAGCGCCGCTTAAGGCGCGGCGATCGGTTCGGGCAGCCCCCAAGAGCGCCAAATTCTAGCTAGAACTTTTGGCAAGGAGACCGAACATGAGCAGGCGCAGTTGGTCAGTTCAAAACGCCAGGAACCGTTTCCGCGAGCTTGTCGATGCGGCGCAGCGGGCGCCCCAGACCGTAACCAGGGACGGCAGGGCAGTCGTCGTTGTGCTTGCCGTCGAGGAATACGAGCGCTTGGACAAGCTGAAGAACGTCAAGGCGCCAACCTTTATCGACATGCTGCTCGCGATGCCGCAAGGCGAAGTGGAATTTGAGTGGCTTGAGGCGCGCAGGCGTAATAACGTGTCCTAGTATCAGAGGAAACCGGTTGTTAGGCGTGACTTGCCAAAAATGAGTGAAGACCGTGGCGCCTCCGAAGAAAGGCGAAACGACTTTACCAAAACGATCCTCGCGCTTGCCCGAAGCGAGAGGCTCTGTCGAAAAAGCCGAGCAATGCGTCAACAAGGGGACGGTTTCGAGCGCGGCCGCCGACTTCGGAACGGCAGATGTGGGTCGCTCGGGATATAATTCGACGGCGCCGCATAGCATTGCGCAAATTGGCGCAATAGCGCCTTGCGTGAGAATGAATGCCTTCTGAGCATCCGAAAATCTCGACGCCTTCATCGTTCTCCACTCTTCCCAGCCGGGGAATCACCGCGGAAAACTCTAGCCAAAAACGATCCAAGATTCCGGTCTCAAAGCACGACCAGAAAATGGACATCGTCTTAAGTCCGTCTAGTGCCAAAGGAGAAGAACGCGTTGATTTTCGGAGTTTCCGACGAGTCTCGCGCCCGTATCCGAACTATGTGCCGCTTGGCGATCCGCGACGTCAGGCCGGGGCCTCGCTACCATCGCCAAGAAACGCCCTGAACAGCGAGCCTGCACTTCGCGCTTCGGTGACGGAGCCTTGAAAGACCTGGCTGCCCGAGGAGAGTATGCAGACCCGATCGGCAAGGTCGAGTGCACGAGCAGTATTTTGTTCGACGAGCAGGATGCCCAATCCTTCATCTTTCAGCTTGACCAACGCCTCCAAACAGAGATCAACCATTTTCGGCATGAGCCCCAGAGATAGTTCGTCGACGAGAAGGATCCGCGGCTCCGCCATCAAGGCGCGCCCGATCGCGAGCATCTGCTGCTCGCCCCCGGAGAGCGAACCGGCAAGCTGCGTACGCCGCTCGAAGAGCCGCGGAAAATAGCTGAACACCCGTTCGCGCTTGGCTACATCACCCGCCGGTGGTCTCACGTAACCGCCAACGGTCAGGTTCTCGTCGACAGTTAGGTCGGAGAACAGCCGTCGACCTTCGGGGACGAGCGCGATGCCGAGCGAGACCCGCTCGACCGCGCGGCGTTGGGTGATGTCCGCTCCGTCGAGCAGGATGCGGCCGCCGAATACGTCGAGATGCCCCATGATCGCCATGATGGTCGAGGTCTTGCCCGCGCCATTGGGGCCGAGCAGTGCGAAGATGGAGCCGGCCGAAATGGCAAAGGACACCCCGTGGACCGCCACGACGGTGCCATAGCCGCAATTGAGCGCTTCAATGCTCAGCATGGGCCGCGGTCCCCGTTCCGATATAGGCTTCGCGCACGAGCGTATCGGCGATGACGATCTCCGGCGCTCCGTCGGCGATAACGCGGCCGTCGTTGAGCACGATAAGCCGGCGCGATACGCGCATCACCGCTTCGAGATTGTGCTCGACCAGCACGACGGTTACGCCCTGGGCGTGGACTTCGCCGATCGTCTCCGCCTGCCGTGCCGCTTCAATCTGATTGAGCCCCGCCAGCGGTTCGTCGAACAAAACGACATGCGGATCGACCGCGAGCGCGCGCGCTACTTCAAGCCGCTTCATCTGGCCGAGCGGCAATGAGCCAGCGAGCTTGCCTTCGGTGCCGCCGAGACCGACGCGTGCGAGAATGGCGGCGGCGCGCTCGATCTCAGCGCGGCGCTCGACATTGACGAGAGCGCGCAGCGGATTGGCGGTGCGCCGATAGCCGGCCGCGAGCACTACGTTTTCGAGGACCGTCATTCCCCGTAACGGCCGCACGATCTGGTGAGTGAGTGCTAAGCCGCGGCGCACGCGTGACGCGGTGGACGTGCCGGTCACGTCACGTCCGGCAAGCATGATGCGCCCGCGATCGGGCTTGACCGTGCCAGCGACGATCCGAATGAGCGTCGTCTTGCCGGCTCCGTTGGGACCGATCAGGCCGACAAACTCGCCTTCGGCGATCGAGATTTTCACGCCGTCGAGCGCTTGCACGCCACCAAACCGCACCGCGACATCATCGAGCTCCAGAACGGCACTCATCACTTGGCGTCGCCCCTCGCCAATCGTCTGGCAAGCGCCGCGAGGCCGCCCGGTGCGACGCGAATTACCAGCACCATGATCCCGCCGAACACCAGCAGGCGATAATCGTTGACGAAGCGGATCGCCTCGGGCAGCAGTGTCAGCCCGATGGCGGCGATGGCCACGCCCCAGGTCGAGCCGATGCCGCCGATCACCACCATCGCCATCAGCATCACCGAAAAGATGAAGTCGAAGGCGTCGGCAGTGATGAACTGCGTGAAGAAGGTGTAGAGGCCGCCCGCGAGACCCGCGAGCGCCGTGCCAATGCCGAAGGCGGCGAGCTTGTAGGCGCCGGCGTTGATGCCGAGCGTGGCGGCCGCGTCCTCGTCCTCGCTGACTGCGCTAAAGGCAAAGCCCATCCATGAACGACCGATATAGACGCTGAGCGCAATGGTCATGGCAGCGAACACGAGTATCATCATCATGTTGCCCCTAGCGCCAAGGCCGGAGCCGGGAATGCCGCTGATGCCCATCTCGCCGCCAAGCCAGGCCTGCTTGCGGACGAAGCCGGTGAACAGAAAATTGATCCCGATCGTGGTCACGGCGAGGAAATCGCTGCGCACGCGAAGCGACGTGAACCCGACGAGGATACCCAGCGCGGTGCCCGCAACGGCCCCGGACAAGAGCGCGAGCGGCAGGCTCCCGGAGCCGATCATTACTAAAGCGGCCGCGTAGGCACCGGCGCCATAGAACGCGGCGTGGCCGAGGCTTATCTGCCCGCAGAAGCCGCTGATCATGTTTAGGCTGACGGCTAGTATCACGTTGATGCCGATCACCGACAGCACACTGACGTCATAGGCGCTCATGGCGCGCGCACCCCGGTGAGACCCTGCGGGCGCACCAGCAACAGCACGATCAGGGCGACGAAGGCGATGGCATCGCGATTGAGCCAGGAGCCGATGAAGATCGTACCGTAGGATTCGATGAGGCCGAGCACGAGGCTTGCGATAAGCGTACCGCGGACACTGCCGAGCCCACCGAGAACGATGATGGCGAGCGCCTTGTAGCTCACCACGTAACCGATCACCGGATCGACCAGATTGTCGAGCAGGCCGACCAGCCCGCCCGCCAATGCCGCGAGCGCCGAGCCGATGGCAAAGCAGAGATAGCGCACGCGCTCGGCGTCAATGCCGAAGCTCGTCGCGATCTTCGGCTGGGAGACGGTGGCGCGCCAGGCGATGCCGATCCGCGTGCGCGTGGTGAACAGGTGCAGTCCGATAAAGACCAGGATGGTGCAGACCACGATGGCGATCTGCACGGCGTTGACGCGCTCGCCACCGATGTCAAAGATCTCGAACAGATAAACGTTGTTCTGAAAGGTGACGCCCTGCTCGCCAAAGGCGATACGGAAGGCGTCCTGCATCAGCACCAGCAGCCCGACCGAGGCGATCATCGGCACGTCCGGCCGATAGCTCAAGAGCGGCTGATAGAGAATACGATAGATCGCCATGCCGAATAGTGGCGTAAAGGCGATGGCGGCGAGCAGTCCGAGCAGGATGCTGCCGCTCGCATTGGCGACAATGACGGTGATATATGCGCCAAGGGCGAACACCGCGGCATGCGCGATGTGCAGGATGCGAAGGAGCCCGTAGACGAGGGTCAGGCCCACCGCCATCAAGGCGTACATACATCCGAAGCTCAGGCCGGTGACAGCCAAGTCGACGTAGTACACCAGCTCGTCCTTATGATGCGGGAAATGGGCCTCGCGAGCAGGCCTGTCCCCTTATTTGTCGGGCGGCGCGAACGCGGTGAGGTCGTCGAGTTTGACAAAAGAGACGAACTTGCCGTCTTTTACCACATTCACGTTGATCGGCATGATGATTTCGTGAAGCTTGTTGAAGCCGATCAGATCGCCGGTCAGGAGCGCATAGTTCTTAGTCGCGGCGAGGGCGTCGCGCACCTTCGCCGGGTCGGCGCTCTTGGCACGCGTGATCGCATCAGCCATCAGGTTGATCGCCGAATAGGTGATCGCTGCAACGTTCTCAGGCGGATAGCCGGCGCGCTTCTGAAAATCGGCAAAGAACTTCTGCAGCGCCGCGTCCTTGCGCCCGCGGTCGAAGCTGTCGACCACATAGGTGCCCTCGGCCGCCGGGCCGGCGATCTTTATCAGCGTCGCCGAGTCGAAGGCTTGCGAGCCGATGATTGGGGCAGTGACGCCCCCGGCGCGCAGTTGCGAGATCAGCGGGCCGCCGGTGAAGAAATAGCCGGTGGCGTAGACGCCGTCCGGATTGTCGCGCTTGACGCTGGCGACGATCGAGCCGAACTGGCGGTCGCTCAGCGCGTAGCTATATTTGTTGACGACCTGGATGCCGTATTTGGATGCGGCGGCGAGAAAGCCATCCATCGTCGCCTGGCCGTAATCGTTGTCCATGGTGATGGCGGAGATGCGCTTTAAGTGCAACGTCTTGCCGATGAACAGGGCCGTTGCCTCGCCCTGCGGCGGGCCGAGGTGGACGAGACGGAACATGAAATCGCCGGCGGTCGTGATATCGGGATGAACTCCGTAAGCGGCGATCATCAGCACGCCGGCTTTCTGGAACACGGACGCAGCGGCGCGGCCGGAGGCCGAATAACTGGCGTTGACCACGAGCTTGACGCCGTCCTCGCCGATCAGCTTGTTGGCGGTGAAGATGGCTTGGTCGGGCTTGGCCTGGTCGTCATAGGGCACAAGCTGGAGCTTCTGCCCGAGCAGGCCGCCGTCGGCGTTGATCTCGTCAATCGCCATCTGCGCGGCGATCATCGCCGACTTGCCATCGGTTGCCGCAAAGCCGGTCAGGGGCGCTTGAAAGCCGATCTTGATCTGGGCGTTCGCGGCAGGCGCGGTAAGCGCGAGCACGGCGGCCGCCAACAGGCCGCCGAGAATTGTGCCCGCGCGTGAGACGAATTTTGAGACGGGGTGCAACATCGCAGTCTCCTTCGGTGCAGTTCGATTCATCAGTTGTTCGAGCGCAGTGAGAGCGGGCTTGCAGTCAGCAATTCGCGGGCGCGCCTGCGCGCTTGTTCGGGCAGTTGCGCCTTGGTCCAATCGGTCCGATCGCCTAGCCGCATTGTCGCGTCGATGCCGAGCTTGGCGATAACGCCATCATCTTCCAGCGGGTCGGAACGATCAGTACGTACGCCGCGGACGACAACAAGGTCGCGGTCGGCCTTCATCCGCGCCGCCATAGCCCATTCCACCTGAACCGGATCCCAGGGGTTGATGTCGTCATCAACCACGACGACCCGCTTGATCAGATTGACTGCAGCCCAGATCGCGAACATGGCCTTACGCGCGTCACCCGGCCGGGGCGCGCGCAGCGCTACGACGGCGTGCAGTCGCCCGGCTCCGCCCATTCCGACCGCAACCTCGCGCAGCGCTGGAACGGCGTCGCGCGTCGCGCGCGCTAGCCCTGCCGCGATCGCCACACCGCCGAGCAGGCAATGCTCGTGGTGATAACCGGGCAATACGACCTGGAAAATCGCGTCGCGCCGACGTGTCAGGCGCGAAAAGGTAGCGAGGATGCCAGGCCCGTAATCCTCGTAAAGGCCGTGGTACTCGCTGACCGGACCCTCAATGATAGGCTCGCCTGCATCGAGCCGGCCTTCGAGCACGCATTCACAATGTGCCGGAATCAGCAGATCGGAATCGTGGCAGCGGACCGCTTCGAGCGGTTCGCCCATGAGCGCGCCCGCGACTTTCAGCTCGTCGTCGCCCAGCCCGAGATAGAGACACGCAGCCACCAGCACCGCAGGGTGATTGCCGATCGTAACCGCAATATCGAGCTTCTCCCCGCGCGCATGCGCCGCGCGCGCCATGACCGCCAGATGATGATTGGGTGCGATGCCGATAAACGCGCGATTGCTGCCAAACGGCATCAGCCGTGCGATTGAAAGATTCATGGCGCCGGTCACGTGATCCTCGGCGACAATGCAGCCGGCGGTGATGTAGGGGCCGCTCTCGTGCTCGAAGAAACGGGGAATAGGCAATTCGTTGGTGAGCATCGGGTCTGCGACCGAAAGCTCCTGACACGGCGCCGATGACACCATACGGTGCTGGAGCGGGTTCTCGATTGCCCGGATGATGGCACCCTGCAGCGTGGCGGGTGTCACCCGCAGTGCGTCCGCAAAACGTCGGAGCGAATTGAGTAGGTTGCCGACGACCGGCATTGCCTGGCCGGTAACATGGTCGAATTGCAGTGCCGGGCCATCATCGGCTTCGGCGAGGCAGGCGGCGATCTCGAAGTCGCGATTGACCGGGTGCGGGACGTGCCGCAGAGCGCCAACACGGTCAAGCGCGTCGATGAAGGCGCGCATGGACTGCCGCGAAACGGGCTCCGGCGGGCTCTCATTCGCTTTGGTATGCAGGCCGGAAGGGCCGCGCATCGGATCTACCTGAAGCGGTTCACATTGCAGGACAGGCGCTCCCGCAACGTCCGTCCGGGTTTGATCCTATCGTCGGGGCCGGCTGGCTGCACGCACGTCCGGCGTGAATAGGGCATAGGAAAAACCGAACGAGGCCTGACGAATGGCGATTTGTGCCGTATTCTGTCAAGCAAGCGGAGCCGCCGTAATGATCGAGCTGCGTAGCCTTGCTTATTTCATCGTCGCCTGTCGATGCGACACGCTTGCGCGCGCAGCAAGCGAGCTCGGCATTGCACTGTCGACATTGAGTGCTGCGCTGAAAGCGCTTGAAGCGGACCTCGGGCTCAGCCTGTTCCGCCGCATCAGCTCCGGGCTTTATCCGACGGCCGGCGCGCGCTGGCTGATGCGGATCGCGGAGCCTACGCTCGCTGCCGAGGCGTTCGCGCGTCGCTTGATCGCTATGCCGCGTCGGCAAGAGGCTCACCTGCTCACGGTCGAGATCGGATTGAGCTTCACCGTCGGCGGCGTGAGCGCAGCAATCCAGAGCGCCATCGACAGGATGACCGCACACAGACCGCACGTGCTGGTCGATCCGGTTTGGAGCGACAGCCGGGATACGCCGCGCATCGATGGCGTCGCTGCTTTGTGGCCCGGCCTTCCGCAAACAAAGCTCACACTCGCGCTCGCCGGTGAGCGCGCGGGTGAGAAGGATCGCGCGGCCACCGTGCTGATGGATCGCTGGGTACTGGCTTGCCGCGTGCCGGCGAACACGCGCAAGCCGCCGAGCGCCGCCGACCTCGCTGCCGGGCGCATCGTGATTCCGGCGCTCGCGTCGCCCCTCGTCGATCAGGCCGAGCGTTATCTCCACGGACTCAAGTTCCGCGGCGTGCGTGTGGTCAACGATCATCCCGGCGAGGTGCCGCGACTTATCAATGAATATCCCGACGCCGCTCTTTTCCTGCCGGGAAGTCTGCTGTCGCCGCGGCTCGGACTGCAACGATTATGGGCGGTCGCACCCGATCCGCCGCTCTATAGCCGGATCGTCGCACGCGCGTCGCAGCCGGATGCGCTGGCTGGCGAGTTCATCGGGCATCTGAAACGAACATTGTCCGGCCGGCAGCGACCGCAGACGCCGCGGCCCGCAATCAGCCTGCGCCAGATCCACTACTTCAATCTCGTGCAGCGCGTCCGCCGGGTCTCCGCCGCCGCGCGCGGTGCCAACATCACGCAGCCGGCGCTCAGCGAGCAGCTCGCCCGACTCGAATCCGCGCTGGGCGGGCCGTTGTTCGTCCGTCATGGTGACGGGCTCACGATGACGGCGACCGGCGATCGCTTCAGCCCAGTCGCGAAAGCGATCGAAGCGAGCTTCAGGCGCCTTTCAGGCGGTGCATCGGCTCCCGCGGCGCTGCCATCGCGGCGAATTGCCATCGGCATTCTGCCGTCCGTCAGTCAGCACGGCCTGCTGGTCAATCGCATTGCTGAGGCCGTGTTGCAGGTGCAGGAGCGCCATCCGGCGCTCAAGCTCGTCGTGCAGGAAGGACCCAACGATACACTGCAGGACTGGGTCATGCGCGGCCTAGTCGGCCTTGCCATCGTGGAGACCAGCCTCCCGCATGTGCCGCGACTGCCGCTCGGATCGTCCGAGGGACTCTCGGTCGTGTTCCATCAGAAGTACGATCCGCTGCCGCAAGGACCGGTGCGGTTTGCGGAACTGATGCGGCTGCCGCTCGCGCTGCCCACACATCGCTTCGGCTTGCGACAATTGCTTGAAACGGCGGCCGAACAGCACGATTTCAAAATTCTGCCGACCATCGAGGTCGATGCATTGACCATGATCGCGGCGGTGCTCGCGCGCACGCGACTATGCACGGTGTTGCCGTCGTCGGCGGTCCGGCGCGAACTTACGCAGGGCGAACTTGTCGCCCATCCGATCATCGAGCCGACAATCGCGCGCCGATTGTTCGTCATCTATTCCGGCGAGCGCAGCTTAAGCGGGCCGGAGCGCGAGCTGGTGAAAACATTGCGTACGCGCCTGTCTCAGCCGCAGGAGCAGGTTTAGGCGCGTCATCATCTTTGCACTGCCTCACGACAAGTGAAAATGACGCAGGCCCTTACTGCGGGCTTCGTCGAGTGCGTCGGGATAGCCGGCGTCGGCGTAACGCATCACGCCCAGGCTTGTATCGTTGGTCAGCGACAGTGCAATGCGCTCGTCAGCTTCGGCGCTTCCGTCGGCGATCACGGTCACGCCGGCGCTTGTCATGTAGCCCGAATAGCCGCCGCCGCCGGAATGAATGGCAACAAGGTCGGCCTGCGAGGAACACATCGCCATGGCATCGAGCAGCGGCCAGTCGGCGATGGCGTCGGAGCCGTCGCGCATGTGCTCGGTCATGATGTTGGGATGCGCCATCGCGCCGGCATCGAGATGGTCGCGGGTGAACGCGACAGGTCCCGATAGCATGCCCTCGCGCACCATGCGATTGACCGCGAGTGCCAGCGTGGTGCGCTCGCCATGGCCGAGCCAGGCGATGCGCGCCGGCAGGCCCTCGAACGGCACATTCGCGCTGGCAAGCTTGATCCAGTTGGCGAGGATTTGGTTGTCGGGAAAGGCTTCGAGCAGATGCCGATCGATCTTGTGGATGTCGTCGCGGTCGTTGACGAGCGAAATCCAGCGAAACGGTCCAATTGCGCGGGCGAACAGCGGACGCAGATAGGCCTCGGTGAAAATCTGAATGTCGAAGGCGTCGGCGACGCCGCCGTCGCGTGCCTGGGTGCGGATCAGATTGCCGTTGTCGAACACCACCGCGCCCGCGCGCTGAAAGCCGAGCATGGCGCGGACATGGCGCGCGATGGTGGTGCGGCTTTCCCGCATTAAGGCTTGCGGATCGGTCCGGCGCATCGAGCGCACTTCCGCGAGCGTGCGGCCGGACGGCACATAGCCGTAAACGAGATCGTGCGCGGCGGTCTGATCGGTAACGACATCGGGAATGATGCCGCGCGTAAGCAGTGTCTGGTAGACGTCGGCGGCATTGCCCAGCACGGCGATCGAAGCGGCGCGGCCCTCGCGCCGAGCGGCATCGACCATCGCCAGCGCGTTGTCGAGATCGGAGGCGTGCTCGTCGAGGTAGCGGTTCGCCAACCTTTTCGCGATGCGATCCTCATCGATTTCGACGCAGAGAATGACAGCGCCGGCCATGCGGCCGGCAAGCGGCTGCGCGCCGCCCATGCCGCCGAGACCCGCAGTGAGGATGAACCTGCCGCGCAGGCTGCTGTGGAAATGCCGCTCGGCGATCCGCATAAAGATTTCGTAGGTGCCCTGAATCACGCCTTGCGAGCCGATGTACTGCCAGTCGCCGGCGGTTAGCCCACCCCAGCAGATCAGGTTGCGCTGCTGCAAGTCGTAGAAGTTCTCGGCCTTCGCCCATTGGCCGACCATGTTGCAATTGGCCATGATGACGATCGGTGCCTTGTCGTGGGTCTTGATCAGACCGATCGGCTTGCCAGATTGCACGATCAGCGTCTCGTCGTCCGCCATGGTGCGCAGCGTCTCGACGATCTTGTCGTGCGAGGGCCAGTCGCGGGCGGCCTTGCCCAAGGCGGCGTAGACGACGAGATGCGCGGGGTCTTCGCCGACGGCAAGCACGTTCTCCAAGAGCCGCAGCAATCCTTCCTGCCGCCAGCCGCGGCAGCGCAGATTTGAGCCTGAGGTCACGCTGAAATGCGGGGCCATGGGCGTTTTACTTAGTCCAGCGCATAGCGTGCCACCGGAATGCCAAGGGCCGCTTCTACCACCGGATAGACGGTCGGGTCTTTCACCGAGGAGCTCAGCGGCAGTTGCGCTTTGTCGATGTGAAACACCGCAAGCTCCGCCCCCTCGCCGATCCTACCCACGCTGACCGGGCGACCATCCGAATCCAGTGTTGCGATCACGTCGGGAAAGGTAGCGAGCCGCGCGCCACCTTCCTCGACCGCGATGTATTCATTCATTACGTGGAGTACGAGTTCGCGCGCGCCGCAGCGGATCGCGATTGTGCCGATATCAAAGGCGGCGTCGGTATAGTGCACCGATTTTTTCACAACCTTACCCTCGCCAAGAATTTTCCCGCTAGTAGTGCGACAGATCGCATCGATGATCGCGCGGCCACCCTTTGCTTCCACCTCCATTATGGCGCGTCCGACTTCAAGCGCGCGCGAAATGCCGCCGAGTGCGGCATGGCGTTTGACGTAGGACGCGTGCATTGGGTTGCGGCAGCTCGCAATAAAGCCGCCGGCCATGTCGGCGGCCTTGCGCAACACTGGCGACACTTTGGCGGTCGCACCGCGCACCACAAGCTCGATGTAAGAATGACTGGCGCGATGGCCGCCGACCGCGACCTGAATTGTCGGATCAGGGCTTGCCGCCATACCCAGAGAGCCCATGTCGCCGGTCGGATGGGCGCGAATGTCGCCAACCGCGTCCACCACTTTGGTGCCGAGCATCGCCGACGGCAGCCAGGCATTCATTGTGCTCGACATGCCGTTCTGTCCGATCATCAGCCCGTAGACCGGCGCGCCCAGAGCCTCCTGCAGCAACTCGACCGCCTTGACGTAATCGACGCCGAGCATTTGCCATTCCGTCGTGCCGGCCGGGGCGCCGATGGCCGCGGCCGTCGCAATAAAGGCGTCCTCGGGCACCTCGTCGATCGATACCAGTTCAGGCCGCCCGATGGTGACCGCCGTCGTGCCAAGTTCGCGGCCATGCTCGGCCCAGCCGCCGCCCCCGGCGGCGAAGACCGAGCCGCCGCGGATCGCGGCCTCGACATCCTGCAATCCGAGAATGCGCCCCATCACAGGCCTCCTTTTTTGGTCGATCCATCACGATCCAAGGATCGATCCAGCGCCTTAACCGTCTGCAGCATGACCGCCGCGCCGGCGGCGATCGCATCGCGATCAGTCCATTCCTCGGGCGTATGGCTCTTTCCGTGCCTACACGGCACGAAAATCATCGCCGACGGACAGATTCGGGTCATGAACGCGGCATCGTGGCCGGCGCCGCTTGCAATATCCGTAGCTTTCAATCCGAGTTCGCTGGAAGCCGCGTGCAGCTGGGTCCGCAGTACCGGATCGCATACAGCAGGCGATCCATCCGATAACGTGACGAGCGGCGCGCGCGAGACGGATGCGGCGGCGGCATGTTTTCTGCTTTCGCGCTCGACCTCCGTGACGAACTGTTCAGTCAGGGCAAGATTCGTGGTGCGAATATCGACTACCAGACGGCACCCCGCCGGCACGACATTCGAGGCGCCGGGTGTGACATCGAGAATGCCGACAGTGGCGACGAAATAATCGGCGCCCTTCGACAACTGTTCCGCAAGAGCGCGGACGGTGACAACAGTTTGGGCAGCCGCGACCAGCGCATCGTGACGCAAGGCCATGGGCGTGGTGCCGGCATGGTCGGCTGCGCCCTCGAACATGATTTCGATGCGGCGTATGCCAACAATCGAGGTGACGATGCCCACGTCGAGGGCGCGAGACTCGAGAACTCTGCCCTGTTCGATGTGCAATTCGAGAAACGCTGCTACGTCACGCCGGCACGCCGCTGCGATTTGGACAGGGTCGCCGCCCACCCGGCGCAGCGCGTCACCCAGCGGCTCGTTCCCCGGACCTTTCATGGCGAGCATGGTCTGCTGCAACGCGCCGGTCATGCCGCGGCTGCCCACGCAGGAGAGACCGAAGTCGCTGGGCTCTTCAGCCAAAAAATCGATGACCTCGATCGGATGCGAAAGATGCGCATTGGCGTCGCCAAGCGCACGCACGATTTCCAATCCAGCGATCAGGCCAGCAACCCCGTCGAAACGACCGCCCGACGGTACGGTATCGCTGTGCGAGCCGACTGCGATTACGCCGAGGGAGGGAACCTTGCCCTCAACACGGCCAATCAGATTTCCGGCCGGATCGATTCGGACGCTGAGGCCGGCTTCGCGAAAGCGATTGGCCAGCCAGGCGCGACCTCGGAGAAACAGCGGCGTGAACGAGCGTCGCGTATAGGGCTGCGCGGGGTCCGTGATGTCGGCGAGTTCCATCACGTCGTCCCAGAGACGGTCGGCATCGAGCGGCGACGAGGCAATCGGCACGTTCGCCTCCGCTTAGTGCGCCCGCAATGACGGTTTGACGAAGCGCCCGTGACCGGGCTCGGCAATCACCTTTCCCTCCGCCGCGACGCAGGTCCCGCGCAGGAAAGTGGCGACGACGCGGAACGGCAGTTCGACCCCATCGTAGGGGCTCCACGACACGAAATTGTTGCCGCTCTCGCCGGCGCAATAGCGATAGGGATCTCGGCGCATCAGCACGATATCGGCGTCCCGCCCCACCGCGAGCGCGCCCTTGGTCTCCGCGATGCGAAACAGGCTCGCCGGATTGTGGGCGAGTAGGCGCGCCGCGTGTGTCAGTGGCAGATTGCGCTCGCTCAGTCCTTTCATCAGCAGCGGATAGAGCATTTCGAGGCCAGGAACGCCGGAGGCGTTCTTGAGCATGTTCGGATCGGTCTTGCGGTCCTCCGACCAGCTCACATGGTCGGTCGAAACTACTGTGACGTTGCCGGCAGCAAGATGATGCCAGAGCGCCTCCACCTCGCGGCGCGGCCGCACCGGCGGGTTGATCTTGGCCTTGCCGCCGAGGCGGCGTACGTCGTTTTCTTCGTCGAGCGTGAGGTAATGGATGCAGGCCTCGATCGTCGCCGGTTGTCCTTGTGCGCGATAGGCCGCCGCCATCTCGTAGCCGCGACCGATCGAGCAGTGCACGATATGCACCGGACAGCCGGCGCCGATGCCGAGTTCGTAGACTTCGGCGGTGGCCAACGCCTCGGTGATTGGCGGTCGCGACAAGCCATGCGCGCGGTAATCCGTTATGCCGCTCGCCTCTACCTCCGCCAAGAAGGAGCGCACCATTTCGTCATTCTCGTTATGAATGCCGGCGACAAGTCCGCGCGGCCCAATGGCGCGGAAGCACGCAAAAAGCACCTGCGGCGGCACGCGTGGAAAGCGCTTGGGATGCGTGCCGAAGGTCGAGAATTTAAATGCGGCGGCGCCGGCGTCGATCAGTTCGTTGACATGAGTCGTACCCTCTTCGGGGTCGACCGTGGCATAGAGAGCGAAATCGACGCGCGCCTGAGCGCTCGCTCCGCTCATCTTCTCGCGAAAGCGGTTCGCGGTCGCGATCAAGCAGCCGTCGTCATAAGGCATGTCGACGATGGTCGTGACCCCGCCGGCGGCCGCGCTACGCGTCGACCAGATAAAGTCTTCCTGGCCCTTCTGGCTGCGGCTGTGAACTTGCGCATCGATCGCACCCGGCAAGATAACAAAGTCCCTGCCACCATGCTTCTCCCCTGCCGGCGCATCGCCGGAGCCGATGCCCTGGACCAGTCCATCCCCGACCAACACATATCCGTTCTCGACAATACTGTTGGGCAGGACAATCGTTCCCGTAAAAACCTGATCGAGCATGGGCCGTCTACCTTATTTCTGCAATCCAGCGCTCTTAGATCTGTCCAGAAGCGCTGTCGAAATTATCGACGCCTGCTTGGAGGGTCCTCTCAGCAATTCGTACCTGACACAGCTCATGTAAGCGAATGAAGAAATGCGAAACCACCGATAGGAAAAAATAAACGGTTGCGAGCTGCTACCGTTTCACCTGATCTAGCCCATGATCCTCCATTTGCGACGCAGCAGATCTCAAGCTCTCATGTCTTGGTGGGTCAGGAGCTGCCCTGAACGGACTCTCGCACCATGTCAGTTCATGCGCCCAATAACCGACATCGTGCTGCGCTGCGGCAATCAATGCGACGTACCATTCACGTCAATGATACACCGCAACACATGCGGTGTCTTATTCGATCGTCTCGTCGGCGAGCGCGCCCAGCGGCCGTGGCCTCTACCCATTTTTGGGGGAGGTTTCTGGGCTCAGCTCACATGCATTGGTAGATGGCGACCGTGCGGACAGCGGCCGGCCAGACCTAACTTCTGCCTACGCGGCGACTCCTTGTCTATGCCAAAGCGTTACGCCTGATGACTTCGGCATAAAACGCGGCGCTCAGCTTCGGCGTACGCTTCTGCGTAGCGAGGTCGACGCCGATCAGACCGAAGCGCGTGGCGTAGCCCGAGGTCCATTCAAAATTATCGAACGCGCTCCAATGA
>Ga0335072_10007735_pt1 | contig 15639 bp, 12 predicted proteins | sample Lox_Sample_21_FD_206725 | JGI IMG/M metagenome (GOLD analysis project Ga0335072, IMG submission 206725) | Soil microbial communities from Loxahatchee National Wildlife Refuge, Florida, United States - Lox_Sample_2.1 | ecosystem: Environmental > Terrestrial > Soil > Wetlands | place: USA... | reverse complement strand
ACACTACGACCAGGGTGAGCAAGGTGCAGGAATCCTAATTGACAATGCCATCAAGTTTGCTGCGGCAGGCACCGGGACTGGATTATATTTTGCTCTCTCACATTTTTACAATTCCGTCGATAGTGCGACCGTCGCGTCCCTCTCAGGGTTTGGAACCTTTGAAGTCGAAGGCAACCTCACAGGCTCATGCTACAACGAGGCCCACATCGTTGCATCGTCGCCGGCTCTTGCGTCTCTTACCGATACTGCTTTGTCCAACTGGACCTGTAGTGTTCATGAAGCCTTCACCTCGTATCCATCATCCGGACCTACTAGCTTCGAAGCTCTTGCCATCGCACGGAATATTCTTGGACCGGGGAGTCAGACCTTCGGTGACGGAAGTGTGGGCATTCCGTATATCATCAGTCGTGGAGCCACTCCTTTCGGCTGTGGAAACGGCCATTGGGAGCCTGGACTCGGAGAAGATTGCGATGATGGGAGCCTCAACGGTACCCCCGGTGACCCCTGCTCTTCAAGCTGCAAGTGTCTCACCGGGACCCCGTCTGGAAATGGTACCTGCCTTGGAAGCCTCACAACCGGAACCGGCGGTCCAATTTCATCGTCTGTTTCTGCCACCCCTGTCAAGTATGGCAACTCTTCTACTACCTCTATGTACCAGACTACGGTCGGGGCTCAGACCACGACTCCTGTCGTGACTACGCCTTACAATACCATTGTAGGCCCTACCACACCAGCTCAATTCACCGGTGCTGCTACCAGCCAGAGTGTTCTGTTCATGCCCGTCCTCGGCAGCGCATTGCTCGCCATCCTCGCGTTTCTCTAGGCTACTTAATTGGGTCAGATAGGAATTATATGTGACAGGAGTTCTAGTAGGGGATTCGGCTCGGTGTTTTTATGATCAATACATATGGTGTAGTGTGGGACTAGACTTATACTTCTTAAAGATATATGTAGCTTTTTAACTTGGTTATACAACTACACGTATTTTCATATATTAATACTATCTTTTTTATAAAACGATGCTTTCGCCCAGAATCGACAAGAAAATACTTGAACCAGTTTTGGAAGAACGGCCTGCCCAGTGTGGAAACAATGACGACTTTATTAGTATTAGTGCTGTGCTGTTGAGGTCGAGCGAGCTGTGGAGTTGCGCCCTATTCCATCCGCGATAATGCTGCGACTGCTCGCTATTTCAAGAACGGCGTCACCACTCGTACAGTCGCGATTATCATCTAACCTATCACGGAGTGGACTTCAGAGGAGTGCAGCACAATGAAGGCAGGCTTGAAATCCGGGAAAGTCAGGCGCGTTGTGCGGATCGATGAGATTCCGGATTATTTGTTGAAGTTTGAGCACAATAAAATAAGAATATGATATGCTAAGTAACAAGTTTATCATTTCAATTGTTAAAAGTATATCTTAAATCCCATAATTATGGTGCCTTCATAGCCTTATAAGTCTCCAGTGTTGCCTTATTCTCAAATTTAACTTTAAGTCCCTGAATTGCTAAAGCGCCTAATCCCTCGATAGTCCTGGCATTCTGTATCTCTAATGTACTAAACTCCACGCCTGCCAAATTCTTCCGCATCCAGTTCCTGATCTCTATTGTGACAAGGGAGTCAACTCCAAGCGTTGTGAGCGGCTGTGCGATGTCAAGATCCTCAATAGGTTGAAGCATGAAATTGTAGATAGTGATGCCAATCTCGTGGGCTAAGAGGTCTAAGGATGCTTTGGAGTTAAGTACTTCTGGGTTAGCTTCGACCGTGGAAAGGAACAGCTTGACTTGATCGCTGCTGTTACTACTCTGGTTGGAGGCCATCATGCTGATGTTGTGGTATATGCCTAATCTTGAGTCCTTCTTCCAAAGGCTGCTGCTGTTAGAGTCTGCTAACATGGCTTCAATCGAGAGTCCAATAGCAAGCTGACTGGTACTCGTAAACCCTTGCCCTTGCGGTAGTGCTTGATGGGAATGCAATATAGCCCAATGTAGCGCGTCTAAGATGTCTTGTTCATGAAGCATGTATACTCCTTTGGCACGAAGGCTTGCCTTTATTGTGAGATTACGGCTGACATAGCCGATATCTGCCACGACACCAACATCAAGGACGGACGCCGGAAGCCCTTGAGAGTGACGATACTGAACAAAGACATCCAAGAATGCATTTGCTGCTGAATAATTGGCTTGATACGCATTCCCAAAGATACCACTGATCGAGCCGGTAGAAATAAAAAAGTCGAGATCTTTTGGGAGGGCTTTGTGCAGGTTCCAGGTTCCCTCCACCTTTGGCGCCACGGCTGCAATCCAATCTTCAATTGTCATATCCTGGAATGGCCCATCTCTCAGAACCATTGAAAGTTGGAGGACGCCTGCAATGGGCCTAGCTGCGCTATTGATAGCCTCTTGGACGTCTTGGAGCTTGGTCACACTGCCCCTTACAACCTGACTAGAGCAGCCCTGACATTGAAGTTCACAGAAGAATTCCCGGTCTTCGTCAGACTTGCCTGCAGATCGAGACAAGTAAATTAAATGTCTGGCTCCACGCTCAACTAACCATGTCGAGATGGCACGGCCAAGTCCACCCAGTCCTCCAACCAACAAGTATGACTTGTCGTGGTGCAGTCGCAGCTCTTGTACTGTTGCAGTGATTGGCAACGGATCGTTCTTCTGATCAATAGAAATCACTAATTTGCCAATGTGCTGCCCTTTTTGCATATATCTGAAGGCCTCTTCCACTTTTGATCCTTTAAAGACAGATGTTGGTGTGATGGGTTTGATCTTGCCTGCCTCATACAGGCTGATTATTTCAGTAAACAACCTGAGGTATGTCAGTCATAACAGCGAAAATATTTGGAGGTTGCTTCTTACGGCTGCAGCATTGAATTTGGGAAGGTCGCGAGATCAACTCCGAAGAAGGCCCTGTTCCCCTCAAAGAGATCCATTTCCAATTTGGCCTTTCCGATGAAGTCCCTCTTGCCGATTTCAATCATTTTACCATACTCTGCAACGCACTGCCATGAGGCAAGATCAACTCCTCGCCCATTGGTCGCTTTCTTTATCCTAGGGAGAAAGGACGCGTCTCGAGAATTGAACATGCAATCTTGTGAGAGGCCAAAGTTGTCAATGAGATAGCGCCTCTTCTCCTCGCTGCTAACTGTCACATATATCTAGTTTCATTAGCATACTTAACCCTAATTAAACAGCGTCGGGGTTGAATGAACAGACCTTCGCGCCAATCACGTTTTGACATATCTGGATCGCGGCCAAGCCAACACCACCACAAGCAGAGTGAATCAAGATCGTCTGATCCTTCCGTAATCCGCCAACCCTGAGCAGGCAGTGTATAACAGTGGCATAGACGCACGGCATCGTCGCAGCGGCTTCGAACGATAATGAATTTGGAATTTTAGCGCAGCGATCTGGAGACACGATGCGTTCCGAGCATAGTAGGTTGGGAGTCATAGTCATGATTCGATCCCCGACTTTGAAATTGGTCACTTCAGATCCAACTGCAGTGACAACACCACTCCCTTCCAGGCCCGCTTCCCACCCGAGACTTCCAACTCCGATCAGACCCATAGTGACAAGTACGTCCTATTCAGGCGTCAGTATACTCGTTCCATTCTTCACTTACCCAACGCCGAATATCCCTAAGTATTCACGGTCCGAGTTCACGTTGTACTGACTAAAATTGAAGCACTCGGAGGAAATTACCTTGAAATTCAGGCCTATACAGCGGGGTTCAACAATGAGTTCGTTAGCGCCAAGCTCTTTCGGCTTAAACCGCGCCCAATGCAGCGACTGCAACAGTCCAAACTTTCCAATCTTCAATTCCACGGGCAAGTTCTTCTCTGTCTCAAAGCATGCGAGTTCATCCCTGACCGAAACCGCGTGATACCTTGACACATGGATAACGTCTTTATCCAGCACATACTCAAAATCAGGACGAATGTCTGCAGTGAAATTGCTAGCCTTGAACTTCTCGTACACGTTAGTGATGGAAACGTAAGCAGAACTGTCAACAACATCAACTTCTAGAGTCGCCAACGGTATCGAGAGCTCAATTCTGATTGTCCGGAGCAACCCGAGAATCATGCTGTACCCCGGATCTTCGCCGCCCATTTGAGAAGATCTGGTGACCCAAAGCACCCGGGTTGAATCCAGGTTTCTCAAAAACTGTTGGAACAACTTCAACGTTGTGCCAGTAAATCCCTCTACCATGGGTGCGTCAATCTCTAGCAGAGAAATAATGTCTTGTTTTGGTGGCGGAGTCTGGTCGAATGTACATCGATCAATTTCGAATCCCTGCCTCTTTAAGACCCTTTCCATGTCTTCAACATAGGACAACACATCCTCTGGGCGGTGGAGCAAAGTCACCCGGCCAGCCACCTTTGCAGTGATACGAGGTCGACTGATAATATTAGCATTGATGTGGTATGGCCCTTTGGCATCCAAGATAACTGCTTCGGTGCCAGAAAACCCAGCATTGTGAAGCTCGCTATTCCATCTTTCTGGGCTCAAGTACGGTTCATGAATTCTGCCATCAGCCTCTCCGAGCCACCACCCAGGAAGAATTCCCATAGTCAGATTGACAAACCGCATGACTGGCGACATTTCCTGGAGGTATAGACGCCCACGAGGATCAAGGAGCTCTCGCACATTGGTTAGAGTCGTGTACAAATTTGGTGTTGCGTGCAGGACGTTGGAGGCAATGATAAGGTCATATGAGCCCCGCTCAAATCCTTGCTCGATTGGATCTTTGCTTATATCAAGAACCTTGAAATAGATGCTCTGATACCTCTTAAGCCTCTCAACCGCATCTGGGAAGAAACCGGATGAGATATCAGTGTAACTACAAATTTTTACTAGATTAGTACTTTCTTTATCGATTAGTTCATAGAAAGATGGGCTTACGTATAGGTAGAATATAATCGCTCTCCGTATGGCGATGTGAGAGCTTCGAGGACAGCTGCTGTAGTACCACCAGTACCAGCTCCAATCTCAAGGACACGGAGGGTTGGCTTATAATGACCTAGTAGAGCAAAGAAGTCCGCACAGTCGCTTCTAATCTGCATTGCATCATATACCTTGGTCAGACAGTTGTCCGGATGCAGCACTTCGATGCCTTCGATCTTCTCCTCTAAGATCTCACGAGAGTTGTCAAATACTCGCGAAACCAGGGCGCCAAATGCAGCGACCTCCTCCGTCTCGGCCATATACTGTCTCAGGGAGGCAAGACGCGAGACTCGCTCATTGGCATCAAGAGCCAGGAGCTGTTGGCTATTCGAAATAAGCCCATATTCTCCAGTAGCGGCTCTCTCGAGCTGTAGATCAAGCCAGGAGTTGAATTTCTGCAAATGTTCAGCCTTGACTTCGGGAGCCGGTATCTGATTGCGAATCTCGATAATAGAGAGAAGGGTATACTCTTCCAGCAAGTGGAAGCTCTCTTCATTTCTTGGATGCGGTCGAATAAGGCTTTCCATCGACACAAAGTCAATATCAGGCTTCCACTCTAGCCTGCCACCGTGAACAGTGTCTTGCGAATCGGACATCACACCATCATCGAGTGGGGAGAACTTTCCCCCATGTAAGAAAAGTACGACCTCATCGCCCGAGACTGCCACAACATCACCAGTCATTGTGAGAGAGCTGGGGGATGCTGTAGCTTCAGCCTCCATAGTGGAAGGGCTTTTACCGCCGCAGATGTACAACTGCTCTAGGCCAGTAGGAACGCACAGCTTCTTAAGGCGACGACCGAGACCTTCCGAGGAAGCAACCGCTATGAGTTGAAGGCAGTGGTCAATCGTCGTTGGGTGCAAGTAGTAGTAAGATTCTGATTCTTCAGGGGTGGATAATTTTGCGGCGGCAGTCAACTTTCCCGGCAGAGCAGACGTCTCCGTCAGACCCTGGAACGCCGGACCATAATTCAGACCGACTCTCTTCATCGCATTATACGGATCCGCAATGTTTCGGGGGTATTTAAGGATCTTTGGGGTAGAGGCATCCGGTTTTACGCCGCCTCTGATCTGCCCAAAGCAGTGTTTCATCCACGTAATTCCGTTGTACGACGCCACAGAGAAATCATACCAGCACGAGTCCAGCGTCGTAGTTAATCGAACTGGACGCAAACTCGTCAGTAGCTCGACAGCATCGAATTCCTGCAAAACTAAAGCAGTCTGGATGGTGACTTGTCTCAGTGTAAAGTCTTCGGCGCCCGTAACCTGCCTAATCGCTTCCCCAGCCATAGCCACGAAGCCTGCACAAGGAAAAACCACGTCTTCCAGAATCTTATGGTCCCGGATCCAGGGCACATCTTCGAGCCTAAGGACATTGCGCCATTGCGGCTGCAGGTCGCTGTCTTCCAAAGTCCGAACGCCCAAGAGCTCGTGAGGTGGGAATTTGCGCAGTCGCCATTCCTTCGAGACTCGGCTTTCTTTCCAGTATACTTGACTATGATGCCATTGGTATAAGGGCAAATCTGTCAAAACTTGTCCCTTGCGAGCGATTCTGGCCAAATCAAGAGCAACATTCTGCTGATACAGCTCTCCGGCCATTTTCAGCACGCTCTTGGTGCAGTCTTCACCTCTTGTTAGTGCAGCCACATACGTGACATTTCCTCTGTCAGCGGCTTTAAGAATCTGTCGGATAGGCCCTGCTAAAGCTGAGTGAGGGCCAACTTCAAGAAACAGTTGGTCTTGTGTCTGAGCGGCGAGGCAAAGCTCAATCGCAGAGAGGAAGAGAACGGGGCTTTCAAGATTTGCTCGCCAATATGCAGGACCGAGTCGTCCTTTCCCTGCAATCGCCTGGCCGGTGACACTCGAAAAGAAAGGAATGGCTGGCTGTCGGCTTTCTACCCAGGGCCGTAATAAGGCCTCGTATGCCTCTCCGAAATCTTTCATGTGGTCTACGCAGATGAATTAGAATTAAGAACTTTAGACTTGAGAAAGATAACAAGAAAAGGGGGGCGAAGGAAGAAATACTAACGTGAATGGTACGCCATCTCAACCTTAAGCCTTCTCACGAAGATATCCGCTGAGTCGTGCTTGATATGCTCGAGAACCTTGCCTAGAATATCCTCATCACCAGATAATGTCACACTATTAGGACTGTTCTCACAAGCAATCACGACACCATCAACAAGATATGGCATAACAGTCTCACGACCCATTCCGACTGCAGCCATACCGCCTTTTCTTGTACCGTTCTTGGTGACTTGGCCACGGTAGTATGCAATGATGATCGCTTCGTCAGCGGTGATTGCATTGGCAGCATACGCTGCTGCTATCTCGCCGCTGGAATGGCCGACCACCGCAGCTGGTGAGATACCCCATGATCTGATCAAGTTTACCAGGGCTACTTGGACGGCAATGCATAAGGGCTGCGAGAATTCGGCCTTGCTCAGACGACTAGTAGAGTCATTTTTGAGCAGTTCGTCCTTAATGCTCCAGCATGCAGGTTCCGGCAGCCTAGACAGCGCATCGTCCATGGCTTCAATGTCTTCGTAGAACGAAGGGTAATCTTCGATCAGCTCTTTGGCCATTTGTGCCCATTGAGCACCTTGACCAGTGAAGATGAATGTGAGCTCAGGCGTCTTCTTCGACTTTGTAAGCTGCGAGAATTCTGGAGATTCTGACCCGTCGGTGACGCAGAACGCGCGGTACGGGAGATGGGAGCGCCGACTGCTGAGGGTGTATGCTAGGTCTGGGAGCCGTGAGGGGTGCATTTGGATATAGTGCTGGTATTCGGTGAGGGACCGCTGGAGGGAGGAGGAGTTGTTTGCGGAGAAGAGGAGGAGGTGTTTGTTCGTTGCGACGTTGTTTAACTGCCCGTTACTCACTGCATGGCCGTTAGTTGCTGCGTGGCCATTGGCACGGGCTTGGCCATTCAGCCCAAACTCCTCCATGCTATCGAGGATAACGTGCCCATTTGCGCCTCCAATCCCAAATGAATTCACGCTTATCCGCTCACAGTGGCTCTTCGGCCACGGTACTGGTTCTACAGGTACTCTGAGATTCGCCGCCATGAACGGGATCTTCGGATTTGGTGTGGTAAAGTGCACATTCGGCGGTATCACCTTGTGTTCGAGCGCCAGGACCGCTTTGATGATTGAATTCACTCCACTGGCGCCTTCTGCATGTCCAAGATTCGGTTTCACACTGCCGATATAGAGAGGCTGCTCTTGGCCGCCGAACACGCTCGCTATGGCGTTGACTTCGAGGGGCTGTATGCTTGTCAGCGAAAAGTCTCGAGTATCTAAACCTTAGGACCATACATCACCTATGGGAGTCCCTGTGCCATGACACTCTACGAATGGAGTCTGGGAAAAGCCAAGCTGCGCTTCCTTGTAGGCGCGGCGGATCATCGCTTCGTGACTTTCGGAACTGGGCATGGACATACCGGAGGTTTTGCCATCGCAGTTGCTTGCGGTTGCTCGAATCACAGCCCGGATAGGATCGTTATCGCGCAAAGCATCGCTCAACTTTTTGATGTGTATAGCATTGATGGCCTCGCCGCGCGCATAGCCATCCGCTGATGCATCGAAAGTCTTGCACGAACCGTTGGGAGACATGACGCCTTGGTCGCTCGCCCCAATCGACATCGTCGGGGTGATGATGAGGTTTGTCCCTGCAACTATCGCGGACCTGCAGTCTCCTGCGCGGATTGCGCGTACGGCTTCGTGGAGGCCAATTATGGATGACGAACAGCCGGTTTTGATAGTCATTGAGGGACCTCGTAAATCATGTTCATAGCTGCAGCGGTTGGAGATGGCAAAGTCGTGTCCTCCAGGTATGCTATACCTCCCTGAATGCTGGATGTCTTTGGCGTGCATGTCCAGCCAATCCTTTTTTCCCCCTTAGTACATCACTGAGAGAAAACGGGAGGAAGCTACATACTTCTCCCCACACCCCCACATACATGCCAATATCAGTCCCTCGCCAAGCCGTCTGGCCTCCATTTTCGAGACACTCATATACAACTTCTAATAACATCCTTTGCTGCGGATCCAACTGCTCCACTTCCGCCTGGATCATCGTGAAGAAGGAAGTGTCCATGTGTTGCAGATTATCACTTTCTGCCAGGAAATGCCCATATTGCATCTTGACCGTGCCCAAGCGGCCACTCTCGCTGTAGAAGGCATCGATGTTGTATCTATCCGCTGGCACACGGCTTCGTGTATCGCGCTTCTCGATCAATAGTTGCCAAAGGCTATCGGCCGTATGGATACCACCGGGCAGTCGCATCGCCATGCCAACAATGGCAATGGGCTCTGGTAGCATCTCGACACCATTGACTACCCGAGCATTGTGGTCATTCATGCCATTTATGTCTCCCATAATGCTTTCTCAAGATCTGGATGCAGAACTGATGGTGGGTTGACACGGAAAGAAATCAAGAGAGAAAAAGTAGGGGAATTGTTATACAACGGCAAAACAATAATTCAAAGCCGAGGAGCTATGACCATATAGAGATAAGGAATTCCCTAGAAGGAATTCCTCAAAATTGGAGAGCCTCGGCTAGCCACTAGTAGCAAGTAGTGCGAGGAGGCCTGACGTGGCTCCCCAATGTAACGGCAGTTCACTTGCATGGCCTCGCGACTGGAAAGTTAGCAATCACATCCTTGTGATGATGGCCTTAGTTAGGTAGAGGCAGCCATAACAGAAATACCCCCAAGTAGTCTCAGTCAGCCGCAGTTGGCCTTATCTCGGGATTCGAGCGCGTGGAGTTGATACTGTACCTACTCTGAAGGGCGCGACCTGTCTCCGTCTAATATGCACCGGATTATGTGACATACTTGCTCCACGGCAACGTTTTTGTTGTCACCTTACGTGAGATTCTGGACAAAGTCCGTCACGACCTGCTTGCATATCAGCTCCACGTCGAGCATATCAGCTTCACATCGACGTTTTTGTTGTCAATAGCTTACGTGAGATTCTTAACGAAGTCCATCGCGACCAATGAGCTTCTTTGTTAATTATGCAAGACCCACTACACCCAAACTTTAAACCTAGTTAGCCGCATCTCCGTTAGGCTCAGCTTCCAAGTGGCAAGCCACCATGATGATGGATTACAGAATGCGGCATCTGATAAGCGCCCAGTAATATGTCAGAAATATGTAGAATCACCCTCAACATTGTTTATACGGTCCTACTTTGTAATTGCCCGATCTTCACCTGGCCCGGACGAGAAGACCGCAGCTATGTGTGTCAGCTGGCCCATGGATCAGGCAATCTTTACCGACGCTCCAAAGAATTAACAGGCCTACTGATATGCGCTAATACCCCTCATTCTTTCCTTTCTTCCCTCTATCCAACCTATATGCTTTATAAGGCCACACTATGTCAAGGAATCAAACAATACTTGCCGCACAATGGCTACCCATACTATCTCGAGATCTTTATATCCAAGCCTTGCTCCGACTGAAAGACTAGCAGCAGAAAATGAGGGTAAGGAAGCGTCTAGCGAAGATTCACAAATTGTCGAGGCTCTGCCAGCGGAGGTGGAATGGAAGGCTGGAACGAGCGAGTGGTTGATTACGATATGCTTGACCCTGGTGAACCTCGTCATTGTATGTCCTACGCCTCTGCCTGCAGAAAGAAAAAAAGAAATTCAGGGGATAGTTAAAACTCACACTAGATTCAGGCACTCGACGCAAGCGTCCTCGTTCCGACCCTACCGGTGGGTCTACTCCTAACAACCAAATAAAGCCAGATTCCTACTGACCAATCACGCAAGGTCATAGCAGTATCTCTCCATGGCAAAGCCACCGACGCCTTCTGGGCTGGCACGTCCTACCTCCTCGCATCTAGCGTCGTGCAGCCTTTCTTCGCCAACCTCTCTGACATCTTCGGCCGCCGGCAGATCCTCCTCTTCTCCTTGGGTATTTTTACAGTAGGCACCGTCTTGTGCTGCGTAGCTCAGAATTTCACTGTCCTCCTCACCGGCCGCTCCATCCAAGGTATAGGCGGTGGAGGCTGCTATCCTATGGTGCAAGTCATCATCACAGACATCATCCCGTTGCGCAAACGGCCGCAATTCATCGGTGTTACGGCGGTAGCGTGGGCCATTGCTTCGATCTCTGGACCACTTATTGGTGGTCTCTTTGCACAGGACGTGACCTGGCGATGGTGCTTCTACATCAATTTCCCCTTTCTGGCCATTGCGATAGTCATGGCGCAGACGGTGATTAAGCTCGATATCGCAAGGCCGAGACTCTCCGTTACCGAGAAGGTACTGTCGGTGGACTGGGTGGGAGGTTTCTTGTTTATTAGCTCTTCTTGTACCTTTTTGATCGGGATTACCTGGGCTGGCATTCAATATCCGTGGGCGAGTGCGGCAACAATAGTACCCATAGTATTTGGAGCGGTGGGCTTTGGAGCGACCATATATTGGGAGATCTCATTCGCCACTCAACCATTTCTGCGCCTAGGCTTGTTTAAATTGCTCACGATAAATCTTGCCGCTATGGCTTCCTTCTTGCAAGGCTTGATAGTAAGCAATTCCATCAACCTTATGGCATACTTGCTAAAACAAACATGCCAGATGTTCTGCCTGTTATATTACCTGCCATTTTATTTTGAGACTTGCAAAGGCCTAAGCCCAAGCTTGGCCGGTCTTAGTTTGATTCCAGTTACGGCTGCGATTGCCCCGGCCAGCATTATCTTCGGCGTGGCAATGTCGAAACTTGGTCGCTATCGATGGGCATTATGGTCCGGTTGGATTTTAATTACTTTAGCCGGTGGCCTCCTCATCCTGCTGGATCCCGAGATTGCCGAGTCCCATTGGATTCTAATCTTTGTGTTCCTTGGTATAGCCCATGGAGCTGGTATTATGGCACTCATTGTGTGCATTCAATCAGCGGCTGAAACCAGTGATGTAGCCTATGCTGCAGCTACATACATGTTTGCCAGATGCTTTGGGATGGGTGTAGGGGTGGCTGTTGGCGGTACGATCTTTCAAAACACTATGGTGCTGAGTCTCAGCGCCCTAAACCTGCCTGTTGAAGTTGCTAGCAATGCCGAAGCTTTCGTTACCACGCTTCTAGCTCTTCCGCAAGACTCTATCGAGCGCCAAGGATATATTTCAGCTTACTCGGACAGTTTCAAGCGGATCTTTGAAGTTTTGACGGCTATTGCTGGCCTGGGGCTGTGTTTGACGCTAGGGATTAAGAATTATTCAATGAATAAAAGGCAGGAATCCGAGCATATTGTTAGGAAGCGGATCAGTAGTAATCCAGCATAAATTATGAATAACAGATAGTGAATAATAAACAGAATACGCTATCACATGAGCGGCGGTTTGAGTCAAGGAATAAATCGGGATGGAAATGGTCGAAAATGGAATTCATAGCGTAATTCTCTGCCTAGAGACAGAGGGCCAGAAGAAGCTTACAGCCACAATTCAATTCCGGAAGCGACTGCGACAGAAAATCGGAATTTGGTGAAGATCAGCTGCCTCATTCTTACATTCTTATTAATAATGGCAAATATCCAACCTACTCCCCCATATGATTGGAGTCGAGCGGCGCATGAATTAGGCCGAGCGAGAAAACCGGGAACGGGCGATAGAAAGTTGGAAAAGGACGCAGAGAAGAAGGGCGGTATTTATCGTCGAAAGAGCAGCGAGGCGACCACGCCCGCGCCTTCCCCGAACGGGCCGCCGCTAAACCCGGGGTGGCGGTGGGTCAAACCCACGACAGAAATTACATTCCTAAAATTAATCACACTAACGATATACTACCATTTGCATCCTGCCCTTGCGGGCGCTATGGGAGGCTCGACGAGGAAGGGTTCATATTTTGGTAGGACCAGATATCTGCCTTACTTCTGCTTATAGCCTTAGCGCATCTTTTAACCTCTCAAAAATGAAATACAAGTACACTCCATTGTCGCTAGACGATCACAGCGGATTATTCGCTATCCGACTCCTGCATCTGCTTCCAGACATAGATCGCAATTCCAGTCTCCGGTGCCAGCTCATAGAAATTCATATTCCCGACTATCGTAGAGGAAAGTCTATGACGCCTCAAGGCACTCGACATGTCCAATATCAAGCCCTCTCATACACATGGGGTGAACCCGTATTTACAAAGACTTTGCATGTTCTGAACGGGACTGACACCGCTGGCGATATCAATATCACAGAAAACCTCCACTCAGCTTTGCAGAACCTGAGAGAACCTGACAAGGTCCTCGTACTCTGGGTGGACGCCGTTTGCATCGACCAGTCTAATACCTCGGAGCGCAACAGTCAAGTCAGCAACATACCTCAAACATATAGTGAGGCCTCAGCCGTCCTCATCTGGCTCGGGACAGATTCTCTGCAAAATGACGGTCAGCTCTGTTTGGATTTCTTCAGTCAATTGGCTCGTCACATTTCCAGCCGTCCTGGTCTGTCAGAGCGACCCGACCGAGGGTCTTGGCGTAGGAGATTCAAGATAAATCAAATGGTCGCAACGTTCCTGGACAGTACAAAGCCACGTGTTATTGCCTCTTTTCTTACAAGACCGTGGTTTAGGCGCCGATGGATCATTCAGGAAGTCGTTTTGGCCCGTGATGTCTCAATCCATTGCGGCGCTTCAAGCATTCCTTGGACCACATTTGAGCTTGCCCTGACAGAATTGTTCGACAACGACAAGGGTGGGTTAAGCGATGAACATCGAACAACTTTGCGAACAATGTCCCGTATCAGACATGCTAATTCAGGGGCAAAGAGTCAAGCCCCTCTGGATACGCTTGTTGAGTTCTCCAGTTTTGAATGTAGCGACCCTAGGGACCGCCTTTACGCTCTATACGGCGTCATTCAGCATTGGTTGCCAGGTTCACCAGACGAAGTCCAGACTGGTAGCGTTGATTACGCATCTTCTGTAGAAGCGGTTTATACCAACTTCGCGCTGCTGATGATGCACCTAAATCACTCGAAGCCTTCGGACGCAGTTTACAATTCCCATACCCACGTGCTGCAGCTAGCGGCTGCACTCAAACAAGGAGAGAGCCAAACGCCAGGCAATATTTGTGAGAAGATTCCCACGTGGGTGCCGGACTGGACGGGTACACTATGTTACAAGTCTCTGAATCATTCACCGCTAGATAGAGACGCATCTTCCGACGTACCCATCAGACAGATTGAGATATTGCCCTTCAAAGACGGGACAAGAATCCTCGTCTCAACAGGTATCGTATACGACATTATTACGACGAGAATATCTCTCGATATAAGCCTCATGTCCGGCTCTGTGCACCAAGCCAGCAATGCGCTCAACGACTTTCTTTGCTCTGTGGACAGCCGTTGTCAAGAAACCGGATTCTTTCGTGGAGGGGACCGCGATTCCTACGATCCCACGGGAGAGCATTTCGTTGTAGCAATCGCAACAGCTCTAGTAGCCAATTGGGAGCATACTCCAGAGAACTCTTACTTTGCGCAAAACCCGCGATTTCCGAAAGACTTTCTGGAGCAACTCGGCTCATCTCAGTACCACTTACCTGAGATCCTGCACAAATGGCCTGCGTATGTCGAACTCATCACCGAAACGATGAAGGGTCGCTGCCTCTTTCTTACTCAATTAGGTTACATCGGGATTGGTGCTGTCAATGTACAAGCTGACGACGTGGTCTGTATTCTCAGTGGAACTCGAATTCCTTTTCTTCTCAGACCGAGCAATGGCAGAGTCACAACATTTCAAGATGGTCTTGCAAGTATTGCTGGTTGCTACAACGTTCAGAATGACAATGTGTTCAACTTTCACGTCAGGAATATAGCAGACGAGCCATCCAAGCACTGCACATTCGAGCTGGTGGGCGATACGTATGTCCATGGGCTTATGAATGGCGAGGCGGCTAATAAACTTAGGCCGCGATTAGAAGATGCTCTCAAGATCCTACCGATAGTGTAGTCATATTAGTGTTCAGTATTTAGGCTTTGGCGGTTTACTAGTGCTTGCTGAAGCGACCCTACGACGAGTTTTAACCTCTTCTAATAAATACTCCAAAAATTGATCTAGTGATGCACCTCAAGAGCAAGGAACCGATATAGTAATTGTAGTAGGACTTAGGTCCCTTGTATACACGATACAGATCGGCGTTCCCGACGCCGTCGACCAATGTAGCTGAAGCAGTTTGCCATGTGGCAAATTGCCACGTATAGAGTAGTTGAGAACTTAGCTGTCTTGACAACCCAACAATATAAGAGGACAAATGAGAGAAAAGGAACATTATATTCAACACTAGACGATATAATACGATTGGGGTTAAGGCCTTTGATCTTGTCTTGAGAGGCTCGCAATAACTACGAGCACGAGACGCCAGCAATGAAATACGAAACGGTGTAAGAGATAGTTAAGTCTTACTTTCTGAAGAGGTCAAGCTAGCATCGAAGAAGAGCTTCAAAGCTTTACAAACACTTCAAATGCCGATATTATCTACGTTTAGCGGCGTCGCGCGAATGATAGGCGACTTGAAACAGGTTATGATTAAATCATAGTGAGAAGCTTGGATTCAAGAACCGTCGTACTCACTGACAAGACTTAGCTCTACAAATATGGAGACGTAAAATCTGCTTGCCTCAATACAGACTTCGTTGCCGTCGCCGGACACTCGGTATACATTCTTTCAAGATCCAATGCAAGTCGAGGAGGCTTTTAAGTG
>Ga0335072_10007734_pt1 | contig 15640 bp, 10 predicted proteins | sample Lox_Sample_21_FD_206725 | JGI IMG/M metagenome (GOLD analysis project Ga0335072, IMG submission 206725) | Soil microbial communities from Loxahatchee National Wildlife Refuge, Florida, United States - Lox_Sample_2.1 | ecosystem: Environmental > Terrestrial > Soil > Wetlands | place: USA... | reverse complement strand
GTTGACCCTGGAAATGGTCACCGAAATTGAGCGCGACTATATGTACGACGAGTACGCCATGGACAAAAGCATGCGCATTAATCGCGGCATCCGCCGGCGGCTGGCGCCGCTGATGAACAACGACCGCCGACGGATGGAACTGATGAACGGGATGTTGATGTCCATGCCGGGAACGCCCATCGTCTACTACGGTGACGAAATCGGCATGGGGGACAACATTTACCTGGGCGATCGAAACGGCGTACGCACGCCCATGCAGTGGAGCAGCACGTTGAATGCCGGCTTCTCGTCCGCCGATCCGGAACGCTTGTATGCGCCGGTGATTTCGAATCCAATCTATGGATACCAAGGCGTGAACGTCTATGCGCAAGAAAGATCGGAGCACTCGCTGCTTTCGTGGATGAAATCGTTGATTCGCGTACGGAATGGTTTTCGGGTATTCAGCCGGGGCACGATGCACTTTCTGACGCCCGCCAACCATCGAGTATTGGCATATGTCCGGCGGCTGGGAGAGGAAATTGTGTTGGTGGTGAACAATCTGTCGAGTTCGGCGCAAGCGGTAGAACTCGACGTGCAGGAATATAAAGGATATGTTCCGATCGAGATGTTCGGACGAAGCCTGTTCCCGCGATTTGGAACGTCGCCGTACTTGCTCACGCTCGGACCGTATCAATTTTATTGGTTTCAGCTACGCCGGATTTGACCCAGAGGAAACTCCGCGCACGGCCCTGGGTTTGGCGTGAATACTAAAAGGAAAGTAGAAAGAGTTTGTCCGAAGATACCTTTTTAGCGGACGATTTGCTTCGCCAGTTGATGAGCGTAGGCGAAGTGGACCTGCTTGTGGGCATTTCGTCGCACAACCCAGCCGCGCCAGTCCATCAGGCGATGCAGGTGATCGAGCAGAGCTTTCAGCAAAACTTCATGCGCCAGCGTGTGGTGATTGTGCTGATGGATGGCGGAAGCAAAGACGGCGACGGTTTGGCGATCGCGCCGGTCGAAAGTTCGCCACTGAAAATCGGGCGCCCCCCGGGAATCACTTCGTTACGGACGATTCATCGGGTCACCGCCAGTTTTTTGACGGAACCGCTGCCGGGTGTGGCGTTGCGCACGATTCTGGCGGTGGCGGATTTGTTGCGCGCGCGCGCGTGCGCGGTAGTGACGTCGAACAGCACGAATCTGACCCCGGATTCGATAGCGCGGCTGCTGATTCCCGTGTACCGGGAAAACTTTGATTACGTGGCGCCGCTGTACCGCCGCCACAAGTTTCAAGGCTTGCTGATACGGAACCTGCTTTATCCCATGAGCCGAGCGGTTTTTGGTTGTCCGATCCGGGAAATCTACCCATCCGAATGGGGATTTTCCGCAAGCCTGGGTGCGCACTGCTTGAACCAGAACGTTTGGCATGACGAGGCCATCCGCGCGAGACCGGAGGCTTGGATGGCTATCTCTGCGGTGACGTCCGATTATCGGTGTTGCCAAGCGTACCTGGGCGACAAGATGCCGATTGCCGGCGGGCCCAACCCGGACATCGTGGAAATTCTGAGGCAAACGGTGGGAAGTCTGTTCTGGTGCCTGGAGAAGGAACAGGATGTTTGGGTGGACCATGATAAATCGGTGTCCGCACCAGCTTTGGGACCTGCACAAGAGTTGACGTCCGAGCCGACGGACATGGATCGTCACCGCATTTTCGAAATGTTCCGGAGCGGTGTGACGAATTTGGAGCCGGTGTTGAGTTCGATCCTGGATCCGGAAACGCATGCGGAGATCAAGAGCATCGTGGAGTTGGAAGAAGGAAAATTCCGGTTTCGACCGGACCTGTGGGTGAGGGCGCTCTATGATTTTGCAGCGTCTTACCACCATGCGGTGATCAATCGCGATCATATCGTGCAGGCACTGGCACCGCTTTACCGAGGCATGACCCATTCGTTTCTGGTGGAACATTCCGATTCGTCACCGGCGGAGATTGAAGCGGCGGATGAAATGCTTTGCTCGGAGTTTGAACTGCAAAAGCCATATTTAAGGGAGAGATGGAAAGCGAAAGTGGAGGTGAAGTCATGAGAGAGACCATCATGCAAGGCCTGCAACAGGCCTACAGCAATTTCGTCCACATGATTGGAGAATTTCTGCCTCATTTCCTGGTGATGCTGATCATCATCGCCCTGGGATTCGTGGTGGCGCTGGCCTTGAAGTATCTGCTGCGGACCCTGCTCCGGCTTACCAGGTTGGACCGGGTGTCGGAAGAGGCCGGAGCTTCGCGAGTGCTGCGCATGGCGCACCTGCCGGCCATGTCGGAGCTGTTGAGCCGGTCGTTGTTTTGGGTGACCTGGTTCGCGTTCATTTTGGTGGGATTGAGCATGCTGGGCGTGGCCAGCCTGCAGGAACAGATCGCGCGTTTACTGCGATTTTTGCCCGAAGTGTTTGTGGCCATACTGATTATGTTTTTAGGCGTGGCCATCGCGAATTTTTTGTCGCGGGCGGCGCTGTTGGCGGCGGTGAATGCCGGGCATGCTTCGGCACGCATCGTGGCCTGGGCCATCCGCTTTGTGATCTGGATTTTGGCGATCACCATGACCCTCGAGGAACTGGGGCTGGCCAAGCAAACCGTGATTTCCGCGTTTTCGATTGTGTTTGGGGCCACCATGCTTGGTTTGGCCATCGCCTTTGGCCTGGGCGGTCAGGACATGGCGCGGCGATTTTTGGAGAAGTATTGGGGGGATACGCGGCGGGACAGAGATAAAGAGCCGCAGCCGTTATAAAGGCGCGTTGTACTGTGGTTGGTGCGGGCAGAAGCGGCGGCACCAATTCACTTCGCGGCCGGTTGCGGTTGCAATTCGCGCGCTTGGGCTATGAGCTTTTTCAGCTTGCCTTCCATGGACGCATCGCCAATGTGCTCGTCCTGCAGCACGCCATCGGCATCGATGGTGAAGGTGTGCGGAATGGCGGTGACGAAAAATATTTTGGCGATGGAGCCGTTGAAACCGCCGTCGCGGTATTGCGGCCAGGTCATTTCATGCTTGGCGACGAATTCTTTCCATGCTTGCTCGTCGGAGTCCAAGCTGACGCTGAGGATCACCAGCGGGTCGCCCTGAAACTTCTTGGCAATTTCGTGTATGTGCGGGAGCGCCTCGCGGCAAGGCCCACACCAGGTGGCCCAGAAGTCCAGTAAGACGACCTTCCCCTGCAAATCATCGAGCGAGATGCGGCCGCCGTCGAGTGTGGTGACGCTAAAAGGCGGAGCCATGCGCGAGCGGGCCAGTTCCGGGCGTGCCAGGTAGCGCCGCGCGCGCTGTTGATCCGGATCCGCTCCGGGCTTCATCTGGAGATATTGCTGGAATTTGGCTTTTGCGGCGTCGTCTTGATGGAGATTGGCGAGCACTTTACCGTCGAGAAAAACAGCGTCAGGAAAATTGGGAACCGCGGCTAGAGCTTTGGTCAGTTCGTCGTGACTGCGTGAAAAGTATTCGTCTTTGTGCTTACGCTGTCCCTCGCTTAGAAGCACGAAAGCGTATTGATAATGAGCCAAAGCGATTTCCCGGGGATTTTGCGCAGCGCCCAGAATCTCTTCGGAAGCCAGCTCGGCGGCTTTCCAGTCTTCAAATTGCATCGCATATTTGACGATTTGCTTTTCGCAGGCGAAACAATGGCCGCCATCTTGTTTGTCCGCTTTCTTGAACTCGTCGAGAGCAAATTCGGCCTGATGGTCGTGGAGGTCGCGTAGGCCTTGCTCGTAAGACTTTTTGGCCTTGTCGCTGGATGGACCTTGGTTGGAATCTTGTGCCGGCAGCAGGGAAGCTAGAGACAAAGCCAACGCAAAAAACAGGGCGGGGCGGAATCGCATGAAAAGTTCTCCAGAAATGCACAAGCAACTCGACCAGCAGTTAACACGCAGCTTAGCACCAGAAATCGTGTTTTGTATCCCGGTATGTGCGACTGCGGTATGCTAGAACTCAGATCACGGGAAAGAGGAGCGATCATTTACTCGAGGCGAGAGGTTCTGAAGATAGCCGCTTGTGGGACAGTTGCAGCGATATTCCCGCCGATAAGCCTCACCATTCCGGCAGCAGAAAAGTTCGTATCCAAACGGCCACCCGAGGCGCAGCGGAAATTCGTTTCGCCGGCAGTGGAAGAATTGATTCTCCGGGTGAAAGCAAAGATCGGCGATCCTGAACTCGCGTGGATGTTTGAGAATTGTTACCCCAATACGCTGGATACGACCGTGCAGGTGGACAGCGCCGGCGGCAAGGCGGACACCTTCGTGATTACCGGCGACATCGATGCGATGTGGCTAAGGGACTCCGCGTGCCAGGTGTGGCCGTACTTGCCCTTGGCGAAGGAAGACCAGAAGTTGCAGCGGATGTTCCAAGGGCTGATCGGGAGACAGACGCGATGCATCCTGATCGACCCGTACGCAAACGCATTTTTGCCCGATCCCAAAAGCACCAAGGCGCTCGAATGGGCTGTCAGCGATCTGACGGAGATGCGGCCCGGCGTAGCCGAACGCAAGTGGGAAGTGGATTCACTCTGTTACTACATTCGGTTGGCGCATGGCTACTGGCGCGCCACGGCAGACGCGACTCCGTTTGATTCGGGATGGGCTGAAGCGATGCACGCGGTGGTGCGCACTTTTCGAGAACAGCAGAGAAAGAACAGCCCGGGACCGTATCATTTTCAACGCAAGACCGAAGTACCCACGGACACGCAGGCATTGGGCGGGTTTGGGAATCCCGCGCGTCCGGTGGGAATGATCTATTCGATGTTCCGGCCATCGGATGATGCGTGCACCTATTCGTTTTATATCCCTTCAAATTTGTTTGCGGTGGTGTCGCTGCGACAGTTGGCGAGGATGTCTGCGGAAATATTGAAGGACGCCGAATTCGCCGGAGAATGCGACGCGCTGGCCAAGGAAGTGGAGGAAGCCGCGCAGAAGTACGGAAAGATTCCAGGACGGAATGGCGGAGAGATTTGGGCGTTTGAAGTGGATGGCTATGGCAATCAGATGTTCATGGACGATGCGAATATTCCGGGATTGTTGAGCTTGCCGTATCTGGGATGTTGCGACGTGCATGATGCGGCGTATCAAAGGACGCGTCGATTAGTTCTCAGCGAAGACAATCCTTACTTCTTCATGGGGAGCGCGGCGCAGGGAATCGGCGGTCCGCATGAGGGATTAAATATGATCTGGCCGATGGCGCTGATCGCCCAGGCGATGACCAGCAGCGACGAGGCCGAGATCCTCCAGTGTTTGCACTGGCTCAAGACCACGCATGCGGGCACGGGTTTTATGCACGAATCGTTCGATAAGGACAATCCGGCAAAATATACGCGGGCGTGGTTTGCCTGGGCGAATACGCTGTTCGGTGAATTGATTGTGCGCTTGAGCCGGGAACGCCCAAATTTGTTGCAGAGCGCATGAGAGATTGAGGAGCCCAGGGATGACCAAGAATGTGAGCAGGAGGAAGTTTCTGCAGTCGGCGGCGTTGTCGGGTGTAGCTGTCGCAACCACGGGAAAGTTAGACGTCGAAGGGCTTTCCGGCGCCCAAGAGAACAGTGCCAATGCGAAGGGACTGACGCAGTATGTGGACGTGTTTATCGGCACCGGAGGGCATGGGCACTGCTACCCGGGAGCAACGTTGCCCTTTGGCATGGTGCAGTTGAGCCCGGACACAGGGGTGGGAGATTGGGACCATTGTTCCGGCTACCACCACGACGATACGTCGATCATGGGCTTCAGCCATACGCATTTGAGCGGAACCGGCGCCGCCGACTTGTTGGACATTTTGCTGATGCCCGGGACGGGACCGATCAAGACGGAACCCGGGAGCCGCGAGAATCCCTCCGCAGGATACCGCTCGCGCTTTTCTCATAAGAACGAACGAGGCGTCCCGGGCTACTATTCGGTGTTTCTGGACGACTCCAAAGTGCTGGCGGAACTGACGACAACGGCGCGGGTGGGTTTGCACCGCTACACTTTTCCCGAAGATGCAACCAGCCACTTCATTGTCGATTTGGCGCACGGCACCATCGACCCACCGGAACGCATGTACTGCAACATCATCAACGCAGAGATGCAGGTAGTGGGCAACGACACGATTACCGGTGGAAGGCGCGTGAAGGAGTGGGCGCCGGGGAGATACATCTATTTTGCGATGAAGTTTTCCAAGCCGTTTGCGAGCGCCGAACTGATTGCGGATTCAAAAGCGCTGGGCGCCAGTGTTCATGAAGCGAATGGGCGATTCTTGAAGTGCGTGGTGAAATGCCCTACCACCAAGAACGAAGTCATGTTGGTGAAAGTGGGAATTTCGGCCGTGAGCGTTGAGGGCGCACTCAAGAATTTGGATGCCGAAGTCCCTCAGTGGGATTTTGAGGGAGTACGGCGGACGGCAAACGCGGCATGGGAAGTGGAACTTGCAAAAATCAAGATTGAAACCAACCGTGCCGATCATCGCAAGATCTTCTACACGGCGTTTTATCACGCGATGGTTGCACCAACCCTTTTCAGTGATGTCGATGGCAAATATCGTGGAATGGACTTGGAAGTGCGCCAACTGCCGGGTACGAGCAAGACCTTTTCGACCTATTCGCTGTGGGACACCTACCGGGCGCTGCATCCGTTGTATACGCTGGTGCAGACCGAGAAGCTTCCCGACCTGCTCACCACACTGATTTTGATGGCCGAGCAAAGCCCTGCGGGCGTGCCGGTGTGGCCGCTGCAGGCGGTGGAGACGGGCTGCATGATCGGATACCATTCCGCGCCGGTTTTGGCGGAAGCCTACGCGAAGAAGATTCCGGGGGTGGACTACGCGAGGGCGTATCCGCTGTGGAGAAAGCGAGCGATGGTGGACGACTATCGCGGCTTGGGCTACTACCGAAAAATGGGATTCATTCCGTGCGACCTTGAAGAAGAAGCCGTCAGCAAAACCCTGGAATATGCCTATGACGATTGGGCGGTGGCGCATCTGGCGCGTGCGGCGGGCGCGGAAGACGATTACAAGCTGCTGCTGGCTCGTTCACGAAATTACAAAAACACGTTTGATAGCGCGGATACATTCATGCGCGGGCGGCTGGCCGATGGGAAGTGGGCGGAGCCCTTTGATCCGCGAGGGATGGGGCACTCGAAGAAATGGCGCGATTACACAGAAAGCAATTCGTGGGAAGCCACATTTTTGAATCAGCATGACCTTTACGAGTACATGAAACTGTTCGGCGGGGAGAAGGGTTTTCTAGAGAAACTCGACGGATTGTTCAATGCGAGTTCGGAGCTGCCGCCAGATGCGCCGCCCGATATCGCCGGAATGGTCGGACAGTATGCGCATGGGAATGAGCCGAGCCATCACGTGGCCTACCTCTATGCGTATGCCGGCGAGCATTACAAAACGCAGGCGCGGGTGCGCATGCTGCTGGAAACCATGTATCACAACGATCCCGATGGAGTGGCCGGGAACGAAGATTGCGGCCAAATGTCCGCCTGGTACGTTTTGAGTGCGCTTGGCTTCTATGCCGTCGACCCGGTGAGTGGGAATTACGTTTTCGGCGGTCCGCTCTTCGACCGCGCCACCATGCAGTTGGGTAATGGCAAAACGCTGGTGATTGAATCTGTGGGCAACGCGCCGGATAAGCCCTACGTGCAATCGGTGACCTGGAATGGCCAGCCGTGCACCAAGAGCTGGTTCAGCCACGCGCAAATCGCCGAAGGTGGGAAATTCGTGATTGAAATGGGGGCGCAGCCGAACGAAAAGTTTGGTGCTGCATTGGCGGATAGACCTCCCTCGTTTGCGTGAGGCGGAGTTTCGTTGGCACCGCAAATTTGATTCAGTGAGTGGCCCTGAGCGCAGGGAAGGCGGCGCGATATGTCGGTAGAACAAGCAGCAAAGACGGGTAGCGGCGGGAAGTTGGTCATTCGCAATATTGGTTTGCTGCTCAGCGGGGATTTGGAGCGCCCCATTCTCGATGCGGACACCGTGGTGGTGCAGGACGGGCGCATCAGCGCGATTGGAAAAGAAAAGGACGTGGATTGCGCAGATGCGTCGGGGATTATCGACGCGAAGGGAACGGCGCTCGTACCCGGATTAATTGATAGCCATGTGCATCCGGTAGCGGGCGAATGGACCCCGCGACAAAATCAATTTGGCTGGATCGATAGCTGCTTGCACGGCGGTGTGACCACCATGATCTCGGCGGGGGAAGTGCACACGCCAGGCCGGCCGAAGGATGTCGTGGGCGTGAAAGCCCTGGCGATCACTGCGCAACGCACATTTGCGGCGCTGCGGCCCAGCGGCGTGAAGGTATTGGCCGGCGCGCCGGTGATCGAGCAGGGAATGGTGGAGGAGGATTTTCGCTCGCTGGCTGAGGCGGGCGTGAAGCTGCTTGGCGAAGTGGGACTGGGTAGCGTGAAGGATGGGCCCACGGCGAGACAAATGGTGGCTTGGGCGCGGAAACACGGGATCCAGAGCACCATCCATACCGGCGGACCATCGATTCCCGGATCGAGCTTGATCGATAAGGACGTGGTGCTGACCGCGGATGCGGACGTAATCGGGCATATCAATGGAGGCCACACCGCGCTGCCGGATGCGCAGATCCGGGAACTATGCGAGAAGTCGGCGCGCGCGATGGAAATTGTGCACAACGGGAATGAGCGCGCGGCTTTGTTTGCTCTGCGGACCGCAAAAGAAATGAATCAGTTGCCGCGCGTGATTCTCGGCACGGATTCACCCGCGGGATCGGGCGTTCAGCCACTGGGGATTTTGCGTGTGATTGCCGCGCTGTCTTCGCTGGGCGAAATTCCGGCGGAGACGGTTTTGTGTTTCGCTACGGGGAATACCGCACGAATGCGCAAATTGAACTGTGGAATGATTGAGGTGGGGCGGGCGGCGGATTTTGTGTTTATGGATGCGGCGCAGCATTCCGCGGGAAAGAATTTGTTGGAAAGCGTGAGGTTGGGAGATTTGCCGGGAATTGGGATGACCGTGATCGATGGAGTGGTGCGCACCGAGAGGAGCAGAAACACACCGCCGGCTGCGCGAGTGCCTGTGGTGGTTCGGTAAGATTCCTGCCAGATTAGAAAGCCTTCGTTAGCGATACACCCGTAAAAGCGGCGGCTAGCCGCCGCACTCCAAAATTAGCGGAGACCGTCTTCTCCTTTGATTTGGTCTTTGGTTAGCCCGCCCACGCGGGGAAGCGGGCGGCCGCTGTCGGTGACCGCGATGGCCACCAGAATTTCGTTGGCGCGGGGAGCATCGTTCACGCGAATCTCCATGCCATCGAAGTGACTGCGGACGAAGGCGGCATCTTTGTGGCCGAGAGGAATATCGAGCGACACTCCGGGACCACCGCGCTTTTTCGAAGAGGGAATCAACGCCGCACCCTTGCCGAGAACCTTGCGAACGGGCGTTCCGAGCTTGGGATGAAGAATGGCAGCGGCATGCTCGAGTTCACCGTTTTCGCCCACCGCCGCGGCTTTGCCGTAACTTTCGGCGGCAGGGCCAGGAATTCCCAGCGCGGCGACCGCGCGTTCGGTAAGCAGCGTGCCTAACTCCTCGCCGATTTCGGTGAGTTCGGTAAGATCGGCTACATATTTTCCTGCAAACGGATTTTCGATCACCGCAGCCGCGGCCGCGCGGCGCGTTGCGGGATGAACCGTTTGGCCCATTTCGCTGTGAGTTTCTTCCAGGAAGGTAACGATTTTGCGGATTTTCGATTTCATCGCAGACCATCCTCGCCTTTGATTTCCGACGCTTTCAATCCGCCGACACGGGCATGAACACGCGGGCCCGTGGTCATGACCAGAGCGAGAAGGATCTCGTCGGCGCGTGGCGCGTCGGCGATTCCGACTTCCATCGAATCGAAGTGGCTGCGCACGTAGGAGGCATTAATGTGCGTGATCGGGACATCGAGCCGTGTGCCAGCGCCGCCCACTTTTTTTGTGGAAGGCACGATAGCCTTGGCTCCACCGAGAAGTTCGCGCATGGCATAACCGCCCGGAACGTGCCACAGAGCGCCATGTTCGAGTTCGCCGGCTGGGCCGACGATCGCACCTTTGCCGTAGCCCTCCACCACTTTGGTGTTGCCGCCGAGCGCGGCCACAAGAGATTTGGCCATTTCCAGGCCGAGTGGCTTCAAATCCTCCATGAAGCCGGCGATTTCTTCGGCGTAGCGGCCTGCGAAGGGATTGTGGATGACAGCCAGTGCTGCGGCGCGGCGCAACGGTGTTGCGGCGACGGGTCCACCCTCATGAAAAATTTCCTCGACGACGACGACGCGTTTGCGCAGCTGCACTTCAGGCATGAGTGTTCCTTTGGGATGGGGCGTTGTTCACTTCAGTGGCAACGACAGGAGGAAGAATGTCTGCGGATTTGAGTTCAATTGGATCGAGCGGAGGCTCCACCAAGAGCACCTGGCCTTGTAGGCAAACCGCTGCGGCGTGAATCCATCCTTTGGCTTGGAGTTCACGCGCTACGGTCGCACCGGCTTTTAGAGCCTCGAAGATTTCCTGGGCGCAGAGCGCACCTACGGCGCGGGTTACCGGCAGATCCAGAAGATCGGAGTCGGGGGATACTTCGCGGGCAGGAACGCGCGTGATGGCGGGATGGTCCGGCAGATTGACGGCGTTCGCGACGATCGTCGCAGCCGCGTCCGCGGCAGGTGCGCTTGCGGCAAGCACGGTAACGGCATCGGCGATGCCCAGCGAAAAACTGCGACCGCGCCAGCCACTCGTAGCAACACCGCGAACCGGCAGGGTGGGGGAAACATCAAATTTGCCGAAGAGTGAGGGAGTATCGGCTCGTTCGATCATTCCAACGGTATAGCTATGCCCAGGCGAAACATGAAGCGCGATATCTCCGCCGTTGTTGACGTAGGCGCGCTGGAGTTCGGCGGCCGCAGTCATGGCGGCGAGAACGGCTTCGGCCACCGCACCTGCGACAGCCGCCATCGGCGTGATAAAGCATCGCTCCTGATAAGGAGAAACGGCCTCGCTCATGCGACCAGCGATTTGGCCCTTTGGAAAAGGGGAATTGTTGCTTGCCCGGGTACGCAGTAGCGGCAGTTCTTCGCAAAGTTCGTCGAGGATGGTTACGAAGCGACTAGCAGCGGCTTGGTAAGCACGCGCGACTTCCTCGCTCGCACCATCGGCGCCGATGATCAAATCAATGGGGCCGTCATTCAGGTGCAGACGCCGTCCATCGGGCAACAGACGAATTGTGGCTCGCGCGTTCATGGTTCGCCTTCGCTTTTGGGCACGGGCTTCAGAGGCCAAGGATTCTCGGGCAAGGAAGCAAGCTGTCGCTGGCGCTGCTTCTCGCGCATGACCTCGTCCAGTGTGCGCACGAACTCCATATGTCCACCGAGTGCGGCGTAATCACTTTTCTTGAGCGTGAACTCGATGGGCGCGACAAGCGCTGGTGTGGGCACATAACCGAAGGCATTCTCCGGCATCCGCGACACGTCGACCATAAAGGTGATGCCACCGCCCGGCCAAACGTATGTGGGCGCACCTCCGGCGGTGACACGCGTGAGGCTGCGCTTCACTGAATCGGTAAGTTTCACGGGATTTTCCGTCGCTCCAGCGCGCAGCGAGCCACCAGCCCCAGCCATAAACACCACGGTGGTGAGCGCTGGTTCGCAATTTTCGCGGATGCGATCGACCGACTCCCGCAGTGGCTCCGGGAAATCTTTTTCGATGGGACGAAGCGATTCGTCCAGTTCGTAGTAGGCAAAATGCTCGCCGGTGGTGCTGACCATCAGCAGACGCAGATGCGGCCAGGCGATCTTCGCTTTAAATGGCTTGAGAATGGCCAGTGGATCCGAAATGTTGGTGCCGCCCCAACCTGTTCCCGGTTGCGCCACCTGGAAGTAGCGGCCGGGAGTGGAACGGCGTCCCTGAATGCTGATGCCGGTTTCGCGCATGCCGAGCATCTTGCCGGCCTGGTGCTCGGACAACACGCCAGTAATATGATCGTCGACGACCACGACTTCGTCGACTTTGCCAAACCACTGCTTGGCAAACATGCCAATGGTGGCCGAGCCGCAGCCGACACGCATGCGCTCTTCCTGCTGGCCGTTCACGATAGGAGGCTTTCCGGCAGCGACGGTTATGCTCGCGCCGTCGTCAATGGTGAGAGCCACTTCCTTGCCATTGCATAAATCGAGCAGCGTCTCACAAGTGACGCGTCCTTCGCTTTTGGTCCCGCCGGTCAAGTGATGGACTCCCCCGAGGGACAGCATCTGCGACCCATATTCCGCTGTAGTGACATGGCCAACCGGTTCGCCTTTGGAACGCACGAGATTGCGTTCGGGACCGAGATGGCGATCGGTATCGATTTTCAATTTCACGCCGCAATAGCTGAAGATTCCTTCGGTCACCACCGTGACCATGTCGACGCCATCGACCTCCGAAGAAACGATGAAGGGAGCGGGCTTGTAATCCGGGTAGGTGGTGCCCGCACCAATGGCGGTGACGAACATTTCCTTCGATTTCATCAACGCGCCGTCCCATTCGCCTTCGTGTTCCAGGAACGGCACCAGCGGAGTGCCTTGGGATTTGGCGCGGTCCAGCACGATGTGCGGATCGAGACGAACGAGTTGGCCGGCGATGTTCCCGTAACGATCGCAGGCGCCGGTTTGCCCCAGTTTGATGTAGCAGAGCACGGGGCAAGCATCACAGCGAATCGTGTCTTTGGGAAATATTTCAGGCATGGGTGTTCCCTAAGCCGGTTTTAGCGAGAATCGCGGCGCGGACTTTGTCGGGGGTGGCCGGCAGCTTATGAATGCGCACGCCCGCCGCATCATACAGCGCGTTAAGAATGGCCGGGGCGGTGGGAATCAGCGCCTGTTCCCCGATGCCTTTGGCGCCGAACGGACCGACGGGAGACGCATCCTCAATGAGAATGGATTCGACATGCGGCACATCGCCGATGGTGGGGATCAAGTAGTCGTGAAGGTTTTCGCCTTTGCCGGGAATAAATTCTTCCATCAGCGCCATGCCCAAGCCTTGCGCGATGCCGCCTTCGATTTGACCTTCGATTAGCGTGGGATTAATGGCGCGCCCAACGTCGTGTGCCGCAGTGAGTTGCAGGACCTTGACGGTGCCCAATTCGAGGTCCACTTCGACTTCGGCCAAATGCGCGCCAAAACCGTAAACCGCGTAAGGGATGCCCTGGCCATTTGGATCGAGGGGTTTGGTCGGAGGGTCGTAGGTAACTTCTGCGCTGAGCACGTAACCACGCGCGTCGAGCGGCAGATCGTGCAGAACAACATGCTTACGCAACGACTTCTCGTACAGGTGTAAGCAGCCATCAGAAAGGTGCAGGTGCGTGTTTTCCGCCCAGCCTCCGGCCATCTTCAGAATTTCCTCGCGCAGTTTCTTTCCTGCAAGCAGAGCCGCATTGCCGCTGACAAAAGTTTGCCGCGATGCGGAAGTTTTGCCGCAATCGGGAGAAACATCGGTGTCGGCCGGAAGAAGATCGAAGCGATCCACGGAAACGCCCAGAGCGTCGGCACAAATTTGCGTAACCACGGTGAAGGAGCCTTGCCCAATGTCCACCGCGCCCATGTGAATCGCGATTCTGCCGTTGCGCTGCAAGCCAATGCGTATGGTGGAAGGATTGGCCAGGGATGTGTTGCCACAGCCATACCACATGCCCGCCACGCCCACACCTCGCCGCAGCTGAGAGCCATGTTGCGCATTGAAGGTGGCGGCTTCCGCGTGCGCCGCTTTCCACCGTGGACGCAACGCGTCGAAGCAAGCACGAATGCCAACACCTTCGCCAAGCACTTGGCCGGTGATCGTGGGATCACAATCGGTGAGGGCGTTCAGCGCGCGAAACTCGAGTTTATCCATTTGCAATTTTTCGGCAAGGGCGTCGTAAAGCTGTTCCTGCGCAATGGTTCCTTGCGGCACGCCAAAGCCGCGGAAGGCTCCGGCGGGAACCAAGTGAGTGTGGACCGCGCGAGTAAGCGCGCGATAGTGAGGAACCTTATAAGGTCCGGACCCGTGAATGGGCACGCGGGCCGCGACGGTCGGTCCCCAGGATGCATACGCCCCGGTGTTGAACTCGCCTTGCAGATCCATAGCGAGCAATCTTCCATCCGCCGTGGCTCCGGCGCGACAGTGAATTTTCGAGGGATGGCGCTTGGTGGTGCTGCGAATCGATTCGGTCCGCGAATAGATCATTTTCACGGGGCGGCGAAGATGCCAGGCGGCAACAGCCAGGAAAGGCTGCGTGGATAGATCGAGTTTGGAGCCGAAACCGCCGCCAACGGCAGTAGGAATAATCCGGACAGCAGTCTCGGCGATACCTAGAATCGCGGCGATATCTTTGCGGGACATGTACGGGGACTGTGTGCAGCACTGAATTTCGATGCGATCACCGACGCGGCGGGCAAAGCCCGCTTCGGGTTCGATGTAGGCATGCTCGATGAAGCCGGTTTCGTATTCGGCCTCGACGACCACCGCGGCCTCGCGTAGCGCGCGTTCGACATCCCCATGAACCACGCGGCCGCGCACGAGAATATTGTCGGGCCGCGCTGGATGGATTGGCGCAGCGCCAGGCAATTGTGCCTCGCTTGGTGTGAGGAGTGCTGGAAGCTGCTTCCAGGTAACCGCAAATGCCGCGGGGTCAAAGGTGGCCATGCTGCAGGCGTCGCCCACCACGGCGGCAACCGCTTCGCCACGATAACGCGCTACCTTCTCCGCAAAGACGGGCTGGTCCGCAAAATCCGGATGCACGCCGTAACAATTCTTGCCCGGAACGTCGCGAGCCGTGAATACCGCATGAATGCCGGGCGTTCCCTCGACAAATGCGGCGAGATCGCCGAGCGAAAATTCCGCGTGGGCATAAGGAGAGCGAATTACGCATAGCACCAGAGAATCTTCGGGCCACTCATCCGCGCCATAAACGTCCTGACCGCTGACCTTGCGCAAACCGTCCAGACGAACAATCCGCTCACCGACCGCGCCACGATGACTCGTCCCCACGGTAGTCCCACCAAGCGCGGAAGCGGCGGCTGCGTTGCCATTCGAGCCGGAGCACGATTGACTCTGATTCGCACGCATCACTGCGCGGATGATCTTGCGATAACCGGTGCAGCGGCAGAGCACGCCGCCCAACGCATCCATCACTTCGGTTTCGCTTGGATCAGGGTTGGTTCGCAGCAAGGAGACGGCGGTGACGAGCATACCCGGAGTACAAACGCCACATTGAGCCGCGCCGTGTTCTAGAAAAGATGTTTGCAGGCGCTTGAACTCGGGAGACGCATCGCGCAGCCCCTCGATGGTGAGTACCTCGGCGCCGGCAAGCTGGCCGACCGCGGTGAGGCAAGAGCAGACGGCTTGGCCATTGATCAGAACGGTGCAAGCGCCGCAGTCGCCCGCGTCGCAACCCACTTTCGTTCCGGTAAGGCGAAACTCTTCGCGGAGAACCGTCGAGAGGCGCGAGCGCGGATCAGAGCGCACCGGCACGGTCTCGCCGTTCAACACCATCGACAAGTGGGTTAGCGTCTCCATCTCAACGAGCTTTCCGGGCGCAATCGGCCAGCGCGCGCCGTACCAATGTTTGTGCGGCTTCCTGGCGATACTCGGCGGTGGCACGAATATCGTCGATGGGAGAGAGTGCGGCGAAGTGGCCGGAGTGAGGAATTTGCG
>Ga0335072_10007733_pt1 | contig 15641 bp, 17 predicted proteins | sample Lox_Sample_21_FD_206725 | JGI IMG/M metagenome (GOLD analysis project Ga0335072, IMG submission 206725) | Soil microbial communities from Loxahatchee National Wildlife Refuge, Florida, United States - Lox_Sample_2.1 | ecosystem: Environmental > Terrestrial > Soil > Wetlands | place: USA... | reverse complement strand
CCGCCGGTAAGGATTGCTAGGGCTGTCAATAGCCACAGTAATTGGACAGATGATCTTGTCGTAATAATTCAGCCAGAAACTTAGACGAGAGGACATATTAGGCGCAAGGGGAATAGGGAAAACCTCTGGAGACTGATGGATTTGAAGGCCGTCAGTACTTGATGTTCCTGAGTTATATTCATCTCCGGTTCTTGAAGTCCATGAGACGCCACTGGTATGGGAGCTACTCATGAAGTGTTCAGCATCATGAGAATTAGATAATGCTCCTATAGAAATCAGTCCCCATTCCATTTTGAAGATTTGCCGATGTCATACCAGGCGTGTCCTCGTCATAAGGCGATCCAATCAGTTGCCGACCGTCGTTCATGTCGTAGACAGTAGGGTGGGAACTAAGGCTGGAGCTGATTTCGGACTGGGCGTAGTACTGATCTGGGCAGGAGGTGGGGCCTCGAGAGTCTGCCATCATACCAAAAGAGTGATCAACGGGTGAATTTTGGGACGAGTAGCTGTTGTATAGTGGCATTGGGCTGGCCAGGTAAGGGACGTCCTCGGTAGTAAATGAGTGCTCCATGGGAGAGTACTCAGCATCACTATAGGCACTCATAGACCCAACTGAACTAGATAGATTCAGGTCGTCTCCATTTGATAGTAGAGGAGTGTGTAAGCGATGTAATGATTGGCGAAGAAGTTGCTGATGGCTTGGTTGCTCGGGAGTATTTGGTTGGGAAATACGAAGGTAATCTTGAGGCATGCTCATTATCCAGTCGTTGTTCATCGGTGGCATCTGCATCGTCATTGGAGAATTAGGAACCATGTTGATGAAATCATATGTCGTATAAGAACTTGTAGGGAGCGGGCTTTGGCCTTCCGATTTGACCTTGACATCTCCGTCATCTTGCGCGTCTCCATTAACGCTGTCGACAGATTTTGGGCCTGGAGTTGATGTTGCAGCTCGGGAGTGCTTGGTTGGAGGACTCTTAAATGCGGGGGCCGATCTGGCGATTGGTAATGATAATCCTCTTAACTTTCCTCGACTAGCAACTCCGACGCCCCAAGTCAGTTGCGTCTTATAACCAGAACATTCAGTGCCAAATTCGAGACATTGCGAGCAGTAAGGTCGCCGACGGTCGCATTTGGAGTTGGTCTTACTGCAAGCGAAGCAGTCGTCTGAAGCACCGCTAGCTGGAGCTCTTCGCCGCCTTTTTCGAGGAGCTGAGGAAGATGCACCACCTGGGGCAGGACAAGGAACCGGGACAGTCATCTTGGATGAGAAAGGATTCGTAGTATGAAGCACATCGGTTTTATCTCTTTCCAGAACTAGAGCAGTGAAGCTGATAGTTGGGCATGCATGAGGTAAATGCGATGCAGCGAGTGTGGATAAATAAGGACGAAAGTGAAAGGTGGTGCGTGAATGTAAACTAGAGTTGGGCCGGTTCAAAATGAAAGAGGCAACAAGTCGAGGATCAGCAATGCAGGTGCTATGGCATGGGAGGCGAATCGAAGCAGAGCATGACAGTACAGGCCCACACGCAGGGTACAGGGATTCAACTGCCTTCCGCCATCCGCTGCATAGAAGGAGAAGACTAATCGCTAGAATTTCTGTGGATGGGGGTTAAATTATGAGATGAGAGGTGAAAGATACGCAGGCGATTTTCGATGGGGGAAGGAATAGCCCCGCTGTCAAGTTGCTAAAGAAAGATGTGGCGCGCCTTTAAGATCCGATCACAAGCTGGAGTGCACTGGATGGGGGGAGGGGGGGAAGTGGTAGTATGTTATATGCCGACAAGGTTGGAGCCGTTGTATGATCCTTGGACGAGCCTTGCTTCGACCGGCGGGATACCCTGTTGGCTGGGGTTGGCAGACACTCGGGGGAGTCGGCGATGTATGTAGGGTTTGATGGCAGATACTAAGCCCTGGCCTCTCGTACATATCGTAGCTAAACCTAGCTCTTGCATCTTGTTGCATCTCACGAAATCTCCTGGAGCGAACGCTAGAGTCCGATCTCCAAAGCGGGTGCGAAGAACAGTGGCTTGTTCGAGAATGAAAAGCTGACGCACTAGATCCGGAGGAAGGTCGACCATCTTGGCTTAGTCACTTTTTGGTCTCGGATGTCTTACAGTAGGGCCGACAGGGCCTGCACCAGCGTCAAGGTGTAGCCATGAAAAGATCACGGATATCACCTCTGCTTCGTCCAGGAGAGCGATAAAAGAAAACCGCTGAGAGGGCTGCAGGTCAGGTGCAGAATCAAAACCCCGTCTGTCAAATTGAAGCGACACCGCCCACATCGTTTGGTCGATGATGTCGGTCTGCATGTGCTTCCTTATCTTGCTCTGCGCACAACCACCAAAACTCCTTTCGTACTTTTCATCCTACTCTGCAAGCAAGCTTGCTTCAGCACCAACCAGCACCGCCTACGCCATACGACGCGCAAGATTACTTACGCTACACTAATAATTGCGTTACTTCATCACATTTTTAGCAGTTGGGCGCATTCTGGCAGTGGCCAACGACGCAGCCTCGCGAGCGCCCGATAACAGTCAGATAAGCAGAGTATGAATAGACTCATTTTAAGCCTGTTTCGGTGATGTGCGGAAGGATTGCAGGTGGATCGTCTTTCTAACGTGAGAACCTTACATACAGTACTGGTCTCGCACGAAGTATATCCCATCTAGGTTTACCCTTACAGTACCTGACCGACCGAGTAGTCTGTGCGCAGCGACAGAATGCGAAGTAATGCGAGGTGATGTTTCCCGCTTCAAACATTCAGGCACGGGACGCCCACAAAGGGTAACTAAGAAAAGCCCTGCTCTCCTTGTAATGTTGGGTGAGATAACTCCTGCGGCGATTCCATTAAAAGGTCCTCGTCCTGCAGCAACACGGACCATGACGCCAATAGGAACTGCTGCATCAATGACGGTGCCGAGCGAAAAGGAGGGGAAATGCTAGAGACTAACGGCACGCCACGGCTCTAGAAGACTGCAGCGAAGTTCCAGAAAAAGATTGTGGAAGCCGCCGAAAGAATTTGGAAGCCCTGAACCCCGTTCATACTAGCTTACGGCAGTCCCTTGTTCCTTCGTTAGCTTACCGAATCATCGCCTCACACATCATTGGCCGCATGTTGTCTCTTGCTTTGCAGCTTTGGCTCGAGCTGGCAGTTACATCCTGGATGGCTGAAAGCACGGCCAGCCCGAGTACGTAAAAACCGTTTCTGACATTTGTGTCGCCGAGGTTATATGTTTGTCTTTTGCCTCATGTTACGTTCTGAAAAGCACGAGGAAGACGGAGACCATGAAAGTTTTGACCCCGCTCACTCTGCCACTCCATGTCAAGTCGTCAAATTCTCTTGGCATACTCGTCGGACACCGATATTGCCTCTCTGAGTTGTATGTGGGGATCCTTGCATTGAAAGTTGACCACTACGTGAATTGGCAGCTGTCATTCGATGAATGGGCCGGTACTCATGGGTCTAAATCCTACTTTGAGTGTACGATAGCGGAAAATGTCCGTTCGTTTCAACAACAATGTCTTAGGCTGCTGCATGCCCTCTGAACGTGCCACAGCAGGAGAAGTATACATGGAAGCCCCCTAGACGCCCTCCGATCGATGCCCACAGATCACTCATCGCTTGCATTTGTTCGTAGCGAGAGAGGGCTCACACGGCCTGAAGGTGGCTTGAATTGAGATGAAAATCCTTCTTTGCGCGGAAAAGGCGTTCCAATGGCGATGATCAATCAACCCAAAGTGGTCGTGCGCCAAGTTATTTCCAAACTTCCACCCGCTCCGACCTGGAAGATGGCTATCCGCCCGAGAAAACCTCCATGATTCGCGAAGGGTATTGCAAATAGAAAGGATATGCACACTGGGCGCCTCCCGGGAAAGATCCAGTTATGTTATCAGTCGTGGTCTTGGCGCTGTACTGTAGCAAGTGACGTCTACCGCCTGCTTCCCAATTTGATGTATGTGGGGGTTTGCAACGTTACCTCAACACAAGCTTCGGCTGATAAGCCATATCCGTATGCACGGCCCTTACACGTGATAGTCGACCTCAGCAGAGAAGCCGAGAAATGAAAGGATCAGTTTTATGTAAGGGGCGTATGTAAAACAATTTGCCAAGAATACCTGCGTCGATAGGAGTTCGAGATTGACGAAATGTCTCTGCGATCGAATATTTGCCAACATTGCACAAGGACGCAGAGCCGACCGGATTCATTCCAATATCATGTGCAAATGGCACATATCACGTGATTATGAGCCAGGCCCACATTCTTTATGCCTGAGGTCTCAATTTACAAGATCTTATCTAGAAAAAAAGTTTCCGATGCAAAGGTCGACATTCCAAAACCCCACCATACCTCTCACATACCGCTATCATGGGCCGCGAACTCCAAAAGAAGAAGAACCGCTCCTCAATACCTAAAATAAAGTTAAAGCCGAAGTCTAAAAAACGTACCAATCCACTTGGTAATCCCATCATCGCCGCAAACTGGTATGCATTCCTCTCAGCTTTTCTCGAAGCTTTCATCTACTTAATTACAAATCAGGGACTCATCCAAAACCCTCACCCAAAATTACCGCCGTCTAGGCCTCACCTCACGTCTCAATTCCCTCACAGGCGGCACCGAAGTAGCGGCATCAAAAACCAGCACATCAAGTAGACTAGCTATCAGCCATGCGGTGCCTACGACACTTGCCCCTACGATGGCGCGTGTGGAAAGAGACCCAGAGACAGGGAAGATCGTAAAAGTGATCCATGACAAGCCCAGGAAGACGAATCCCCTGAATGACCCACTGAATAGTGATGATGGTGGAGATGAGGAGATGCAGGACGCGGAAGAGGAAGCTCCAGAGGGGAACACCATCATCAAGGAACTAGAAGCCCAAGCGTCAATAGTACCAGAAAAGAAAGTGCGCAAGCAAAGCAAGCGTGAGAAAGAGTGGATAGCGAGGTTGGTAGAGCGGTATGGGAGTGACTACAAGGCTATGGCTAGGGATAGGAGGTTGAATCCTATGCAGCAGACGGAAGCGGATATTACAAGACGGGTAAGGAAGTGGAAGGATGGGAATGGAGGCGGAGTTGTGGAGGCGGAGTGCCGAGTGGGTGGAGTCGGCTAGGGTCGGTTCAAGGTATGGAATTGCTTTTGCGGGGTAAAGTGGTAAGTTGTAGGGCTGGGATATGCAGGTTGGAAAAGAGATGCAGCAAGCACTGTGCCTGGCCCAGAATTGGAAGGTACTCGGTTGAGTGAGGAGACCGTGATGACTTCCAAGACAACAAAGCAACAAAAACAGTACTAGGGAGATGCGTGCTAGATTAAACAACAATCCTTTCTGCTGGTCCATTCGCATTGAGCCTGAAAATGCAGAGGACCTTCACATCATGTCAGAAGCAGTCGGGTCATTGCGGCCGAAATTGACATCAGTCTTTGCGAGATGGACGACTCTATTATCTTTCAGGATGGCAAGACATGCGACAAACATCGCCAACTCACTCTTCCAACAGTTACAACAATACGCATGCGAAATGATATGTCTTCTGACTCATTTGCCAAACCCCGAAATGCAACTCTTTAATCACACAGCCGCGGACACCTTCAAGCGGGTATGTCACTCCTATTCTTGCTACCTATAGCATTATCGTAGTATGGACAACGTGCAACAAGATGGATATTATTTACTCTAGCCAACTTACAATGACAATGGCCCACGCCGTCTAAGTGTAAACCCAAATCCTAGCATAATATACTACAGCTCCGCCTTCGCGCCCTCCGCTTTCTCACCCTTTCTCAACTCCTCCAAGATAACACTCTCCAACTCCTCCGGCTTCTTGGTACTCGCCCACCTATCCACAACCTTCCCATCCCTTCCAATCAAAAACTTCTCGAAATTCCACTTCACCCTCTTCAATCCCATGAGGCCCGGCCTCTCCTTCTTCATCCACTCAAACAGCGGCTCCGCATTATCGCCGTTGACTTGCGTCTTGCCCATGATCGGGAACGTGACGCCGTAGTTGACCTGGCAGAAGGACTGAATGTCGTCGTTGGAAGCGGGCTCTTGGCCGCCGAATTGGTTACATGGGAAGCCGAGGATCGTGAAGTCGTCGGGGTATTTCTCCCTTATGGATTTGTAGAGCTTCTCGAGTCCTTCGTATTGCGGGGTGAAGCCGCATTTTGAGGCCGTGTTGACAACGAGGACGACCTTGTCTTTGTAGTCGGTGAGGGGTACGGGTTGCCCTTTCTCTGGTGGGGAAGAGGTATGTTAGTTGAGGTTCTGGAAGTTCAAGAGGCCGAGAGGGAAATTACTATTGAGGGGCTTGAAGTCGTAGAAGGTCGCCTCGGACGACATGGCTCGTGCTTGTAGTGTTGGTGATGGTGGGGCCCAGGCGTTAAAGAATGGTCTGGATTTACTAAAACCTCTGGCGAGTGGTGGCTTTGGATCTCTATATACAGTCTGGAAAAGAGATCTCGTAGTTTGCATTGCTTGAGTAAGCAGAGAGAACAGTCGGGTCTAGACGGCATCACACAACCCTTTAATTTTTGCAGTTGCGTAATGAACGCATCCACAATCCGCTACAGACTTGGGGCATCGACCTCGGCTTCTCTAAGCCCCGATCGATCTGGTTAACCTATGGCGTCAGCCACTATCAAGAGCTTATCGGTGGAAATCGTGGCGTACATGAAGCATCGAAATTCCAAATCATCGAAGCAATGGCCTCCGACAACCAGCGCCGCAACATTATTATTATAGGTATGTGCAATCCCTGACAATGTTTCACAAGTGTTTGATACTGATATATACCCAGGTGGAGGCATCATCGGCTGCACGAGCGCATACTTCATCACACGACATCCGTCTTTCAATCCAGCCCTTCATTCCGTGACCATCCTCGAAGCGACAGGCGTTGCATCTGGGGCCTCTGGCAAAGCTGGTGGTCTTCTCGCACTCTGGGCTTATCCCTCGAACATCGTTCCTCTTTCGTACCGTCTTCATGCGGAGCTCGCCGTGGAACACAATGGGCCGAAACGATGGGGTTATCGAAAGATCCATTGTGGATCGCTGAGCGCTAAAGGGCAACCGTTGGCTGCTGCCAGCAATGAAGATGCTAAGCTGCCCAAGGATGAATGGGCAAAGCTTCCCAAGCGGGACGAAAGTGCTATGTCTAGATTAAGAGCTGCAGGCGTACCAAAAGACCTCAATTGGTTTATCCCAGAAGCCATAACGGGATATTCTGAAATGGGAGATCCAAATACCACCGCACAAGTTCACCCATATCAATTCACGACCTCCATGGCAGAATTGGCTCAGGAAAAGGGGGCGAAAGTGATACTTGGTGCTGTCAAATCTATGGACTACTCAGGCAACCAAATCAACTCGGTCACCTACGAAGATAAAGCGTCCAAAGAGATGCAAACCATTGCAGCAACTGACGTCATCGTCTCCGCTGGCCCTTGGACGAGCCACATCCTTCCCGAAGCACCAATCGACGCCATCAGAGCGCACTCTGTAACTATAAAAGCAGACGTGACGCCCTACGCCATCTTCTCTGAGATCTCGCTCCCCGCTAACTTCAGAGACACAAACGACAGCCCCAAAGCCCAATCCCGTCGAAAAAGACATGGGAATGTCGTCTCACCAGAGATATATGCCCGCCCCAACGGCGAAGTCTACGCCTGTGGCGAAGGCGACTCTCTCATCCCCCTCCCTGCCAGCAGCGACCTCGTCCAGTGCGACACCTCGCGCTGTGACGACATCGTCGCCTATGTGTCCAGCATCTCGCACGAGCTACGCGACGGCGAAGTGCTCGTGAAACAGGCCTGCTATCTGCCGTCCGTCTCTGGCGCCAATGGCCCGTTGATTGGCCCTACGGGTATCACTGGCGTGTATCTGGCGGCGGGGCATACGTGCTGGGGGATTCAGAACTCGTGTGCGACGGGGAAGATTATGAGTGAGTTTTTGTTTGACGGCAAGGCAATTAGTGCCAATGTCGCGAGCTTGGATCCTAGGAGGGTGCTGTGAGGTTTTGGGTGGTCGTTGTCTTTATGAATATAGAATAAGGCTATGCTATTGTTCACATCGTCTAGTATGGAATGTATATATGATACGGGGTGTGTAAGATTTCTGCCGGTAGATGACTATAGATTGGATCTGGGCAAAAAATACCCTAATATATGATATACGAGATATTACAATAAATCCTATTAGGTTACCTAGACCACATCGAGTTTAAAGCACAAGTTCAGAATGCATTCAGCCAGGGAGCTCAGGCGCTTCATCATACCTCCTCCCGTACAAATTTATTGTAACCAATCCCACGACCAGCCTCAGCCCCAGCAATAGTGTGACACCCAACAATGGGGGTTTTCGTTCAGCAACGGCGACGGGGTACACCTATGGCGACAGTCACGGTTCGCGGCCCAGACATTCTAGCGGGAGACCTGAGCTCCGTGAGCAGAGCAGAGCATTGGAGGCGCGAACTTTGTGCCCAAACTGGATGAAACAACCTACATAGGACTGCAAAAGCAGATCTCTATGGCTGTGAAACAAGTCTGCGTATAGAAAGCATTACCTTTTGAAAGCCTCAAGGACCAACCAAAATAAAATAAAAACCCTACAGAAAAGAAGATCATGATATTATTTCAATTTTACAAAAGAAACTCGTTATCATCCAGTAGACCCTCCCTTATTATGCCATTCCCAGCACCGCCATACCAAAACCCCGAAGTTAAATGCGGCAAAATTCTCATAGCCCTACTCCAACCACGGCCGTATGCGGGTATCAGAACCACCAAGCAACTACCTAGCCCTAAGCAAATGATAACCTCAAGATGCAGACCTCACGCGAGAGTAAAACCGTGAATAGCAACCGTCATGCTCCAGTCCGCCCTTCCTAGGTCAAAGTCTTCATCATCGTAGCCAGTGCTCGTGCCTGGGCGGCTATACGAATTATCAGGTAAATGCTCGCTATCTTCTCGGTGCGACGATGCTCATCCTACCTTTCTTGTCCCTCTTGATCTCGACCACTACCTCATCGGGCTCCCGTTCCTTCCTCACCTCTTTGTAGACGACCAGATCGCCACGTCGGATCCTCTCTGCCTTTTCGAATTCTAGGGCCTTGATCTCGGCTCGGACGATGCGGTCGTCCTTCGATCGTCTATCGCCAACGAGGACAAGTGGTCCGACGGGGATGTTGTTTGAACGCTCGACGACTTCGACAGGGCCTCTGGTATCGATAATTATTGGAGCAGGCCCCACGGAACGGCTTCGGCCATGAATAATTTGGCTTCTTGGTGGGCTAAGCCCTCGCCGCTCAAAGGTGGTTTTTTCGAAGAACTCATTACGGTCGTATCGAGGTACTTCTCTAATTACTTCCTCGCGACGCTCTTCGATGACAGTACCACCGTCGGACCGACCCCCTGACATTTCTACTCCTTGGAATGGTTAGTATTTCGTGCCTCGTCGCTATGCATAATTTTCGGAGGATGGGATGGGCAAATAGTCAGTTGATAAACTCACTTTCGGACTTCTTGAAAGTCTCACTAAGCTTGATAACCTCATCAATATTTTCGGGACCGAGTGCTTTTTGAATGATAACAACATCACCCTGAATTCGTTAGTCATAAAGTAAATAAAGAGAGGTTGAACACTTACCTCTTTTTCGTAGGGATAGCCCAATTCAATAATAGCCTTCAAGCTCACTAGTTTAGCTGGCATTCTGGTCTTTCCTCGTCTTGGGAACTTCTTTTCAACCACAACCTTCTCGCTACTAACTGTGGAAGATGAAGAGCTACTCTTCGCAGATTCCCGGCTGGGACTGCGGCGACGGGTGCGGACGATCTCGCGCTCACGGACTCTCTCCGGATAAGGTCTATATTCCTCATCACCGTAGTAATCCGGCTCAGAAATCTTAATCTCTTCGAAATCTCGCTCGGCATATCGTCGAGGAGGTGGGAGGGCTCTTGATCGAGGCAGAGGTGGAGGCACGTATGCAGGTCGGAAGTCTTCCCGGCGAGCAGGAGGGCCATACTCCTCGCGCTCATATCGTGGAAATGGCTTACGGTCGAACGTATCTAGCGATGATTGGCGTCTCAAAAGTCCCGGTCTTGGTGCACGTCGAGGAGGTGGGCTGTAGACTTCGCGTTCCCGCTCTTTCTCAATTGTGACAGACTCTCTTCTTGGCCTGTAGCGGGGCTCGTCGTCATAGACGATCCTCTCGCGGACTCGATCATCCTCTTCGTAGCCTCGTGGGCCACTGACGCGGCGCTCATACACCTCGTCCACTGAGCGCTCTCGAGGTCTAGGACCTAAGCCGGAGCCTCGGCGAGGACTGCGGTCTTCTTCATATCGGACAGTCTCACGGGTGAAGCGGTCGTTATCCCATCGTTGTGGGCCACGATCGCCGTATGGATCTCTCGACATTGTGAGGATCTGAGGAAGGACCGCTGGACGATGTAGTGTGAAGGGCTATGCGGCTTCTTCGAACTTGAAGCCACGCTATCTTGCGAGCCGGCTCTAGATATAGGATGTAAGGTAGATAGGTTGTGTAATGCTGTCGCAACAGCTTTCTTCAAGTTTGGGCGATGTTCGTGTGGGCTGGAAATCGAAGTTCGTCGTTTTATGAAGTTCGCACTGGCAGCTGTTAAACAAGCTTGGCCTCGTCTCGGTGAGCAGGTACTTGTACTAACCAGACACCAGACTCAAATTTTCAGGGTCCAGTTTTGCACATGAAAATGCCCAATATGGTTTATTGGAGGGAGGTTATCTATGGAAGATTCGATTATATACCCACAAAGTTAATTTAATATCTAATTCTTGCGAGATTGATAGATTCGTGGGGCTTCTTGGCCAACACTGACGTCAGCGCCGCTATCAACGCCGCAAATTTTCTGTCGGCATCTGGGCTCCGCCACTCATATTTCTAGCACTAATGAAGCTTAAGGAAATCACAATATAAGTAGAGAATATGAAGATCCTTTCCCACATTCTCTGTAGCTTTTACTAATCAAAAGGATCGGCCCGTAACCACTCATGCCCAAGTAAATCATGAGCCGGTCTGCATTTGTTGCATGTCGACTAGAATTAATTCATTCAATACGGCTACCAGATCAAAAACCAAAGCCAAGATAAAATTTTAAACTGTCCTTACTTACAACACTCTGCTTCGCTGCCTGCAACTATAAGCCTTGAGAACTTATCCGCAGCGTCCAAGACCTTCGCCTTACTCTTGACTTGACTTGGCGTAGAGCAGTAGCTTGGTGGGACATCCAAGGCCGGGTTCTTAATAAAGAAGTTACGCGGCCGCAACAGCAGGGTCATCGGCTCAGCAGGCATGACGGGGAAGTCCTCAGGAGATGGGAAATGTATGATGCCGAATGTATGCCAAAGAACTATGTCAGTATTTTCGATACTGGCATCGCCATTGGCAATCCATTCTGGAATACCTTTGGAAGGCTCGCCCGAGGTCTGGGGGACATGCCGGCCCGCAGGATGTATTTGATCATCGTCGTCTATAAAATAGTCAGACCTAGATATTCAGAAGCAGTGAGGCGATTTACATCTTGTAACGTGGACGGCATGTCTCGCGAACCCGGCACGCTTCCAAACCAGACCACCTTCCTTAGGTAGCAACTTTGGCACCTCCCTACTTACCAACTTGTAGCTGACAGGCTTGTGGCTATAAGGATTGAGCTTGTTGGTATTTGCCATGTCCCACGTTCGAGATGTGGCGCCATCATAATCACTGACAGCTTCTTTCACCGTGGAGTACTTAGTCTTCTTGGCATAAAAAGCGTTTCCGTAGAAGTTCTCGTTGCTACCGAGCTCACCGGGACCTTGAGCAGCATCGACTTGGAAAACAGTATTCTGGGGTCCGTCGATATTGGGGTCAATACGCAGGCAGAAAAGATGTTGATGATTGTGTGCATTAACTCCGGGGTAGACCTCAGTACCCCATCCATGTGTATCCTCAGCGGGGTTCATGGCATATGTATTGAGAATCCCTGTGAGTTTGATCTCCAGCTGAACAGTACCATCCTGATGGAAGATCCAGTAAACACAGTACTCGTAATTTGCAGCCGTGAAGATGTGCGAAACAAGCAGCTTCCGGCCACGTGTAACTATGACAGAGTCGTCGCGGAAGTCACTGTGCTTGAACAATATGCCTGCATCCTCTTCGTGGATACAAATGGCGTTCTTGATTGTCGTGCTTTCTCCAGCCCGGTTCACAAATGCCGCATCCATGTAATGGATGGCTCCTTTGCAGTCACAGCCAAGGGACAGGCTGTTGGTCATATAGCCTCCACCATATTCACCGAGATCGAAAGCGTGTTTCCGTTGGTGAGGGTGCTCAGGATTCCCATATGGGACCACCATCTCAGCAAGACTAAGTCTGTAGAAAATTGGCCGAACATTTCCCTTATCATTATATGTGATGTTGTTCAATATGATCCCCTCTCTATAGTTGAACCCGATATGGAAGTTCCAGTTTTGCCATGCAATAATTCTACCATCAATCTTGAAGGAGACACCTTCTGGTTGCGTGATATTCAGTGGCTTGATATCTTTACGATATCCCCCTTCCCTCTCGATTGCTTCTGCATGATAGTTATTAGGTGGTGCTTTACTGACAGGTCTGCGGACTTTTGGAATATCAATATGTATGATTTGTTGTTTGTCTGCATCGAAGATAGGACAGAAATCGAGTGGGTACGAATACTGGCTGTCGTCGATATGTGGTCGATAATACATGAGCGCTTGTTGGAGTCGCACTTTATTTCCAAATCTCTCATCATATCCAATGGTCCATGCTGCCAATAAATTAGCAGCGCCGTCTAACATTGTTGATTGCACTCACGGTCACAGTAAACCTTGTGCATGTCCTCTTTTGGAATTCCACTGATCGCACATTGCTCAATGACACCAGGGTCCGTCCGGCAGACGTGCTCTACGATCTGGAGATCTTCCATAGTAATCTGAATTAAATTAGTCACGGGATCTAATGATCTCATTTCGTCCACGACTGGTACCCACAAGAGGCTGAACACCATCCATTGACTCCCATTTAACAATCTTCCCTTCTTTAAGATCGACTAAGCCATCGAAGACCTTACCACCTCTCGCAATGGCTACCACATCTGCCACTCTCCTCGGTCTTGGGGTATGCTGCGGATCCGCCAGCCATTGCATCATCTCCTTCTTGCGAGGCTCCCAGAGTGTAACCGCGTTGTAGAATAGTTGACCATGCTCTCTGCGAATGATTTGGACTGCTGTTTCGATTTCGGAGTTGGAAAGGGGGTCGAATGGGTGAGGGGAAGGAGTACTGCTTGTAACATGTTGTGCGACTGACCTTAGTCTGTCAAGAGCCATAATTGCTTTGGTGTGTTATAGAAAATGGTCAACGCGACGATAACGTATCTAGAGTATCACGGCAGCACAAGGGAGGTCAGTAATTGATGCCAGGCTGGTGCCAGGTAGATATCAACGAAGAACGTCGAGAAATATATGAAAGACTACGGTCAGCGGGATCTGCTATATTAATCGGGTCAAGAAATTGTTAGCAACAGGAAATTGACAGGAACAGTTTAGAGGTCCTTGATCGGGGCATGGCGCGAGCATGGTGCATGGCACAAAAGTCCATGCTCCTCAAGCTTCTGAGAGCATTTGAGGCGGGGTCGAGATACTGACTTACAGTCATTACTGATAAGAAAAACTCTCCACTCAAGCTTCCCCTGGCCGTCGTTGCCGGATGGGATGCCCAAATTGAGCCTAGCGCATCTACGAAGGGTTCTCTAACCAAATCCAAACCTCGAAATAACGTGACAGACATGTGGCTTTTGTACCCCGCCATCTGTGGGAATGAACTTGGCTTATTAGGAACTTCAGTGAAGATCTCGTTGTTTAGGATTTTGGTGGCTGCGGCTCCTCTCCTGTAAGAATTGCCAACGTCAATTGATACCAATGAATACACCCATGAGGATATTGGAGCCTTTCCAAGGAGCGATGGCAGGTGAACTACTGTAGGTTGGGAAGAACTCATCTTCTACCTGTTGAGGTACTGAGAGTACGATTGGAAGATAACGAGCTACAAGGTTGAATCGACAGTTGCACCGCCGTATGCAAGGTTATACGTCAGGACCTGCGGCTCGTTGTACTGGACGGTAAGGAAATCAACCCAATTAGGACCATTTGACGAGGCATAGCCGGGGTAACTTGGATTGCCTAAAGGGTTGCCGATTGATGGCTGAACGCCAGTATCATTAAACCCGGTTGTGTTATAAGAATCTCCGCTATGGAGTAAGTAAGTTCATATCCTAACGCAGCTTTCTTTTCAACTCACAACATGAAAGCGTATTTGATACTAGGCCATCCAGCGTAGTTCGAGGTAGCTTTATATCTCGAGGATGGTTGCCAGTCAGCATTGATAGGCGTCCCAAAACTCATGCCTGCCAAGCACAAAGCTGACATAGAAAGTGACAGTCATCCAAGCATGACGTATATCCCAAAAAGCAATATTGCATTCCGAGGATTTAAAATTCTCAATAATGCCCATTTGTACAGATCGTAAACCTGCCAAAGCAAAACAAAATAGGGCAATTGCCCGCCAATATATACAGACAGTCTCTATCTCCTCATTATTCAGATCTACTCCCCCTGTATCCAAATTTCTCTACACCGACATCAAAACAGGAGTCAATGCCGTCAGGCATAAGGCACATGGCAAGGGCGGCACTAAACGGTCGATGGTAGCTGCGGAGTGTCATCCTCCGCTCCGTTGGCTACAACTTTATCATGTCTGCCCCACCTCATGTTCCCTGCTCAAATACAAAAGGTAAGTAACTATGGCGCATTCCGTGCATTTGTAAAGCACATAGTAAGGAAAGAAGAATCAAGCTTCCGCTTCTGCAATATCGAGCGGCATTAATATTGGCTAGGGCCGGAAATTTTCCCAACCTGCAGGTAAGGTTCACCTTGTCTTCATAGACAATCTTGACTCATATGCTTCTCGGCGGAACGGGAAAGACTTCACTACATTCTCATTGTTTCTTCTTACTTTTCTGGGGCCTTTCCTACATTCCGTGACTTGATAGCAAGATATCGTGGACCCGCCTGCGGAATAGGGCAGAAGGCGGAGGGTGTGGAAGTTAATGTAACTCCAGAGCTGCATTTCCAGAGCCATACCTACCCGGAGAGCATGGGGGACCTTTTGGTATAAGGTAAAAGATGTCTCTGTTTTCACAACTGTTACCATAATAGCTCTCGTCATTTTATAACATATCACCGTTACAAACCCTATCGTTAAGTCAGAACTATTGGGTATAGTGGTTGGACAAAAAACCGGCTTGGGACAGAAGTATTTCCTGCGGTGGATATACTTGCCCCGGATTTCTTCCAGCTATTTGGATGTTAAAAACTGCAATAATAACAAAGTGCTTATATAGGCAAGTATTGGGCAGATGATTCCAAAAAAGAGCTAATATTTCCGATACAAATATTAAGCTACCTTTGCTCTGATCATCAGACCCTTGAGTAGCCGATTTGGACCAGATTCTTAATCAATAGCTTTACCCAGTAAGTTTCGCCCTGTATTTAATGCCATAGTAGCCAAGCATGGCAACATTATCCAAACAGCTCCTATATAAAGTACGCCAAAG
>Ga0335072_10007732_pt1 | contig 15643 bp, 18 predicted proteins | sample Lox_Sample_21_FD_206725 | JGI IMG/M metagenome (GOLD analysis project Ga0335072, IMG submission 206725) | Soil microbial communities from Loxahatchee National Wildlife Refuge, Florida, United States - Lox_Sample_2.1 | ecosystem: Environmental > Terrestrial > Soil > Wetlands | place: USA... | reverse complement strand
GCGCAGTTGTCACGAATACAGAAGAGGGAATGATTAGAGGGATATATTCAAGCTCAGCCTGAAACTTTCGCAGAGTAGAATATTGAGTCGCATGGCGTGGAGCAGGTCTGGTTCCATTGAGTCCACAAAGAGTACTACTCGTCGTATCAAAATCACTGCCACTTCCAGAAGCTATTCAGCCTCAAATGGACAGATCTCAATATCTATAATCAAGTGTTCATCAATAACTTCCCTCCAGATGCTTCATTACTTAGAAAACTAGCTCTTACAATCAACAACTGATACGCGCACAGCGCTGAACAGTCCAATCCGACGCTACATCCAAATTGGCCATCAGCACTGAGCGTCTTACAGCTCGCCATATCATCCAGGAACGTGAGACTGCAAACTTGCGCTCAATCATCAAGAAGCACAAGAACTGTACAAAAGGGACGAGGGCAGTTTTGTATGGTTATTTCATATCTCTATGAAGGAATTGCACGGTGCAGTGATATTGGCTTAGGAAGAGACTATAGCACGCAAGCGTAAGAAGCTGAAATCATTATAGATGATGAAGAGGGCATTGGGGAAGGAGATAGTGGTAGTGAGTCTGATTGTATTGTAGTAAATTCTTTAGTTCAATTGTCAAAGTCATGGTCTCACTACCTACTCGGTTCAATTCCTCTAGTTCTGCCCTGGTCTTATAAAAGCCTCTCTATCTATTTCTTTATAATATATAATATACAAAGATCTACTTAAGGTCTATATAGTAGTTAAAATACTCGCTTTAAAATAATCAACTATTCGCGCAGGCTCTAGGACTTATTTCCTGTCCAATCGGAGAAACATTTTCAAAACCCGAGGCTTGCTACTCCAACTACAGGTAAGTCCGTCGTGGTTCGGCCCTCTGCAGTTTACCCGCTATCCAATCGGAGTCCTCGAGTCGCAGGTAAGCGACACAAAGCCAAGATGAGTGTAGCCTTCCCATCCTAGCTAAGTGCATCCGTCCTCAAATTTCCATCTCATCTCTTTCTCAGTTGTTAATTGCATGCTATTGTAAGGGTTTGCCAGAGAAAAGCCATCATGGCAAAAAAGAGTTTTAAAGTAGTCATTGTTGGGGCCAGTATTGCTGGTCTCTCTCTGGCTAACATGCTCGAGCAACTTGGTATTGATTTCGTTCTTCTCGAGGCCTACTACGATATCGCTCCACAGGTTGGCGCCAGCATCGGGATATACCCCAACTTCGCCCGACTGCTCGATCAAATAGGCTGTTATGACGCCCTCCGATCTTTGCTCGATGAGACTGTCAACCAAAGCTACTATCGCAATCCTCGAGGGGAGGCTATCTTCAGTTTTCGGGGTCTATCAGACTGTTTAGAGAGGCGGTAGGTGTCGCGCAGTCCTTGAATTGACAATAGTAGAGACCAAGTCACTGACTGTCTAGCTAGACATGGATATCCGGTCTTGTTTCTCGATAGACAGGTGCTGCTGAGGGTTCTACGTGATAACCTGCAGCAAAAGAACAAGGTTCTAGTTCGAAAACGGATTGTGAAGGTCGAGACGACAGAAAGTGGGATTCGAGTCATTGCGGAGGATAATTCTTGGTATGAAGGCGACATCGTTATTGGCGCCGATGGCATCCACAGCACTGTTCGGAAGGAGATGCATCGTCTTGGCAAAAGGCTATCACCCGGATACTTCGATGACGACGAGTATTCAAGTAGGTACAGAAATGACTGCCTGGCCTGTGCCTCCGACGGCAGTACGTGACGCTGACAAGTCCAATCTTCCCTAGAGGTGCCTTGCACATTTAGATGCATCTTTGGGATGTCACACCCAACTAAAGGCATCCAACGAGGTACTAGTCACGTTATCATGAACAAGGGATTCAGTTACCTCATCTTGACAGGACCACAGGGCCGGGTGTATTGGTTCCTCAATGTCAAGAACGACAAGGTAACCTACGGAAAGGAGGTCCCCCGGTACTCGAAGGAAGACGAACAGCGTCTGGCTGAGGAGCACTTACACGACCGTCTCAACGAACATGATGTCTTTGGAGATTTGTACAAGAACAGAATCAGCTCCACCCTCACACCTCTCCACGAATACCAGTGGCTGCGATGGCATTTCGGGCGCATCATGACCATCGGTGATGCCTCCCACAAAGTTAGTATGAATCCATATGTCTCTTTCCTTTGGCACGTAATCTCGCTGACGAGTTTATAGCTCAACCCAATCACTGGATTTGGCGGCGCCTGCGCGGTTGAAGGAGCAGCTGCTCTTGTGAACGCCCTCAAGCGCAAGATGAATCAGCGTCCCAACGGTCTATCGGAAGCCGACATCCAGGCCGTCTTCGCCGAAACGCAGGCTGTTCGAGAAAAGCGCACACAGCACTTGCTCAACAAGGCAAAGATGATGCAAAGTTTTGATTCATTAGACATTCTCATTGCGCCACTCATCGCGAAATTCGTCATTCCAAACTTGACAGATGATATGGCCCTGCAAGTGGTAGGCCTTGACACGGTCGAAGGTACCCGCCTTGAATCGTTCCCTATGCCGAAGCGGCCTCGATATTTGCCTTTCACCGACGAGCTGCCAACGAAACCTATGAAGGATGTGTGGTTTCTCAAGGCTTTCACCGCTCTATTATTCTCATTCATCCTTTATCTCTCTTGGTTTGTTTTGAAGGACCCTGGAATTTCCTGCAACGGGCTCAGCGGCACGGCTCTTCAGCGTGTGTACACGGGCATTGCCTGGATCGATCAACGGCTGGCCGACACAGTTCAAGTGGCCTACATAGCAACTCACCGTGAAAATCCATGCCAAAAGTTGCAAGTCGCTTATTTTATGGCGTCGCTCTTGCCAACAATCTTGATATGGACAATCGAGGGTCACCGCCAGGGCAACCATCTCTCCCTCGCGTCATGGTCAGTTTACGTGAACCCTTGTTCCATCTATACTATTACATCATCTGACATATCATCAGGCCGATAACCACGCTATTTTCTTACGCACTCTCGCTGCTGGGCCTCGGGAGAGTCATGCCTCTGTATTGCCTCTTCAGTCTCTTCACCTCAAGCAGACCAGCATACACCATGGTAACAGGAAGGCCTGTACCGCCTTTAATGGCCAAGGCCATTCTAATCGCTGCTTGTGTGGGCTACGCTCTCCCCACCCTTCCTATGATGATACCATGGATTAATCACAACATACGGGACTTCATCATCGTGCTGTGCCGATTCTCGCCCCTATACGCCAGTATCTTTATCCAGATAATCGCTGGTCTGATTTCGCAGGCGCAGGCGCGGGCACAAACCAAGATCTTGTCCTCGTTCCGCGAGAAGGACTATCTGCGAATATACCATAACGAGGACGTTACCCCCCTTCGGGTCATGTATCGGGTCGTCTTTTGGATGGCGACGTTAGCCCACATCGTTTTTGTGTCTCTGTTTATCTCCAACAGTTTGGCAACCAGTACAAAGACCCTGCTCAAGTTCTTTCAGTACGACGTCACTCTGTATATTGTCGCAACTGTAATTTGGTCCTTGTACAGCGTGTACGAGATTCGCAGGCTAGGCTATACCACGACGCAGAAGGCTACGAAGGCTGCCCTAAGCATACTGGCTGGGACATTTATGGTAGGGCCTGGCGCTGTATACGTAGGCACCTGGCATTGGCGCGAGGATGTTATATTGGCACTGAATAAATGAGCGCAACTGAGCGAGACGTGCTGATGGGGTCACTGTGCCGAAGCCTCGGATCAAGCACTTGTCTCGCAGCGTTATCGTTATATATTTCTTGCGTCTAGATTTCATCTCTGGCGGAAGGAACTCCTACATTTCTCTTTTGTTTATTTCCGACAAACCCCACTGCTTGAGATACGTAACACTCCATTAGACTCTGAAATAGTTATATTTCATCTCAAAACAGACCTAACTAAAATATATATCAATTCAATGACAACGGCAATTCATCAGGCCAGGAAGAAAGAGCCTAGCTTCAATACTCCGTATGTGCTAGTCACTATATAATGAACTCTTTGCAAGCTCCTTATTTCAACCTCATCCCGAGTCCCGGATGTGCAAATTTTAAGAGCGCCATGCCCCAAAACCTTACAACTATTGAGACCCTAGAAAAGTCTGCGGACGAGGGAAGGCTCCAGCTAAGCAGTCTTTTGGATTCGGAAGCTATCGATAATGGGATCGCCGATCTGTTGCACACCTTTGACAAATTCCGCAGCCTGGCCAATCGGGCTACTTCGCATGTCCCATTGGTGAGTGATCGCACAATTGGTCGATCTCATCATATTGGCCAATATCACGAAAACGAACGTGCGGTTTGGTCAATCCGAATGTGGTCATAATTTAGGTTGCTGTTTTGGCATGTTCTCAGCTCTTCGGACTCGCCGCCACCATCACCCGGCGTCGCCGTCACCTGACTCAAGAGATCCTGAATGGCTACTTTTTAATGTCAAGGCTAGTTATAGTAGCAATGTGAACTGGGTAAATGTAAATACTTTGGTTTCAGTGCGATTTTTCCCTTGGCAGTTTATGTATATAACCCTGTCCTCATACTCGTACCTTTGCTAGCTCTAATTTTGCTTTTATTATCAACACTATGGATCTACTATCATCGCCTCCACTTGAACTGGAGTCTCAGTTAGCTTTGGCGGGCAGCAGAAAGGACTCAAAAGCGTAAGGCATTAGAGAGTGTTGGGAGTGTGGATATTGGACCCAGAAAGCTTTAGAGTAGGAAGTAAATCACTCACTCTAAAAATTAGTACTGTAAGTGCTGGCACTTTAGGAATTTCCATAAATGTATCTAGGCATTACTACTATGTTGGCAAAACGAAAACTAAATTATTACTAGATTTATTGGGCAATAGGGACATGTGAAGTAGCCCGATTGGTCAATCTGCGGAATTTGTCAATGGGTTGCAACATATCTTCTCAACCGAGATGTCATCAGAATAGGCAGACCTCTATCACAAGCAACGTTCTATTCGTTCCCAAGAAGAATAGGAAGCCCTGCATGTGCATTATCTGCGAAAACGGAACAAAGTCACCATTTCAGGACTCTGTCCCGAACCATCCACCAATGCTGCCGTTGGTCAATTGTTCAGTCGCAATCAGGCAACGCCCAGCTGCACTACTAAACTAACATCACGATTTTCTGCTTATGCATCTTGTTATGCTTTTGACCATAGCACAAGATACAGTCAGGCACTTCAAATTTATAATCTCTGGTATTGATATTGAAGGTTGTAAAAAGCATAATAATAGATGTGTTGTATGTGTTGTCTTTTGAGTTTTTAATTTTCGGTGTTCCCGATCTGCGACAGTTAGGAACGACAAGCATTACATCCCACTGTGCTTTGCGTTCCTACAAATATCCCACCCCCCTACTAAATAATCGATATTTTCAGAGAACTATGTATGCATATTACCTACAAAAAAAAACAGACAAGAGGGTCCTTTAGGGCTTGGTTTTAAACCCTGTAACCCTTGTAACTCATGCGCGCCGTTAAATGTCTGATCCCAGCTTAAGTTTTAGCGGTAGGTACGCCGTAAAATTAGGCAGTTGTATCCTAAAATTTAGCGACCAAGAGCCTAAATCCCGGCTCAGATAAGGGCGGCAAGAAGCGTTAGGCACAGCGGGAACATTGTGGATGGTTCGGAACGGCTCCTATCTGTTACCCCTGCTAATAAATATGCTTGAGCGAGCAAACACGTACGCATCGGGCAAAGGGATGGATGCATGACAGCATGCCCCCACCCCTAAGTGGGATGTTGGAGTTCTTGCGGAAGCCATTTGGGGTGACCAATAACCCGAGCACATTTCAGAGGTTCTTCGACAGCGTGCTTAAAGATCACCATTCGTACTGCAGCACCAATCTGGATAATAAGTTTATATGCGGAGACACATCCGTAGAAGTCTCCGAAGAGGGCTTCCTGAGTAGAGGACGATCTCGAGCGGGAGAGGCTTACGAAGGTGCAGCGGTTATGTCATGCCGTGTGCCCCCTACTAGCGCTATGGTACAGTAGAGTAATAATTAACCGCTGCACCTTCGTACGTGAGACTAAGACAGAGAAAGTGCGTTACGCAACCATTGGGCGCCACATATGCTCCTTTTGGTATACAGTATGCGGTTAGAAGATTTAGTATTCTGTCAGATGTTGGTCAGGGTTGTGATCGCTTCTAGTATCACAGAGAGAGGTTTGGATATTTGAGACAGCTGATTGAATGTGCCTCTGGATAAAAGCGGAGAATTAGGCCGCAGTACATTTCGGACCTACATAGCCTAGATCAAGAAACAAGACCGAGCCTATCTGCCAATTTACAACTTACCGGTGTTAAATGAGATACTTAACGAGACACTCAAAACTGTTCTGAGGCGCTATTCTACCGCTAGTTAGCAGACTATGTTCAGCACACTTAGAAAGGACGCCAAACAAGATCTCGTTGGTGACACCGATTGCGATTTCGGAGGTAATGTGATTCAGCGTCTGACATGCGATTCATGTCAATCTAAAAGGGTAAGCGATTGAATCTCAACTCAGAGTGTTCGGCAGTCTGGCTTATGAAATAGGTGAGATGTATGGGGGAGGGAACACAATGCGTTAGATGCCAGACTCTGGGCATCTTATGCCTATATTCGGTCATGCCTAGTAATCGTGACTCCCATTCACCACGCGCACGGCGAGTCACGGTGTCATCGAACGAGTTACAAAAACAGCGACGGAAAACGGCCATTGATCACCGGATGAGCCACAGTGTTGACCGTTTTGGAGGCGGATTCGATGATGCACAATCAAACCTGGAGCTACATTGCCAGAAGGCCGTCCAGAATCAGAGTAGACATACAAATCCTCAGCAACAGGAGCCATCCCAACATCATCGGCACCAGCTACCCTTGCCACCATTTTTTAACAATGGCAATCGCCGTCACAGTCAACCTCAGAGAGATGCAGCCACGGCCAGCGACGACGGGGGACTGCCTGGATCCGATGAGATTATGGTAGATCCAAAAGTTCTAACGGTATTCCATCCGCCCAGTGGTGACCAAGGAGAAATTGATTTTGATGAAATTTTGCATGCTGCCGACCCCTGCGCCAATGGCCTGTTTTCAGGTTTCCTGCTGCCATCGCCGGATTTCAGCGCCGAGTCCCCGAGCCAAGAAATGTCTCAGCGAAGACAGTGCTGTAATTGCCTGAGTGTGATTGTGACACTGCTCGAGGACCTCGAGTCGCTGCTACTGTCACAAATTGCCTACACGGCACTGGACACGGCCCTGGCATCGCACAAGATGTGTCTCTCGCAGGTGGACCAGGTCGTCCGATGCGAGAACTGCGTTGCGCGCTCCGAGCTCATTGCGCTTCTGACCCATGTCTGCGATAAACTAACGCGCTTGTGTGAGCGCTTGGTCGCAGTGTTCCTTCACGCAGAGCCTCTTACTTCTCCCGCCTCCTCCTCGGGCCTTGCCTCGCTGCCGACGCCGGCGGAATCCGTTTCGAATACCAGCCTGTCACAGCTGAGCTCGTCAACGAGGAAGATGCTGGACTCGGCTACTCTGCCCTTTCACTGTGGTAGCTACAACGCGGCACCGTCCGAGTGGAAGTGCGTAATACGTCTTCTCATCTCCTTGCAGGTACGGGCATTGTTCGCTGTTCTGGGGCGGCTTAGGGAGACTAATTTTTCATCCCGCTTGGAGTCAATTCATGCCAAAATTCGAGTTGTGATTAACAGGCTAGAGGGTTCCTCAGAGGGTAGTTTTCAGGATTAGAGGCCGTCGGCTTTCTTGGTCTGTTCGGACTGCAGGGTAATTACTAGTCGCCACTGAGGTAACTAGTTGTGTCGGAGTAGTACCATGGATAGAGCGTATAGAAGGAATTCCAGCTTTGCTAAGTTGCTATACCTCATGCTTTTGCTGGAGTGATATGAGTTTTGATCTAGGATGCCCAAAAGGTGTCATATAAATTGGACGACCCCCAAGATTCATTTTTGTAGTCCTGTGAAGTGCTTCCGACTTCCCAACTCTATAGAAGATTCGATTCAGTGCCAAAGGACATAAGCGATTTTTGTTCGAATGATTGAAAGATCTCCTGCTGAGAGAGATGCAATTCCAAGTCGCACTCCGAAGCTGCGAAGGTTCAAGCGGAGGGAATATCTCCCATGGTCTAGTCCAGATCGAGGTTGTCCGCAGTTTATCCCCCCCTTCCTCTTTCCCCCCCCCTCCGGGGCTACTTCGCACAGGTCATGCGCGCCTCCGAGATGAACACTAGTTTTGTTGACATAAATTGGTGACGGATATATAGAAGTTGGCTTATCATGCTGCGTCTTAGAGCTTTAGAGCCAATAAGGTCTATATTCGTTACACGAGTTCCCTGGATACGAAAGGCACGACTCTAACTATAACTTGCTTAAGCACAAATTGTCTCCCTGGCACAGGAGGTCAACAACGATGGGCGAAGTGTGCTCAACATTGTGTAAATTTTGAGCAAGGTGATTATCCACTCTGCGTCTACTCGTGGACAGAAAATTTGATACTTGTGGAAACACGCATCCAGGAAATGGCAAGAGCAATATCCAATCCACAGTAAAGACGAAGCACATCACGTCAAGAGGTAAACTCATTAGAGTCTGGCCCTGCAGGAGCACTAGCGCCATCGAACAAGCTGCGGCCATGGTGAAATCATACCATGGAGTCCCAAGTTAGAAAAAAGGAAGTCGAAGCATTCGGCTTAGCACGTATCACCGCATTCATCGATTTCAAAACTACAATCGCCGGCAGTGTGCCGCTGATAATGCGTTGACAGACTGCGGCCCTCTGGTATGCTTCCCCGGGAGCGATGAAGAAAGTGGATTCCGATATTGAAAGCGCGGTGTATAATGGACGTTAAATTTGCTATTCTTTTTACTTTGACCTGAGATTGGCCATGTATACGCTTTCTTAAGGAAAGAATGAGAAAGCCCTCAAAAGATTTACTAACCAGGCTAGTACAAATCATCCATTGACTTTTTTACTACTCTATAATCCCAAGTTCTAAAATTTCGCTTTCTGGCTAACGGCTCACTCAATAGAAATAAAAGGCTTTTGCTGCATCCTCTGCCCCAGATACTCAATCTTCTTCACTGTCGCCAGAGATCTCGCTTCCTGGGCTTGATCCGGTCCCCTTATATCACGAACAAACGAATACAGCGCTGACAATTGAAGCACGATGAGATTTTTGAGTAGGATGTCCCACTCCTTTGCCGAATCAACTTCATACTCCCCGAAGAAGGTCTTGTACTGACACGAGTCGTCCCAGCTCCTCATCGCGTTGAGATAGGTCGAGACAATGCGATCGCACAACATAACCAGCTTGTTAGCCAGGAGAGACAAGAGTATCTTGTTCTCGTGTCGAGCAGAGCATAGCCTGCAGCTCAGCAGGTCCTTTCCGTACCCTAACGCCTCCTTGTGGCTGGCCAGTGCCGAGTCCAAATCGTCAAGTTCTTGGACGGCATCGCTGGCGAGTCGAGATTCCAGCTCGTCAATAAGAAATATGATGCGCTTCGGGCAATTGCAAGTCGACTGCGAGATGGTGCCGGGTGCCGTGGATTCTGATCTAGATCGTGCTTCGGACAATGAGCTGCCCCAGTTCATGCCGGCATGATTCATGGCTTCTGAGGTGGGAACAGGTCTCAGTGGTGGATTCTGTGAGTTGGTTGTAAAGTGGAGGGGGGGTGTTCCAATATCGGAGAGTGTCAAGTCATCTGATAAGAACCCTGGTTGATTCAGGTATGTTGTGTCCGAGCCGAATGGCGAGAATGTCGGCCATTGTGTTGCATCTCCAGGGGAGCAAATGTCATTGCCCGCCGACGCCAGCGTGTTATGCTTGTCATGCTGGTGAGGAAAGGTAGACGAGTTCTGTCCTCTATCAGAACCTGTGTCTGTCATCGCAATGAGGCTTTGAACGTTCATCATGTCACCATCGTCACTTTCCGAGCGCAGCCACTGCGTTGACTGCCGAGAAAGCCGCGGCGACTCTACAGTATCATGAGTTCCCATGCTTGGTGGCGGCGTTGTGCGTTGCTCTGAACCTTGAGCATGCCGAGGAGTCTGGGTAGACTGTTGTTTAGAACCATTCCCATCTGCTTGGACTTTCCCCTTTGGCAGGGCACCGAGAGCATTACGTCCTTGACCAGCTCCTTTGCCGCCCTTGGCATCGGCGTAGATGCATTGAATACCCAGTGCCTCGCATCTGCTGCAACCCGACAACTGCCCAGTGCATTTGAGCTATTTGCATCTCGTGAGTTGACAGCGCGGTGAAAAGGGTACCAAGCATTCTAATGCTCACCTTCTTTGCTCGACAATTATTGCAGGCTTTTGTCACAATTGGGCTTCTCCTCAAAAACGTGGCATCGCTGCCCTTCGAATTAGAACGCCAGGTCCCGAACATCGTTCTTCGTAATTCACATTGCTGCCATGCTAAATTGCGGGCTCACCATCTGCATTTATCACAGGCGTTTTAATATCGAGCCCTTGCAAATCTCGTCTCGAATGTATGGCTAGTATCATGTAAGCCTATATATATCAAGACAATACGCGGGTTCTCTACGTAGGTTCGACGCCAGCACGAAACGTCCAGTTATGCCAGACGAACTAGTTATCAGTCAAGTGCAGGGTCCGAAGACATGTCACGATTGATAAATATCTATTGCTTCACAGATCGACGGGTCAAATCGTCTAAAATTCTGCGACTGTCTTCTTGATAAAATGGGTGGGCGAAGCCCTTATATTACAAAGAAAAGCTTTCAGCACGCTAAGCCTATTATCCATTTTGTCTGTTGGAACTACATATTTAGCGTCTTGGCGTTTTTTAGCGAGCGAGCGCTGTAACTTAGTGATTAAACCGCTAATTCAAGCGATAAAGCGCTGTACCTTAGTGATTGAAGCCCTAGGTTTTAGCGAATAGCACAGCCTTAAGGAAGCTACTGTACTTTAGCAACGCTACTTGCTAAAAAATGCCAAAGCGCTAAAATGCATAGTTCCAGCATACGAAAGGATAAACGTCTGTACTCTGAACCAACAATATCCCTTTGCTTACGGGAGCGGGCATACCGTTAGTAGTATGTTAAACGAGCCAATACATTGACCAGCATCTCTCAAATAGTGTATTAGAGAAGATGCAACTGTAAGCAGAGGCGTAAAATAGCACAATCATAAGCACAGTCAAATAATTGCATTTTAAGACTTATATAAAGGTGAAAAAGAAAATAATTTTACCATAAAAACAGCTAGCCAATAAGGTGTTCTCTAGCTAGAGCCTAATATTTCCCTTAAACCTTTAATAAATTCATGATTGCTCGTATCGCTGGGTTAGGTTTTCCTGTGTAGTCTTCAATCACATGAATTTCAGCATCAATAGCACCCCACAGCACCCGAAGTGCATCTGTCGTACGTGCCAGTGACCCCGTCTCTTCAAAGATACTCATGATCAATTCTTTGTGTCCCCGTCCGGCACTTCCCGTCGCATGTCGCTCCATAAGTAAGCTGGTGAGAATCGCCTTGCGGTCAGGTTCGGCGTTTGTGAGGGCGTGGATGAGTATATAGCTACATTTACCCTCATCAAGATCTTCACAGTATCCTTTGGACTCTTGGTACTGCTGCTTGATAAGTAGCTGATTAGACCGAAGACATGATGGCGTTACCTGATTGAGTTTGAGATTGCCATAGTCATCCCGAATCTGGAAAAATCGGCCAAACAAAATCATGAGTCGGTTCAAATCAACCGGCTTGGCAGGGGATTTTGATTGTGCGATCATCAGCCTCACTATCATGCGGAATAAGCCACCGGTTTCTGATTTTTTGGTCTTAGCGATGGGATCAATGTCGTGGCGAGAGATCTAACTTACTGCCGTCAACCATTTGCAAGTATTCTTCAACCGAAGGTACCGATATGTTATGAACCCAGAACAGGTCGAGACTCTGGCCGACGAACATGTTCTTCATCTCGTCTGCACATTGTCAAATAAAGCAAAAGGACGTTAAAAATTAGACTGAGACTAAGTACCTATGATGATATCTCCGCCTCCAAACTTTGAGGCGTGGTCAATAACATTGACAATTTGATAGGTGGCGGAATTGACTGTCTGAGGCGTCCCAAATACGCTATGGGTTGCCGGTCTCGAGCGTCTAAGGGGAGAGGCGTCTTGAACATCATCGAGCCTAGGCAAGTTCAGTGACCTAGGGTTTCTCCTGAAGGCCATATAACTTACATTAAGGAGATGTTATGGACATCTTCCACGATCGACGTGATATTCAGCAGCATCTCAGCAGATACTTCGACCCAGACATTCAGAGCATCTAATAATTGCTTTCGGACTCCCTTCGAGGGCAACGAACGTATATACTGGAACGGTGCCATGGCCGGCTGATTTGAGAAACATTCACAGGTTAATACTCATTGTATCATCAACGATCCAGCTTTTACTTGTAACTTACTGTAGCTGTAGCTGGCGGTAGATTTGTGTTTCTTAGTTCTTTCGACTGCAGAGATGTATCAATCGTACCATTTTCCATGTCCGCATCTTGCCGATACCGTTTGCGTCGTTTATGATTGACCAATTCATCAACTACACCAATTTTGACGACTGTATTTTGTTCACATACTTTGCCTAGTTCGCCATTGACCAACCCCTCGAACCCATATGTTTGAGTATAATTGAGGGCCATAGATAGGGAAGAATTGAGAGGTAGACGGAACAGAGGATACAATGAAGAATTGCTAAGTACAGTATGTCGTCTCTGTTCATTGGCGTTGGTATGATCTGCTAGGAGCTGTTGTAAATTCGATGCTCATCTGTGGGCCTCATTGATAGTACCAAACAGTGATGCCATGGCCACAATGCTCATAAGGCAGTATGCCAAACCTTTTACTAGCCTCTTGCTTACCTTTTGCATCCTCATCCAGCCTAGACAGTCTTGCGACGAGACGGACCAGAATCTACAAGTTCGGGGGGTTGCCTTTTTGGGCGATCCGACGTTGCGTTGATTAGAGCGCATTGTCGGACCGGACGGCTGACTTGCACGGCAGATATTCTCCGAAATGCACATGCGTGGCAAGTAGCACAGTGCCCTATTAACTCATCGGATAGCTCCGAGTGGTCCGCTAAGTAAATCCGACGTCAACGAGTCCGGCTCCTTCATAGCATTCGCCTTTGAAAGGTCGCCTATCTCAAACCTTGAAATCTGTCACCCGCCATCGACTATAAGTTGGCTTTTTGTGACGTGAGGGCCAGGTCAACGCTCCTGATACATTGCAATATCTGTCACTATTCCTCAAATTGCAAAACCACCGTGTAAGTGTTCTAGGACTGGCACTAGGAGCAATGGTAAGTCTTTGTTGTGCAAACCAGGATGGTGTACGTGTAGTAATGTAGAAAGCGCAGCTCGCAGTGACAGTTCAAGTTCCTCTCATTCGAAATACAATCCAACACTAGTACATGGTGGCATCCGCGTCTGTGCTGAGTGAATAAACATGGCGGCTTCTTTTCACAACATTGTAGCCACCTGGTTGGTCGTTGCAGTGTTGTTGCTTCTCAATGTTGCTGCGTACCGCTTTTTCTTCTCCCCCATATCAAACGTTCCAGGACCATTCTGGGCTTCCATCACTCGCCTCTGGCATGTCTTTCACATTTTCAAGGGAGATAACAATCTGCAAGCGATAGCCCTGCATCAAAAACATGGTCATTTCGTTCGCATCGCGCCTAACGAGGTCAGCGTTTCCCATCCAGATGGACCTAGGCTTATCCTGCAAGCCCCTCTACGCAAGGCAAGTCACGCTGCCTTTCCCATTCTTGTTCCGATGATGACGGGAAAGTGAAGGCTAAATGGTACCGCATGTTCACGCTACCTGATTATCGCTTCGAGTCTCCAATGTCTACTTTGGACCCCAAGGAGAAAATAGAGCGTTCCAAATGGCTTCTACCCGGCTATAGCCTGTCAAATATACTCAAGTCAGAAGAGTACATAAGTACAACTATAGGTCACTTGCTCGACTGGATGGACAAGTATGCAGAGAGCCATGAGCCTATGGACCTTGACAAGTTTTTCACATACACGGCTTTCGATGTTGCAGGCGAGGTACAGTCTAACTAGCTTCAAGACAATGGTTCCTAACGTGTCCAGGCCATCTTCTCTCAGCCTTATGGCTTCATCACAGAGGGCCGTGACATTCGTGGGTCCATCCGCAACAACGAAATTCTCAGTCCAGTGGCTGCGGTGGCTGGATTTTACATCTGGCTATACATCCTAATAATCGCCAACCCCATCGTGAGTTCAACCGGTATAGGCATGGGCCACCTATTCGACACGGCGCAGATGGCCGTGCGAAAAAGAATGAAGAATCCCGACGCACGATTCGACGTCGCGGCACATTGGTTTCAGACACAGGAGCGCAACCCCGATCGCCTGAGTATTCGCGAAATCGAAACGCAGGCAACGCTCTCTGTTGGTGCTGCCGCAGATACTGTCTCATGTAAGTACTAAGAATGAAATATTGGCAAAGTTGACAGTGTATAGGTGCTATGCAATCGTTCGTATATCACATGATACAGAACCCGGCATCCTGGCAACGCGCTCGCGACGAGGTCAATGCAGCCCAGGCGCGGAGCCTTTATCAAGACCGAGTAGTCTCCTTCAAGGTTGGGCAGAATCTACCATATTTACAGGCCTGTATAAAGGAGGCGATGCGCCTTTTTGGACCAACCGGAATGGGCTTGCCGCGAGTGGCGCCAAAAGGAGGCCTGACAATTGGAAATCGCCACTTTCCCGAAGGCACTATTTTATCAGTCCATTCGCAGTACGTTAATGCCCAAGAGTTGCAGCGTTAGCTACCTAACAGAATACAGTGTGATACATAAGTCTACGGAATGCTGGGGTCCCGACGCCCGTGAGTGGAATCCAGATCGGTGGCTCGCTGATGACATTGCCTCCAAGGAAAAGTACTGGTTCGTGGTGGGTATAATTAGCTATCTTACCAAGTATTCGGAATGCCTGCTGATTTCTTAGTTTGGAATGGGTTATAATGCGTGTCCGGGGCAACATTTGGCCAAGGTGCAAATCACAAAGATGGCCGCGACTATTGTACGCGACTACGACATTGTCCAAGTAGATCCAACAAATGAGTGGAAATGGAAAGCTTACTTCAACCTTGTGCCGCACTCCTGGCCCGTGTACATCGAGAAGAGGAAGGATGAAAAGTAAGGGACAGGTCCTACTACCAGGTTGGAAGACGTAATTCCATTACACTAATGTAACTGTTTAGCCTCCAAAGTAATGGGATTCTGTAACAACGTCATAGATTCCTGTCATTCCTGCTCTTTGGCAGCTTCTGAATATGCTCATCATTATTGAGCAAGGAGATGGAGACTCATCCTTGAATTGGCTTGAAAGGCCGATCTACCAGTACTTCTTCATGGTGGTCTTAGGGGTAAGCATCACAACAGCTCCAAAAATGAAGTAATGATATTAATTCTTGAAAAGAATCAGATTCAATGTTTGTGTCGTGATTTTAAGATCTAGAATTACGAATTTGGGCCTGGTGTATTAAATTTGAAATAGAAATAAACACAGAAAAGAAGAAAATAAGGGCCTCGGACTTTCCTTTCCTGGCTGCACCGA
>Ga0335072_10007729_pt1 | contig 15643 bp, 11 predicted proteins | sample Lox_Sample_21_FD_206725 | JGI IMG/M metagenome (GOLD analysis project Ga0335072, IMG submission 206725) | Soil microbial communities from Loxahatchee National Wildlife Refuge, Florida, United States - Lox_Sample_2.1 | ecosystem: Environmental > Terrestrial > Soil > Wetlands | place: USA... | reverse complement strand
CGAACCCGGCGACGTTCGTCAACGCGGATCCGGCGGTGGTGGACGGGCCCTACGCGCTGCAGAGCTTCTCCTCGGTCAAGGTCGTCTACCAGAAGAACCCCAAGTACTTCGGCAGCGCCCAGATGAGCCAGGCGCCCGACACGGTGACCGGCACCCCCGAGGAGCCCGGCGCGACCCAGGTCCTGAACCTGGAGAAGGGCGTCTACGACTGGAACGAGGCCAACGACGACGACCGCGGCGGGCTCGCCAGTGACTGGACGGCCAAGGACCCGGGCAAGAACGCCTACTGGATCCCGGCCGCCGGCCTGGTCACCATGTACCTGAACCTGGACAAGGCGCCGTTCAACGACCCCGCGTTCCGGCAGGCGCTCAACGACGGCATCAACCGGCAGGCCGTCGCCAAGAGCGCGAACATCAATGGCTACGAGGCGGCCGCCACCCAGACCGGGCTGCTGCCCGCCCAGGACTCCCTCATCCCCGCGTCGCTGAACGGCGGCTACGCCAGCTTCGACCCCGCCAAGGCCAGGCAGATCCTGCTCAGCGACGGCTACCACTACTCCGGTAGCACGCTGATCGGCAAGAACGGCCAGCCGGTCACGTTCACCCTGCAGGTCATCCAGGGCTTCGTCGACTGGCTCAACGACGCCGAGCAGATCACCACCGAGCTGTCCGCGCTCGGCATCTCGGTGCAGGTCTCGCAGGTCCAGTTCTCGTCCGCGATCAGCAACATCTACAGCGGCGAGTACGACGCCGCGATCTACTTCGGCGACCTGTCGGCCGACGCCTACGCCGACTACCAGTCGATGCTCGACAGCAGCCTGTCGGCCCCGATCGGCTCGCCGAGCGCGGGGGACTACGAGAGGCTCGACTCGCCGCAGGTCGACACCCTCCTCGGCCAGATCGCGGCCAGCACCAGCGCCGCGACCCAGAACGCGGCCCTCGGCGGCCTCGCCAGCTACGTCTACAACTCGGTGCCGGTCATCGAGCTCACGATCCAGCCCGGCTGGTTCGAGTACACCAGCAAGAACTACACCGGCTGGCCGACCGCGGCCGACCCGTACGCCGACCCGATCGCGGGCGACGACCAGCTGGCGATCATCCCGCGGCTCAAGGCGACGGCCTGACCGCGATGGCCCGCTACGCCTTCCGGCGGCTCGGCTTCCTAATCGGGATGATCTGGGCCGCGGTGACACTCAACTTCATCATCCCCCGGCTGATGCCGGGGGACCCGGCCGAGATCATGCTCGCGCACATCGGCGCCAAGGGGCCGATCACCCCGGCCCTGCGCAACGAGCTGGCCGTCAGCCTCGGGCTGCCCGGCGGATCGCTGCTCAGCCAGTACGGTCACTATCTGGCCAACGTCGCGCAGTTCAAGTTCGGCACCTCCTACGCCTACTTCCCGCAGTCGGTCAGCAGCCTGATCCGGTCGAGCCTGCCGTGGACGGTGCTGCTGGTCGGCGTAGTCACGGTGATCAGCTTCGTGGCCGGCACCGCGATCGGCGTGGCCGCCGCCTGGCGCCGCAATAAGCGCTTCGACGGGGTGGCCACGGTCGGGTCGACGTTCCTGTCGAGCTTCCCCTACTTCTGGACCGGGCTGCTGCTGCTCTACATCTTCGCGTTCCGGCTGAACGCGTTCCCGATGAGCGGCGGCTCGTCCGTCGCCCCCGCCCTGACGGCCGGCTTCCTCGGCAGCGCGCTGCAGCACAGCCTCCTGCCCGCGCTGACGATCTTCATCAGCGGCCTCGGCTCCTGGGTGCTGGGAATGCGCAACTACACGATCAACGTGCTGGGGGAGGACTTCATCAAGTTCGCCCAGGCGAACGGGGTCCGCACCCGGATCCTGCTCACCCGCTACGCCATGCGGAACGCGATCTTGCCGCAGCTGACCGTCTTCGCGATCGTCTTCGGCAACGTCGTCGGCGGATCGCTGCTGGTCGAGGAGGTCTTCGGGTATCCGGGGGTGGGCACGCTGCTGTACAACGCGATCTACAACCTGGACTACCCGCTGATGCAGGCGCTGTTCCTGATCATCACGGTGACCGTGCTGCTCGCCAACTTCATCGTGGACACGCTGCACGTGAAGCTCGACCCGAGGATCGCCCGGTGAAGGGCCCCGCGATGGTGGCCAGCACGCTCTGGCGCCAACCGAAGGCCAGGGTCGGGCTGCTGCTCATCCTCGCCCTGGTCGCGCTGGCGGTGCTGGCCCCGGTCCTCAGCCCGTACTCCCCGACGACGGCCACCTTCCCGGTGATGACGGGCCCGTCGTCGGCCAACCTGCTCGGCACCACCGGCGGCGGCCAGGACGTGCTCTCCCAGCTGATCTACGGCGCCAGGGACTCGCTGATCGTCGCGTTCGGCGCGGGCGTGCTGGCCAGCCTCATCGCGCTCGCGATCGGCCTGCTGGCGGGCTATCTGTCCGGTCCGACCGACTCCGTGCTCAACTTCCTGATGAACCTGCTGCTGGTCATCCCGGCGCTGCCGCTGATGATCATCATCTCGACCTACAGCAAGGGCGGCGGGATCTGGACCATTGTGGCGATCATCGTCCTGGTCAGCTGGGCGTTCGGCGGCCGGGTGGTGCGCAGCCGGGTGCTGAGCCTGCGGTCGCTGGACTTCGTGACCGCCGCGCAGTTCTCCGGCGACCGCACCGGCCGCATCATCGTCAGGGAGATCCTGCCCAACATGGTGTCGCTGGTCGCCGCGATCTTCTTCGGGACCGCCACCGCCGCGGTGCTGGCCGAGGCGGGCCTGGAGTTCCTCGGCCTGGGCAACCCGAGCACGATCAGCTGGGGCACGATGCTCTACTGGGCGCAGAACTACAACGTCCTCGCGCAGGGGCAGTGGGCCGGGGTCTTCGCCCCCGGGCTGTGCATCGCCCTCCTCGCGTCCGCCTTCGCCCTGCTCAACTTCGGCGTCGACGAGCTCAGCAACCCACGACTGCGGGAGATGTGAGCATGTCACTGCTCCAAGTAAGAACCCTGGACGTGACCTACCGGGGCCGCCAGGCGGCCGTGCTCGCGGCTCGGGACGTGTCGTTCGACGTCGCCCCGGGCGAGCTGGTCGCGCTGGTCGGCGAGTCCGGCTCGGGCAAGTCGACCGTGGGCCAGGCGGTCACCGGCACGATGCCCCCCTCGGCCGCCGCGACCGGCAGCGTCCGGTTCGGCGGGACCGAGATGATCGGCCTGGACGCCGGGGCGCTGCGGCGCAGCCGCCGTGAGGGGATCGCGCTGATGCCGCAGAACGGGCTCAACGCGCTCAACCCGGTGCTGACCATCGAGGGCCACTTCTGGGATGTGCTCCGCTCGCACCAGAAGATCCGCCGCGCGGAGGCCCGGCGGCAGGCCGCCGGGCTGCTGGAGAAGGTGGGCCTGGACGCCGCCGTGCTGCGCCGGTACCCGCACGAGCTGTCCGGCGGCATGCGTCAGCGGGTCTGCCTGGCGATCGTGCTGTCGCTGCGGCCGCGGCTGATCGTCTTCGACGAGCCGACGACCGCGCTCGACGTGCTCACCCAGCAGCAGGTGATGCAGACGATCGGGGAGCTGCAGCGCAGCGAGGGGTTCGCCGGGCTGCTGATCAGCCACGACCTCGGCATGGCGCTCGAGCGGACCAGCCGGGTGCTGATCATGTACGCCGGCCGCATCGTCGAGGAGCTCCCCTCGGACCGGGTCTTCGACGATGCCCGTCACCCCTACACCCAGGCCCTCATCGGCTGCTACGGAGACGCCAGGGCCGATGAGGTGGCGCTGGCCGGCATCCCCGGCAGCCCCCCGGACCTGTCGCTCGGGGCCGAGTCGTCCTGCCTGTTCGCCCCGCGCTGCTCCCGCGCCGGCACCCGCTGCGACGTGGAGCGCCCGGTGCTGCGCCCGGCCGGCTCGGGCCAGGCGGCCTGCTTCTTCGCCAACGACACCGACGACACGCTCACGGAGGCCGTCCATGCCGGCTGAACCCATCCGCGCGCAGCGGCTCAGCCTCGAGTCGGTGACCAAGGTGTACGGCGGGCGCGGCCGGGCCAGATCCGGCGGCAAGCGCGCCGTCGACCAGGTCAGCTTCGCGATCGAGCCGGGCACCTCGCTCGGCCTCATCGGGCAGAGCGGCAGCGGCAAGACCACCCTCGCCCGCATGATCACCGCGATCGACCGGCCCACCTCGGGCGCGATCCTGCTCGGGGACACCCGCGTCGACCAGCTCGGCCGCCGGGACCTGCGCCGCTACCGGCGGGACGTGCAGTTCGTCTTCCAGGACCCGTACGCGGCGCTCAACCCGGCCAGCCGGATCGGCTACATCCTCGGCCGCCCGCTCGCGAACTACCTGAACGTCCCCGTCGGCCAGGTGGGCGGGCAGGTACGGGAGCTGCTGGCCAAGGTGGGGCTGACGCCGCCCGAGCAGTTCGAGCAGAAGCTGCCGCACCAGCTGTCCGGCGGCCAGCGCCAGCGGGTAGTAATCGCCCGGGCGCTGGCGTCCAGGCCGCGGCTGATCGTGGCCGACGAGCCGGTCTCGATGCTCGACGTCTCGCTTCGGGCCGGCATCCTCACGCTGCTGCGCGAGCTCCGTGAGTCCGACGGCATCAGCCTGCTCTACATCACCCATGACCTGCTCAGCGCCCGCGCCGTCGCCGACGAGCTCGTGGTGCTCCAAGACGGGAGGGTCGTCGAGCGGGGACCCGCCCGGCAGGTGCTCCAGCACCCCGGGCACGAATACACGCGGCGGCTGATCGAAGCGCTGCCGCAGTCAGTTACCAGGAGGAGTTAAGTGAGCCAGTTCAGGGACCTCAACCACAACGGCACCATGGAGCCCTATGAGGACCCCAGCCTGCCGGTCGAGGAGCGGGTCACCGACCTGCTCGGCCGGATGACCCTCGAGGAGAAGGCCGGCCTGCTGTTCCACGCCATGATCACCCCGGGTCCTGACGGCTCGGTGACCGAGAAGCCGAAGGCGCTCACCGACGAGGACACCGCGCACCAGCGCGTCATCGGCAAGCACCTCAACCACTTCAACATCCTGCAGATGCCCCCGGTCCGCGAGCTCGCGCAGTGGCATAACCGGCTGCAGGAGCTCGCGGCAGGCACCCGGCTCGGCATCCCGGTGACCCTGTCAAGCGACCCCCGGCACTCGACGGTGGCGATCCCGATCGCGAGCTGGCGGGCCCAGGACTTCTCGCAGTGGCCGGAGACGCTCGGGTTCGCGGCGATCGGCGACGAGCAGCTAATCGAGCGGTTCGGCGACATCGCCCGGCGCGAGTACCTCGCGGTCGGCCTCCGCGTCGCGCTGCACCCGCAGGCCGACCTGGCGACCGAGCCGCGCTGGCCCCGGATCAGCGCCACCTTCGGCGAGGACGCCGAGCTGGCGGGGCGCATGGTCGCCGCCTACATCCGCGGGTTCCAGGGGCCGGCCCTCGGCCCGTCCAGCGTCGCCGCGATGGTCAAGCACTTCCCCGGCGGCGGACCGCAGAAGGACGGCACCGACCCGCACTTCGCCACCGGACGCGAGCAGGTCTACCCGGGCGGCAACTTCGAGTACCACCTGCGTCCGTTCGAGGCCGCCTTCGAGGCGGGCGTGTCGCAGGTCATGCCCTACTACGGGATGCCGGTGGGGACCCAGTACGAGGAGGTCGGCTTCGGCTTCAACTCCGGCGTCATCACCGGCCTGCTGCGCGAACGGTACGGCTTCGACGGGATCGTCTGCACCGACTGGGGCCTGGTGACCGACGCGGAGCTGCTCGGCCACTCGTTCCCGGCCCGGGCCTGGGGGGCCGAGCACCTCAGCCGTGCGGAGCGAGTGCTGAAGATCCTCCAGGCGGGCGTCGACCAGTTCGGCGGCGAGGAGTGCCCCGAGATCGTGGTCGGCCTGGTCGAGTCGGGTGCGCTGCCGATGGAGCGGCTGGACGTGTCGGTCCGCCGGATCCTGCGCGAGAAGTTCGTGCTCGGCCTGTTCGACGACCCGTTCATCGACGCCGACGCGGCCGTGTCCGTCGTCGGCGCGGCCGAGTTCCGCGAGGCCGGCCTGGCGGCCCAGCGCGCCTCGCTCACGCTGCTGAAGAACGAGCCGCCAGCCGGGGGAGCCGGCCCCGCGCTGCCGCTGCGCGAGGGGATCGGCGTGTACCTGCAGGGCGTCGACGCGGTCGTCGCGGCCGACTACGCCAAGGTCACCGACAACCCCGATGACGCGGCGTTCGCCATCGTCCGCCTCGGCACCCCCTATGAGAAGAGCGCCGGCGGCCCGATGGAGCAGCTGTTCCACGGCGGCAGCCTGGCGTTCACCGAGGAGGAGCTGGCCGAGATCCTGCCGCTGCTGCGCCGGGTGCCGACCGTGGTCGTCGTCGCCCTGGACCGGCCGGCCGTGCTGCCGGAGATAGCCGGGCACGCGACCGCGCTCGTCGCCAGTTTCGGCGCCTCCGACCGGGCGGTGCTCGACGTGCTGTTCGGGCGGGCCCGGCCAGCGGGGAAGCTGCCCTTCGACCTTCCGTCGTCGATGGCGGCGGTGCTCGCCCAGCGCTCCGACGTGCCGTTTGACACCGCCGACCCGCTCTACCGGTTCGGCTACGGCCTGAGCTATATCGAAGACTAAGTCCGGTCGCGGCATATGCTGGCCGAGGAGTGCGAGCAGTCACTCGGTAGTCCAGTGGCAAGGAAACGACGGTAGCAGTGCCTAAGAAGAGGCCGGTCAGCGAGTACCTGGGCGGCGCCCAGCGCAAGGCCAGGATCATCAAGGCGGCCGTCCGGCTATTCGCCAACCGCGGCTACCGCGATGCCTCGCTGGCGTCGGTGGCGGAGGCGGCGGACCTCACCCTGCCCGGCCTGCTGCACCACTTCCCGTCCAAGTCCGACCTGCTGTTCGCCGTGCTCAGGCACGGCGAGCAGCAGGACAAGGCGCTGGTCGCCGACGCCATCAGGGAGCACCCGGACGACGTCGCGCAGCTGCTGGGAGCGCTGGTGGCGCAGAACGAGTCCGCCCGCGAGGACACCCTGCTGCGCACCGTCATCGCCGCCGAGGCGACCTCGCCTGAGCACCCCGCCCATGAGTTCGTCAAGGCCCGCTACGTCCGGGTGCGGACCGCGCTCCGCCGCAGCATCGCCAAGCAGTCGGCGCCCGCCGGCCTGTCCGATGACCAGGTCGAGGCGCTGGCGATCATCTCCATGGCGGTCATGGACGGACTCCAGGTCCAGTGGCTGCTCGACCCCGAGGTCGACATGGTCGCCAACTTCGAGGTATTCGGCGAACTGCTGCGCCGGGCCATCGCCGAGTCGTGATCGACGCCAGGCAGCGGCGGGTCGGGTTCCTCGTCGCGGGCTGCTTCTTCATGGAGATCATGGACGGCACGATCGTCTCGACGGCCGCCCCGCGCCTGAGCGAGGCGCTGCGGGTGCCGGTCAGCTCGATCGGGCTGCTGATCACCGCCTACTTCGTCACCCTGGCGGTGTTCATCCCGTCCAGCGGCTGGCTGGTGAGCCGGCTGGGGACACGGAAGGTCTTCCTGTCCGCGATCGTCGTGTTCACGGTCGCCTCGCTGCTCTGCTCGACCAGCGTCAGCCTGGGCGAGCTGACCGCGTTCCGGGTGCTGCAGGGCGCGGGGGCCGCGATGATGACCCCCGTCGGACGGCTGTCGGTGCTGGCTCGGACGGCCAAGTCCGACCTGATGCGGATGATCTCCTACATTGTCTGGCCGGCCCTCCTCGCCCCGGTGATCGCGCCGCTGGCGGGCGGCGTCATCACGACCTACGGCAGCTGGCGCTGGATCTTCCTGATCAACGTCCCGCTCGGCGTGGTCGCGTTCGTCGTCGCGGTCCGGATCGTCCCGGCGGTGGCGCCGAGCGCGCCGCCGCCGCTGGACCTGGCCGGCGTCGCGCTGACCGCCCTCGGTCTTGGCGGCCTGGCCTACGCGGCCGGCCTCGTCTCGCAGAGCGCGACGCCGTGGGCCCTGGTGGCCGCCGTCGGCCTGCCCGCCCTGGTGGTGATCGCCCTCGCGATCCGCCACCTTCTGCGGGCCGGGAACCCGCTGGTCGATCTGCGGACGCTGCGGATCGCGACGTTCCGGGTCTCGGTCGTCAGCGGCGCGCTGTCGACGATGGCGATCTACGCGGTTCCGTTCATGCTCACGCTGCTGTTCCAGAACGTGTTCGGGTGGTCACCGGTCAAGTCGGGCGCGGTGGTCCTGTTCGTCTTCGTCGGCAACATCGGGATCAAGCCCGCCACCAGCTTCATCGTCAACCGGTGGGGCTTTCGCCGGGTGCTGCTTGCGGCCTGCCTGACGCTGTCGGCGTCCATGGTCGGCGCCGCGTTCTGTACCGGCGCCACCCCGATCGCGCTGATCGCGGTGACCGCGGTCGTCAGCGGGATCGGCCGCTCGGTCGGCGGAACCTCCTACAACACGCTCAGCTACGTCGACGTCCCCGAGGCGACCATGCCGCACGCGAACACCCTGGTGGCGACGACCCAGCAGCTCGCGGCCGGGCTCGGGGTCGCCGCCGCGACCCTCGCGCTGCGGCTCGGCGGTACCCTCGACGGCCGGCCCGGCGCCAGTTTCGAGATCGCGTTCTGTTGCCTGGCGCTGCTGCCGCTGGCGGCGCTGATCGGCGTCGTCCGGCTGCCGGCCGACGCCGGGGACGTCGCCCGCCGCCAGCAGGCCGGGCGGGACGCCGCAGTCGAGCTTGACGACGTTGTCGGCTGACACCTGCGGCCGCGCTGGAGCGACCGGCCTGGCCGGCCGCGCCGCCGTCAGGCGCGCTTGACCGCCTGGATGGTGAAGGTGGCGGCCAGCCGCTCCGGCTGATCGGTCAGCCGCCACTCGCCGTTCCCGGCGTTGGTCATCGGCGTGCGGGAGAACGGCCGCCACGGGACCGAGTCGTGCTCGGCCAGGCCGGTCAGCGTCAGCCCGGCCTCGAGCAGGGCGGTCACGATCTCGCCGAGGCCGTGGTTCCACCAGTGGGTCACGCTGTTCTCGAACCTCACCTCGGTCTGCACGTAACTGCCGTCCCAGTCGCTGACGCGCGGCTCGGCGGTCTCGAAGTACGGCTTGACGACGACCAGGCGACCGTCGTCGTCGGCCCGCAGGGCGTGCATCATCGGATGGCCATCGCGGATGAACAGCCGCCCGCCCGGCGTCAGCAGCCGGGCGACGACCCGAGCCCACCGGCCGACGTCGGGCAGCCAGGTCAGCGCCCCGACCCCGGTGTAGACGAGGTCGAACCGCTCGGCCCCCAGCGCCTCGGCCGCGTCGTACACGTCGGACTGCACGAACGTCGCGTCGGCGCCGGTCGCGGCGGCCAGCCGGGTCGCCTCGGCCACGGCCGGCCCGGAGAAGTCGAGCCCGGTCATCGACGCGCCCAGCCGGGCCAGCGAGATCGTGTCGGTCCCGATGTGGCACATCAGGTGGACGCCGCGCCGCCCCGCCACGTCGCCGAGCAGCGGCCGGTCGAACCGGACGACCTCGCTCAGGAAGGCTGGGTCCTCCAGGAACGCCTGGACGTTGTAATCGGGGGACGCCACGTGCGCCGGCACCCGTTCGTCCCAGTTCGCCCGGTTCAGATGGTGATAATCCGTCACCCGCCGATGCTATCGACGCCCGTGTCAGGGCCGTGTCAGCGCCGTGTGCGAGCGCTGACAGCGACGTCGTGCACGCTAGGGGACATGAACACAACCGAGCTATCGATTGAGGCCAACGGCCTGGTGAAGTCCTTTGGCGAGACCCGCGCGCTGCGCGGCGTCGACCTGCACGTGCGGAAGGGGACCGTGCACGCGGTCCTGGGGCCGAACGGCGCGGGCAAGACGACCGCCGTCCGCATCCTTGCCACCCTGCTCCGCCCGGACGGGGGCAGCGCCCGGGTGAACGGCCTTGACGTCGTTTCCCAAGCCGGGAAGGTCCGCGAGAGCATCGGCCTGACCGGCCAGTTCGCCTCCGTTGACGAGGACCTGACCGGGACCCAGAACCTGGTCATGATCGGCCAGTTGCTCGACCTGACCAAGAAGGAGGCCAGGGCGCGCGCGGCCGAGCTGCTCGACTGGTTCGACCTGACCGAGGCGGCGGGCAAGGTTGCCAAGCACTACTCGGGCGGCATGCGCAGGCGGCTTGACCTGGCGGCGTCGCTGGTCGGCCGGCCGTCGGTGATCTTCCTGGACGAGCCCACGACCGGGCTCGACCCGGCCAAACGGGAGGACATGTGGGACGTCGTCCGCCGCCTGATCAGCGACGGCTCCACCGTCCTGCTGACCACCCAGTACCTGGAGGAGGCGGACGCCCTGGCGGACGAGATCACGGTCATCGACCACGGCCAGGTCATCGCCCATGACACCCCCAACGGGCTCAAGCGCGTGGTCGGCGGCCAGCGGCTGACGGTCCGCGCGGCCGACGCCGCCCGCGAGGACGACCTGCGCGAGCTGCTCACCCAGGTCGGCGGGGCCGAGCCGGCCGACGAGGGCCGCGGCACCCTGACCGTCCCGGTCGACGGCGAGGACGTGCTCCCGGACGTGGTGTCCCGGCTGCGCGCGGCCGGCATCTCGGTCGAGGAACTCTCCCTCCACCTGCCCTCGCTTGACGAGGTCTTCTTCACGCTCACTGGCACACGCTCGGCGGGCGACGCACGCACAGCTTCAGAGGTGACGGTATGACCGCGGTAACGTTCGACTCCCCGGCCGGCTCTGCAGTCCGGCCCGCCCGCCAGTTCAAGCAGCTCCGCTACGCGCTGGTGCTGGCCAGGCGGAACCTGATCAAGCTCACGCGCACGCCCGAGCAGTTCATTGACGTGACCCTGCAGCCGATCATCTTCCTGGTCCTGTTCTACTACGTGCTCGGCGGCGCCCTCGGCGGCTCGCTCGGCGGCGGCGGCTCACGCCACGACTACCTGGAGTTCCTGCTGCCAGGGCTGCTCGCGCAGACGATCGCGATGAGCTCGATCTCGATCGGGCAGAACATGAACGCCGACATCGAGAAGGGCGTGTTCGACCGGTTCAGGTCGCTGCCCATCGGCCGCGCCATCCCGCTGGTCGGCGCGGTGCTGGCCGAGTTCTTCCGCTACCTGATGGTGGTGGTGATCACGATCGGCTTCGGCTACATCCTCGGCTTCAGGATCGAGACCAACTTCATGTCGCTGCTGGCGGCGATCGGGCTGTCGATCTGCTTCGCGCTGTCGTTCGCCTGGATCTCGGTCTGGGTCGGGCTGAAGATGCGCAGCGCCGGGTCCGTCCAGGGCGTGATGATGCTGCTGGTGCTGCCGCTGACGTTCGCCAGCAGCACGTTCGTGAAGGTGTCGTCGATGCCCGGCTGGCTGCAGGCGTTCGTGAAGGTCAACCCGATCTCGCACGTCGTCGACGCGGTCCGCGGGCTGCTGCTCGGCGCTCACGCCAACCTGGCCGACGGGGTCACCACCGCCAGCGCGGTCGGCTGGACGTTCGTCTGGATTGCGGGGATCCTGGTGGTCTTCTTCCCGCTGGCGATGCGCGCCTACGTGCGGAGGACCTGACCGGTCACCAGGCGGACCGGTCAGCCCGCCAGCGCGCTATCCAGCAGCGCCAGGGCCGCCGTGCGGCTCAGCTCCGCCCCCTGCGCCTGGCTCTCGGCGAACAGCTCGTCGCCGAGAGCCAGGCGCAGCCGTTCGCTGAGGCTCCGCACCTCGGTCGCGGTCGGATCGTCGGCGCCGCGGATCACGGCGGTGGCGGCCAGCAGCTCGGCCGCCCCCGGCAGGTCGCCGACGGCGGCCGCGATCTCGGCCGCGACCAGGGCGACCGACGCGATCAGGGGCATGTCGGCCGCCGTGACGGCGGCCTCGTGCGCGACCGCCGCCCGCTCCCGGGCCAGCGCCGGGTCGCCGTCGGCGAGCGCCACCATCGCGCCGGTGCTGTAGACGATCGTGTTCAGGTGGTGCCAGACCGGAGAGGTCCGGCTGACCCCCTGCAGCCGCGCCTCCGCCGCCGTGTGCGCCTCCCGGGCGGCGGCGGTGTTGCCCGCCACCGCCTCGAAGCGGGCACAGGCGGCGAGGATGATCGCCTCGTCCGGCCGCCAGCCGCTGGTCTGCGCCGCCGCCAGCGCGGACTCGAACCCGGCGCGGGCGGTGGCCGGGTCGCCCCGGCGCATCGCCAGGTCCGCCAGCTGCAGCCGGAGTATGAACTCGTCATCGCGCGAGCCGAGCTCCTTGAGCACGGCCAGCGCCTCGGTGTAGGCGGCGGTGGCGCCGTCGAGGTCGCCGTCGAGCAGGCACAGCGTGCCCGCCAGCCGGAGCGTGTTCGACAGGCCCCAGCGCTCGCCCAGCGCCCGGTACCGCCGCAGCGCCCCGTCGGCGGCGACCCGGAGCTCGTCGACCTCGCCGTCGTTCTCGGCCAGCATCGCCCGCATCGCCCAGCTGACCGCCACCAGCCATTCGTCGCCGCTGGCGATCGCCTCCTCGATGTAGCGGGCGACCCGCTCCCGGTCATCGGTGAAGAACGCGTACATCTCGCGCAGCATCCCGATCAGCGGCTGGGTGCCGAAGTCGAGCGCGTCGACCCGCTCGGCCAGGTCGGCCGAGGGGCCGCGGCCGGCCGCGGGCGGCTCTCCGGCCGGGCTGCGCTCGTACATCTGCATGTTCTGGTTGACCTGGTAGAGCGCCTCGGCGATGGTGCGCAGCTCCTCGCCCGCGGCCGCGTCGGTCGACACCTCGAGCGCCTGGCCGACCCAGTCGGTGATGTCGGAGTAGTTGCCGAGCAGCAGCGCCATCCCGCTGATCCCGAGCGCGAGCGTGAGCGCCTGCCACGCGTCGCCGGCGTCGCACCAGTAGCGCAGCGACGCCAGGATGTTGTCCCGGTCCGCCTGCACGACCGGCAGCCAGGTGACCTGGTCCCTGGTCAGCAGCAGCGGCGCCGCCTTCGCCATCAGCGCCGCGTAATACTCGGCGTGGCGGCGGAGCAGCTCCGCGAGCTCGCCCCGGTCGGCCAGCCGGTCCGAGCCGTACTCGCGGACGGTCTCGAGCATCCGCAGCCGGGTGCCGCCGGCCTGCATGGTCTCGCCTCGGGTGTCCCGCACCGGCTGCAGCAGCGACTTGTCGACCAGGGAGGAGAGCAGCTCGTCAACGTCGGCCGGGTCGACTGTCACCCGGCCGCCGGCCGGGTCCGTGCCGCCGGGGCCGGCGCAGACGGCGGCGACCGCGTCCGCGGTCGCCCCGGCCGGGAAGACCGCGAACCGCTCGGCCAGCAGCCGTTCCTCCGGGGTGAGCAGGTCCCAGCTCCACTCGACGACCGCGCGCAGCGTCCGGTGCCGGGGCAGGGCGGTCCGGCTGCCCCCGGTCAGCAGCCGGAAGCGGTCGTTCAGCCGCCGCGCGATCTCGGCCAGCGGCAGCGTCCGCAGCCGGGCGGCGGCCAGCTCGATCGCGAGCGGGAGCCCGTCCAGGCGGCGCACGATGTCGATGACGACGTCGACGTTCTCGTCGGTGACCTCAAACCCGGGGCTGACCGCGGCCGCCCGCTCGGCGAACAGCCGGACGGCCGGGAAGCCGACCGCCTCCTGGGCCGCCGTCCCCGGTAGCGGCTGGCTCAGCGGCGCGATCGACAGCAGCGACTCGCCGGTGATGCCGAGCGGCTCCCGGCTGGTGGCGACGATCCGCAGCTCCGGGCAGTGCCTGAGCAGTTCGTCGGCCAGCTGTGCGCAGGCGTCGATGAGGTGCTCGCAGTTGTCGAGCACGAGCAGGGCGCGGACGTCGGCCAGCGCCTCGAGCAGCCGGCTGCGCGCGTCCCAGCTGCTCGCCCGGTAGGTCCCGTCCGGCAGCAGCCGGGGTTCGCGCAGCCCGATCGCGTTCAGCACCGACTGCGGCACGGCGCCCGGATCGGTGACCGAGGCGAGCTCAGCCAGCCACACCCCCTCCGGCAGCCCGCCGACGTCAGCCGAAGCCCCGTTCCCCCCGCCGGCCGCGGCCACCGCCGCCACCTCGGCCGCCAGTCGGGTCTTGCCGGTTCCGCCCGGCCCGACCAGCGTCACCAGCCGGTACTGCACCAGCGCCTTGAGCACCCGGGCCACATCGTCCTCGCGCCCGACGAAGCTGGTCAGCTGCGCCCGCAGGTTCGTCCGCGCCCGCGGACCCTCATCCGCCGCAGAGGCCCCGTTCGCACTCTGGCCGCCCTCGGCGGATCGGCGAGCAGCCGCCTCGCCCCTGAGTACCTCCAGGTGCACGGCCTGCAGTTCGGCCCCGGGGTCGATGCCGAGCTCCTCGGCCAGCCGCCCCCGGATCGCCTCGTATGCCGCCAGCGCGTCCGCCTGCCGTCCGGTCGCGGCCAGCGCCCGCATCAGCAGCCCGGCCAGCTTCTCGTCGAGGGGGTGATTGTCGACCAGCGCCTCGAGCAGCGCCACGTTGCCGTTCGCCGGATCATCGGCGACTTCGCGGGTCAGCCGGGTGATTATCGCGTCGAGCTGCAGCCGTTCCAGCCGCTGGGCGTGCGGGGCCGCGAACTCGCCCGCGTCGGCCAGCGCGGGCCCGCGCCACAGCCCCATCGCCTCCTCGGTCCGCCCCTCGGCGAGGAGGCGCTGGAACCGGAACGCGTCCACGTCATCCGGCTTGATCGCCAGCCGGTACCCGGCCGCCGACTGCTCGACCGCCCGCGCTCCGCCGAGCGCGCGCCGGGCCCGCGACACCAGCGTCTGCAGCGCGTTGGCGAGGTCCGCGGGCGGCTCGTCACCCCAGACCGCATCGCCCAGCTCGGACGTGCTCACCGGCCGCCCCCCGGCCAGCGCCAGCCGCACGATCAGGTCGCGCAGCCGCGCGCCGGAGACGACGACCGGGGCGCCCCCGTCGTCACTCACCTCAAGCGGACCCAAGATCGCAACCTGCACCCGTCCATTGTCGCCGAACTGCGGCGGCACCGCGGCCTCCCGCCGAGTGCGTCGCCGCCCCGACCCGAGATTCGCGGTCCGCATGCCCAGCCCTTATGCTGACGGGGGTTCCCGTACGCGGGGCACCTCGGCACGAGGGGCGCATAGCTCAGCGGAAGAGCATCCGCCTTACAAGCGGACGGCCACAGGTTCGATCCCTGTTGCGCCCACCATTCCCATTCCCCATGGCCACGGCAGTTCCATCAGCCATTTCACGGCACACTAGTTCGATGGCCAGTTCGATTATCGTGAAGGATTCTTTCTGCGCGAAGGATAATTGTCCTATAGCGACGAAAATCCTTCGTGATCACGCACGACCTCATCTCCGGCAACCGCTCCGCCAAGATAACAGCAAGAAGTGTCGCAGGATCATCGCGAACCAGGTGCCACAGCGCCTCACCGTAGGTAAATACGGCCAGGATCGAGAACCTCCCGCAACACCCGCAACTCCTCGTCCGTCGGCGGCTCGGCCTCACTGACCGCGTCAGCCACCTTCAGCGGCCACCCCGTGGCCGACCGGACCTGCTCGACCTCCACGCCGGGGTTAACCGAGCTCAGCACCAGCTCGTCATCCTCCCGGGTGAACACGCCGAGTGGGCTGATCAGCTGGGTCACACCGCGACCAGTCGCCTGACCCCGGCCCCCGGGCGCAGGCGACGTCACGAAGTCGAGCCGGTCCACCAGCGTCTGCCGGGTATGCCGCCGCATGACGACAAACACCTCCCGCGCGTGCGCCATCACCTCGATGGCACCCCCGGACCCCGGCAGCCGGTGCTCCGGCCGCGCGTATGACCCGCCGATCAGCGTCGAGTTCAGGTT
>Ga0335072_10007728_pt1 | contig 15644 bp, 10 predicted proteins | sample Lox_Sample_21_FD_206725 | JGI IMG/M metagenome (GOLD analysis project Ga0335072, IMG submission 206725) | Soil microbial communities from Loxahatchee National Wildlife Refuge, Florida, United States - Lox_Sample_2.1 | ecosystem: Environmental > Terrestrial > Soil > Wetlands | place: USA... | reverse complement strand
GTACGCTTCGGCGCCGCTGCGCAGCGCCGCCCGGCCACGCTCGCACTGTGCCTGCAGCTGAGTGACCAGCGTGGGCCCCAGACGGATCTGCAGCCCAGCGCTGACCTGACGGATCACGGCGGCGTCCAGGTCGACTGCCGCATCGATCACCGTGGTGCCAGGCATTCTCGTCGTAGCCCCTGCTTACCGATACCTGAGCATGGTGCCCGCCCCGACGCGCTCCGCCTTGCGCAGAATCAGCTGCCCGACGGCGATGTCCAGGATGGCTAGACCCCGATGCCAGAACAGGATCCGCTCATCTGCCCGTTCGCGGCCTGGCCGCTGGCCGGTCACAATCTGCCCGAGTTCGGCGTGCAGCGACTGCGCGGTCAGCCGCCCGGAGTCGACATGCGGACGAAGGGCTCCGAGCCGGCCGGCCTGCGCCTCACGCCAGTCGTCTACGACGACCTTGTCCATCACGTCCAGCAGGTCAATCTCGACCGCGCTGATGGTGCCGTAGGGCACGACGAACGCGCCGGGCCGCACGGCGCTGGTGCGCAGCAGCGGCTGCGGGGTCGTAAGGCGGGAGGCTTCGACCAGGATGTCCGCGCCGTCGAACGTCTCCTCCGGTGTGTCCATTACCCGGACCGGCGTGCCAACGGCCGCCGCCAGCTGCCGGCCGAAGGCCTCTCGCGACTCGGGCCGGCGGCTGGTCACCCGGATTTCGGCCAGATCCAGCATCAGGTTGAGCAGCAGCACGTTCCACAGTGCGGTGCCGCGCGCGCCCACGTGCCCGAGGATCCTGGAGTCCTTCCTGGCGAGGTACTTGGCGCCGACGGCCGTCATGGCGCCGGTCCGGCAGGCGGTGATGAGAGTGGCGTCCATGATCGCAAGCGGGATCCCGGTCGCCGGGTCGAGAAGAGTGAGCAACCCGAGCTCGCTCGGCAGGCCGGCGGTGTAGTTGTCGACGAAATCGCCGACGACCTTGACCCCGCTGATGCCGGGCGAGCTGAACTCAGACAGGTGCCCTCGCAGGACGTTGAAGTGGCCGGCGTCGCCTGGCATCAGGTGCACGCGCGGCTCGACAATGGCTCGGCCCTCGCCATGCGCCCGGACGGCTCCCTCGACTGCTTCTATGATCTCCGCGCCGGTGAGCCCGAGACCTGCGATGTCCGGGCCGGACAGGAACCGCAGCCACAGGCCGCCGGGCACATCGCCCGGCGGCCTGTGGCCTGCTGTCTGACTAGCGACTGGTCAGCTCTTCACGCAGTCGTAAACAAAGATGTGGCCGATCGCCGTCGGGTAGGCGCCCTTCACGTTCTTCGCCGTTGCGGTCAGGTAGTTGTAGAAGTAGGCGTAGATGATGGGCGTCTCGGCCAGCAGCAGCGTCTCGATCTGACCGGCAACGCTCTTCTGCGTGGTCAGGTCGACGGCCGCGATGTACTGAGCGGACAGCTTGTTGTACTGGGCGTTGCTGAAGCGAGCGGCGTTCCACGATCCGGCGCCCGTCTTGGCATTGATTGTCTGCAGCGGCGCGGTCAGGAACACGTTCGGAACGCTGCGGTGACCGTAGTCGACCAAGCTCATCGTCGCGTCGAGCCAGTCGGAGTTGCCGAATGTTGCCTTGCCGTAGTAGACGTTCGTCGCCTCCATCTTGACATTGATGTCGACGTTGATCGCTTTGGCGGCCTGCTGGACGATCGCCGCAAACGCCGGGATCTCCTGCGCGTCATTTCCGATGAGCTGAGTGGAAAAGCCGTGCGGGTGACCAGCCGCTGCAAGAAGCGACTTGGCCTTCGTGATGTCCTCCACGCGCTGCGGCACGCTCGTGTTCGTGGACGGGAACACCGGCGCGAACGGGCTGTCGTTGCCGATATCGGAGTAGCCCTTGAACAGCGCGCTGACGATACCGGGCCGGTTGAGGGTGAGCGCGATCGCCTGTCGCACCCTGGAGTCGGTGAATGGTGCGATGTCGTTACGCATGGACAGTTCGCGGTGCGCGCTGGACTTGAGCTTGATGACGTTGAAGCCGCCTGAAAGCAGTTGCTCGCCACCTGAGACCGAGAACTGGCCGAGGACGTCGATGCTGCCGCTGGCAAGCGCGCTGTTCGCCGTGGTCTGAGCGGTGTAGAAGGTGAAGTTGGTGGCGGCCGGCTTCGCTTTCGGTCCCCAGTACGAGTCGTTGCGCGCAAACGTGGCGCCGGTGTTCGTGGTGTAGGTCTTCATGACGAACGGGCCGGTTCCGATGAAGGTCTTCTGCCAGTCGGCCGGGTCATAGCCGTTCGGAATGATGATCATGTTGTAGTTGTCGGAGGATGTCAGGTACGGGAAGTTGCCGTTCGGTGCTTCGAGCTGGAACGTCACCTGGTAGGTCCCGGTCTTGACTACTCCCGACGGGATGAGCACGCCCGCGAACGCCGACAGCGCGTTCCCGCCGGTCTTCGGGTTGGTCTGCAGCTTGTAGCTGTACACCACATCGTCGGCCGTGAGCGGATGGCCGTTGCTGAACTTGACGCCCTGGCGGATATCGAACGTCCAGGCATCGGCAGTGGAGTTGGGCGTCCACTTCGTTGCCAGCTGCGGCCTCAGTGTCAGGGTCTGGTCGGAGAACGTCAGGTACTCGCCGGTCTGGCCAAGCATGTCCAGGCCACCCTGGTCGTCGATCGTCACCGGGTTGATCGCGCCGGTAGGCGTCGTAATCCCGACATTGATCGTGGCACCAGAGGCGCCTGCGGTGCTCGACGAGCTTGGCGAGGGGCTCGATGAGCCGCATGCGGCCAGGATCCCACCTAGTACGGGCGCGGAAATTCCCACGAGCGCGCCGCGGCGGATGAAGTCACGGCGATTCAGCCGTCCTGCAATGAACTCGTCGATGACGTGATTCCCGATTTCCGACTGCTCTGCGCGCAGCTGGTCAAGCCGGACTTTTCGTGTACTCACAGGTCCTCCTCGCAGCCTTCACCGGACCCGCTGGTGGCAGTCCGACACCGGTGGAAAGCAAAGCTATTCACATCTGGGCGCCGCTGTCACGGCATTCGCGCATTGGTTTGCAGGGTTGTTAGCTGATCGATAGGGATATGACAGCTCATCAGATGGCCGGGCTCGACTTCGGTGAGCGGCGGCTCGGTCGACTCGCAGATGCCCGACGCCAGCCGTCGCGGGCAGCGGGTGTGGAATACGCAGCCGGCCGGCGGGTCCGCGGCCGACGGGATCTCTCCGGTGAGCCTGATCCGTTGCTTCAGAGCGCCATCCAGGCTCGGTACTGCGGATAGCAGCGCTTCGGTATAGGGATGATGCGGACCGCTGAACACGCGCTCAGCCGGGCCCACTTCCATGACGCGGCCGAGGTAGAGCACGACGATCCGGTCGGACAGGTACCTGACCAGGCCAAGATCGTGCGAAATGAACAGATAGGTCACATGTTCCTTTGCCTGCAGGTCGGCAAGCAGGTTGAGAATCGCGGCCTGCACGGAGACGTCGAGCGCCGAGGTGGGCTCGTCGCAGACGACGATCCGCGGACCTCCGCCGAAGGCGCGGGCGATTGCGACGCGCTGCTTCAGCCCGCCGGACAGCTGCCGCGGCCGCAACCCAAGGTGCCGGTCTTCGAGCCGGACCGACCTGACCAGGTCAGCGAGGCGCTCCCTGAGCACGGCGCCGGACAGTCCGGCCAGCTTTGTCAGCGGCCTGCTGATCAGCTGTCGAACCGTGTGACGGCGGTTGAGTGCCGAGTCCGGGTTCTGGAAGACGATCTGCATTGCCTTGCGCTGAGCCTGGCTGCGACGTCGTACGTCTGGTCCGAGCTGTGCTCCGTCCAGATCGATGCGTGTACTGGTGTCTGGCGGGATCAGCCCGAGCAGGACTCTGGCCAGCGTCGTCTTGCCGCTGCCTGACTCACCCACAAGTCCGAGGGTTTCACCGCGCTCGATGGTGAGGTCCACGCCGCGAAGCGCCTGCACTGATTCCCCACGCGAGTCGAACGTCTTCGACAGCTCGCGGATCGTGATGACCGGGTCAACCTCGCCATTGCGAGCAGTCCGCAACTCGACATCGACCGGGGTATTCCTGGGCAGGTCCGCGGTGTCGGCGTACCGGTAGCAGCGCGAGGTGCGCTGCGGCCCGGTGGCATAGGGCGGCGGCGATGCCTCGCGGCACCGGTCCTCGGCGATCGGGCAGCGCGGCGCGAAGATACAGCCGGTGATCTGGTCACCTGGCTGGGGCAGGAAGCCAGGGATCGAGTCCAGCCGACCATGGTCCTTGCGCTGGCCGAGCCGTGGAATGCAGCGGAGCAGGCCGACGGTGTAGGGATGCCGCGGCTGCCTGAAAATCTCCTGGGCGGGCCCTTCCTCGACCAGTTCGCCCGCGTAGAGCACGCCCACCCGGTCGCACATCTTCGCGATGACGGCGAGGTTGTGGCTGATGAACAGAATCGAGGTGTCCAGCTCCGCCCGCAGACCGGCGATCAGGTCGAGCACTTCCGCCTCGACGGTCGCGTCGAGCGCGGTGGTCGGCTCGTCCAGGATGAGCAGCGACGGCTCGGCCGCGATGGCCATCGCGATCACGACCCGCTGCGCCATTCCGCCGGACAGCTGATGCGGGTAGCGCTCCATCACCCGGCGCGGATCCGGTATCTGTACCCGGCGGAGCATCTCGGCCGCCTTGTCCGTCGCCTGTGCCCGGTTCAGCCCGGCTATCTCGTAGACCTCGGCGACCTGTCTGCCGACGCGGATGGACGGATTCAGGGCCTTGCCTGGTTCCTGATAGACCATCGACACCGTGTGCGCCCGCAGGTTGCGCAACTCGGCGGCGCCCATGCTCATCGGGTTCTTGCCGTTGATGCTGACCGATCCGGCGCTGACCTTGCCGTTGCGCGGGAGGTACCTGGTCAGCGTGAGCGCCACCGTTGACTTGCCCGACCCGGACTCGCCGACTAGCCCGTAGGACTCGTTCCTGCCGATCTGGAATGAGACGTTCCGCAGCGCGAGCTGGTCGTGCCCGCGGACCCGGTAACTGACGTCCAGGTTGTCGATCTGTAGTGCCAGCGGCGCCTCGGCGTCCGGGCTGTAGGACTCCACGGCGGGCATCGTCATCCGGACATCACCCGCTCGATCGAGTCGGACACCAGGTTGATCCCGATGACCAGGGACGCGATCGCGAGCGCCGGGAACAGCGTCTCCCACCAGTACCCGGCGCCGATCACTCCGTAGTTGGTGTAGATATCTGACCCCCAGTTCGGCGACGACGGGTTGACGCCGAAGCCAAGGAAGGCGAGCGTCGCCACGGTGAAAATGGCGTAACCGAGCCGCACAGTGAACTCGACGAGCACGGTCGGCATCACGTTCGGCAAGATCTCGCTGAACATCATCCATCGACGGCTCTCGCCGAGCAGCCTGGCTGACGGCACGTAGTCAAGCTGGCTCTCGACCTGTACCGCTGACCGCACCGTCCTGGCGATGATGGGCGTGAAGATGAACCCGATCACGACGATCTCGGTCACCGCCGATGCGCCGACCGCGACAATGAACAGGAACGCGACGATCACGGCGGGGACCGCGAGCACGGCATCAACCAGCCGCCCGACTAGTGCGTCGACGACGCCGCCGAGGTAGCCGAGTGCCAGGCCGAGCGCGGTTCCGAGCACGGTTCCGAGCAGCGTCGCCAGCGGAGCGACTAGCAAGATGCTGCGGGCTCCGACCAGCACACGGGAAAAGACGTCGCGGCCAAGCTGATCGGTGCCGAACCAGTGCGCGCCCGACGGCGGCTGGTTGACCGCGAGCAACTGCTGTGCGTAGGGGTCATGCGGGGCGAACGACGACCCGAACAACGCGCAGACAATCCAGAACAGCAGGATCAGCGCGCCGATAATGAACGCCGGGCGGCGCGCCACCAGCCGCCAGGACGGAAGTTGCTTCGCCGCGGACGCCTGCGTGACCGGCGCTACCAGGATGTCGGTCACGACCAGACTCCGGTTCGCAGCCGCGGATTAAGCCAGGTATTCAGCAGGTCGGCCAGCAGCGTCGCGATCAGGTAGACGGTGCCGATCGTCAGCACTCCAGCCTCGAGCATAGGGAAGTCCTTGTTAGTGGCCGCGGTGTAGATCAGCAATCCAATGCCGTGATAGTTGAACAACGTCTCCACCACGACGAGCCCGCCGAGCAGGTAGCCGATCTGGGTCGCGATCACCGTGATCGTCGGGAGCAGCGAGTTCCGCAGCACGTGCCTCGTGATCACCACCCGGCGCTTGAGCCCCTTGAGCGTGGCAGTGCGGGCATAGTCAGACTCCAGCGCCTCGATCGTGCCGGCCCGCGCCATCCTTGCGATGTAGCCGAAGAACTCGAAGACCAGCGGGACCACGGGCAGGATCAGGTAGCGCAACTGGGTTCCGAACGCCGTGCCCGGGGCTGCATTGGCCGTTGACGGCAGCACCTTCAGGCCATCTGCGAAGATCACGATTACCACGACGCCGGCCACGAACTCAGGAACTGTCGCCGCCGACAATCCGGTCAGCGAGATCAGCCGGTCCACTGGCCGGCCGGCATTGAGGGCCGCGATCACGCCGCCGATGATTCCCAGCGGGATGATCAGGATCAGCGCGAACACCGCCAGCTTTGCGGAGTTGACCAGCGCCGACCATAGCAGCGGCGCGACCGCGCTCCGGTATTGATAAGAGGTGCCGAGGTCCCCGTGTACCGCGCCGGAGATCCAGGTCCAGTACTGGGTCAGCAACGGCCTGTCGACGCCAAGCTGGTGGTCCAGGTTAGAGACCGCCGCCTGGGACGCGAACGGGCCGAGTATGGCGCGTCCGGGGTCGCCGGGCAGCACCTGGCCGGCGAAAAAGATGATCACGCTCAGCAGGAACAGCGTGATGACGGCCAAGCCAAGGCGCTTCAGGAGATATCTCGACAACGGATCCCCCTGACGGCTAGGCCAGTCAAATGGCCGGAAAAACCGGATTCAGGAAGCTTAAGAGCTACGCAGCGAAGCCGCAACGGTATCGGCGCTGGCCAGCCGGGTCGCCATGGGGCTGGCAGCTGCGACAGCAGCCAGGCCGGACCGCGATTCTCCCGGCCAGGGGTTACTGTCGCCGCCATGACTATCAAACGTAGCGATCTGCGCGCGCTCACGCACCATCACTGGCCAGCGGTCCGGGCCACATGAAGATCATCTCTATCCGCCTGGACCGGATGCGGCTGCCACTGAATCCGCCGTTCGAGGCAGCCTGGGACCCGGTGCCGCGGCGCCACTTTGATGCGACTCTCGTGCGGGTCACGACCGATGAAGGCATCACCGGCTACGGCTCCGGCGACACCATGGACGGGTTCGGCGCCTTCGCGGATTTGTTTATCGGCACCGATCCACTGCGGATCGCGAACCAGGTCCGGATCCTGGAGACGGTCAGCTTTCACGGCAGCCGGTTCTGGCCCCTGGAGGCCGCGCTCTGGGACATCATCGGCAAGGCGTGCGGTCAGCCGGTCGCTACGCTCTTCGGCGGTGCGGCCGACCGCCTACCTGCTTACGCCTCATTCGGCGAGCTGAAAAGCCCGGCGGCACGCGCAGACGCAGTGCTGGCCGCGCGTGAAGCCGGCTTCCGGGCGGTGAAGATCCGGATCGACCGCGCGGACGTGGCCGGCGGCCTGGCAGCTGTCCGCGCGGCGCGGGAGGCCGCGGGCGACGACCTGCACATAATGGTCGACCTCAATCAGTGGTGGCGGATGGCTGGGGACATCTCCGCGGCACTAGACGTCGCAGCGGTTCGCCGCATTGCGGCCGAGCTGGCCGACCTGGGCGTTACCTGGCTCGAGGAGCCGCTGCCAGCCGCTGACCTCGCGGGGATGCGGTTGCTGCGCGAGCAGTGTGGCATCCGGGTAGCGGGCGGCGAGATGGCCCGTAACGTGTCCGAGCTGCTCGAAGCGCTGGAAGCCGGCGCTCTTGATGTGCTGCAGCCCGACGTCGTGCTCGCGGTAGGCATGCTGCGCGCACGCACGGTAGCCGAGATCGCGCTCCAGCGCGGCCGATGGTTCACGCCGCATACGTGGACTAATGGCCTTGGTCTGCTCGCCAACTTGCATGTCGCGGCGGGCGTGGGCGGCGGCCCGTACCTGGAGTTTCCCTATGATCCTCCGGGCTGGACGCAGCAGCGGCGCGACTTCTTCCTGGCGGAGCCAGTGCAGATCGACGGCGCCGGCTGCGTGCGCGTGCCTGCCGCAGCTGGCCTCGGCGCGGCTATCGACGAGGCGGCGGTAACCCGGTGGGCCGTGGGCACGGCCTGACGCACCTGCCCGGCGCAGGTCGGGGCGGCTGCGGTTAGATGATGTTGCCCGCCAGAGGAGGAGTTCGTCATGACCGCAGTGCCCCCGGTGTCCGGCGCAAGGCCAGTCCGCGCGCCCCGCGGCAGCAGCCTGAGCTGCAAGGGCTGGCCGCAGGAAGCGGCCATGCGGATGCTGATGAACAACCTGGATCCCGAAGTCGCCGAGCATCCCGACCAGCTCATCGTCTACGGCGGCTCGGGGCGGGCGGCCCGCAGCTGGGACGCTTTCGACGGCATCGTCGCCTCACTCCAGGACCTGGAGGGGGACGAGACACTGCTTGTCCAGTCGGGCAAGCCGGTGGGGATCTTCCGCACGCACGAATGGGCACCGCGGGTGCTCATCGCAAACTCCAACCTGGTGCCCCAGTGGGCGACCTGGGAGGAGTTCCGGCGGCTGGAGGCCGAGGGGCTGACGATGTTCGGCCAGATGACGGCCGGCTCGTGGATCTATATCGGAACGCAGGGAATCCTGCAGGGCACGTACGAGACCTTCGCGGCCGTCGCGGCCAAGCGGTTCGGGGGATCGCTCGCCGGGACGATCACGCTGACTGCCGGGCTTGGCGGGATGGGGGGCGCCCAGCCGCTGGCGGTGACCATGAACGGCGGCGTAGCTCTCTGCATCGACTGTGACCCATCTCGGATCAGCCGCCGGATCGAGCACGGTTACCTGGACGTAGAGGCCACTGATATCGACGACGCAATCCGCCGGGCCGAGGCGGCAGCGTCAGCGGGCGAGGCCTTGTCGATCGGGCTGCTCGGCAATGCTGCTGACCTGGTCCCGCAGTTCCTGCGGATGGGTGCCCCGATCAACGTGGTGACGGACCAGACCTCGGCGCATGACCCGCTGACCTACCTGCCCAAGGGCGTCAGTTTCGAGGACATGGCCGCGCTGCGGGCCGAGGACCCGGACGGGTTCACCGCCAGGGCCAGGGAGTCGATGGCTGAGCACGTGCGGGCGATGGTGGGCTTCCAGGACGCCGGCGCCGAGGTGTTTGACTACGGCAACTCGATCCGGGGTGAGGCTCAGCTTGCCGGGTATGACCGGGCGTTCGCGTTCCCCGGTTTCGTGCCCGCTTACATCAGGCCACTGTTCTGCGAGGGCAAGGGCCCGTTCAGGTGGGCTGCGCTCTCCGGAGACCCGGCCGATATCGCCGCAACTGACGAGGCCATACTCGAGCTTTTCCCGCAGAATGAGGCCCTGGCCCGGTGGATCCGGATGGCACGGGAAAAGGTCCACTTCCAGGGCTTGCCGGCACGGATCTGCTGGCTCGGCTACGGCGAGCGGCACCTGGCGGGCCTTCGCTTCAACGAGCTGGTACAGCGAGGCGTGGTGCAGGCACCGATCGTGCTCGGTCGCGATCACCTTGACTGCGGTTCGGTCGCCTCTCCGTACCGGGAGACCGAGGCGATGGCCGACGGCAGCGACGCTATCGCCGACTGGCCGCTGCTGAACGCGCTGGTCAACACCTCCTCTGGCGCGTCGTGGGTGAGCATCCATCATGGCGGCGGGGTCGGCATCGGCAGGTCGATCCACGCCGGCCAGGTCTGCGTTGCCGACGGCAGCGAGCTAGCCGGGCAGAAGCTGGAGCGGGTGCTGACCAACGACCCGGGTATGGGCGTGATAAGGCATGCCGATGCCGGCTACGACCGGGCGACCGAGGTGGCCGCTGAGCGCGGCGTCCGCGTCCCGATGCAGAAATAGTGCAAGGCTCGGTCCGGTGGGGCCGCGTAGGACTCCGGGAGAGCGCAGATGACGTTCGCTCAGCTGTGGGGCGAGTTGCTGCCAGTCGGTCGCGATGAGCTGACCGGCGGTTACCGACGGTATTCCTGGAGCGATACAGACGCCGCGTGCCGGGCCTGGTTCGCCAGGACCGCTACCGAGCTAGGGCTGCGCACCGACTATGACCGCAACGGCAACTTGTGGGCCTGGTGGGGGCGGCCCGGCAGCGCTCCGGCGATCGTCACGGGCAGCCACCTTGACTCGGTGCCGGACGGCGGTGCCTACGACGGGCCGCTTGGCGTCGTATCGGCGTTCGCGGCGATCAGTGAGCTGCGCAGCGCCGGCTTCCGCCCGGCCCGGCCCATCGGGGTAGCGGCGTTCACCGAGGAGGAGGGCGCCAGGTTTGGCGTGGCCTGCCTCGGCAGCAGGCTGCTGACCGGTGCGATCATGCCAGCTGCCGCGCGGGAGCTCCGCGATCAGGATGGGGTGACGCTGGCCGCGGCGATGGTAGCGGCCGGGCGTGACGCCAGCGCGATCGGGGCCGACGAGGAGCTGCTGGCTGGCATCGGGGCATATGTCGAGCTGCATATCGAGCAGGGCAGCGCACTAGCCGGGCTCGACGCGGCGGTCGGGGTGGCCGAGGGAATCTGGCCGCACGGCCGCTGGCGCTTTGACTTCGCAGGCCGGGCCGATCACGCGGGCACGACGCGGCTCGCCGACCGCCGGGATCCGATGCTCCCGTATGCCGCCACCGTGCTTGCCGCCAGGGCAGCCGCCGAGAGCAGCGGCGCGCTGGCGACCTTCGGGAAGGTCGTTGCCGAGCCAGGCGCGGCGAATGCCATCAGCTCCGCGGTGCATGCCTGGCTGGACGCGCGCGCGCCGGACGATGCGGCACTCGAGGAGCTCGTCTCCGAGGTGTGGACGGCGGCGCTGGCTGCTGCGGGACAGCACGGTGTAGCTGTGCGCCGGCGGCGCGAATCGATGAGCCCCCAGGTCATATTCGACAAGGCCCTGCGGGACCGACTGGTGGGCGTGCTCGCCGCGGCGGGGCTTGACGCACCCGTGCTCCCCACCGGGGCCGGGCATGACGCCGGGGTGCTGGCGGCGAGGATCCCGACGGCGATGCTATTCGTCCGCAACCCGTCTGGCGTCTCGCACTCTCCGGCCGAGCGCGCTGAGGTGGCTGACTGCGAAGCGGGCGTGGCAGCCCTGACCGCGGTGCTCGCCGATCTAGCGGGCCAGTGACAATGAGGGCCTGGCTGGCGGAACTCGCCTGGTCACCAGCGTTCGGGCTGCGGAGTGACGTACTGATCGAGGCTTCAGGTGACCGGCTCACAACCGTGACGCCCGATGCCCTCGATGCCCCACCGGCCGCAACGCGGCTGGCCGGGCTGACGATGCCCGGCCTTGCCAATGCGCACTCACATGCGTTCCACCGCGCGCTGCGGGGCGTCACACAGGCGACCCGCGGCACCTTCTGGACGTGGCGCGAGCGGATGTACGAGGTAGCCGACCGGCTCGATCCGGACTCCTATCTGGCACTCGCCACAGCGGTGTATGCCGAGATGGCGCTGGCCGGGATCAGCTGCGTCGGCGAGTTCCACTACCTGCACCATAGGCCGGGCGGAACGCCCTACGCCGATCCCAATCAGATGGGACGGGCGCTCATCGAAGCGGCGCGGCGGGCCGGCATCAGGATCACGCTGCTGGACGCGTGCTACTTGTCCGGAGGACTGAGCGCGGATGGCAGGCAGCAACCGCTAGAAGGACCGCAGCTCCGCTTCGGAGACGCCGACGGGGCAGCCTGGGCGGCCAGGGTAGAGGCGCTTGAGCCGGATGCCACCGGCAACCTTCACCCGCATGCGCGGGCCGGCGCCGCCATCCACTCGGTCCGCGCGGTGGCGCCGGGGCAGATGCACGATGTCGTGGCCTGGTCCCATCGCTACGGTGCGCCGCTGCACGTCCACGTCTCCGAGCAGGTCGCGGAGAACCGGGCCAGCCTGGCGGCGTACCGCGCCACCCCCGCCGAGGTCTTGTCCAGTGCCGGGGCGCTCGGTCCCCGCAGCACCGCCGTGCACGCGACTCACCTCACTGAAACCGATGTCGACCTGCTTGGCGGCGGTGGCGTGTACGTGTGCTTCTGCCCGACGACCGAGGCGGACCTGGCCGACGGGATCGGGCCGGCCAGGGAGCTTGCCGACGCGGGCAGCCCGCTGACGCTCGGCAGTGACAGCCATGCGGTTATCGACGTGCTGGAGGAAGCCCGCCGGGTCGAGCTCGGGGAGCGGCTAGCTACCCAGGAACGCGGTCACTTCACCGCGGCAGAGCTGGCGTCAGCCGCCACGACGACTGGGCACGCCAGCCTGGCGTGGCCGGAGGCTGGCGACCTGGTCGCGGGCGGCCTTGCCGATTTCTGCACGGTCGCGCTTGACTCGCCGCGGACTGCAGGCGCGGCGCCCGCAACCGCACTGGAATCCGTCATCTTCGGCGCTACGGCCGCTGACGTCCGGCACCTCGTCGTCGGTGGCCGCGACGTGGTCACCGAGGGTCGGCACGTCCTCGTCCCGGATGTTCCGGCGGCACTAGCCGCAGCGATTGCCGCAGTGCTGCCCTGACGTTCCCAGTGATGCCTGCCGCGGGGGCACCAGGGGTTGGCTGGCACGTTCGCGCACGGGTTGGGCATCGTCGGCAGGTTCCTGGGCAGCGGCTTGAGCACCACCTTGCCGGTCACCTTCGGGTAATGGGCGTTAGCCGGGCACGCCTCAAGGCCGGTGTCGCACAGCACCTGCGCGAAGAGCGCGCCTCCGCTGTTGCCCGCTTTCGTTCTGGCGCCGCAGTGGCGCTGCTTCTTCTCCAGGTTGGCCGGCGCGCTGCTGTCGGGGTACCTGTTGCCGGCGAAGCAGTTCTCCGGCTCGCCGCCGAACAGCGTGATCTGGCCGAAGTCGGAGTTGCTCGGGTTATGGAAGTACCCGTTGTGCCGGAACGTGTTGTGCAGCAGCGCGTCGCCCTCGGGATCCATGACGCAGCCGAAGACGGGGAGCATATGGCCGCCGACGCCAGCACAGGTCTGGTGCAGGCTTGGCGTGCCGGACTGGGCGTAGGGCACGAATAGCGCGCCCCAGGCTCCGTTGTTCACGATCCTGTTGTCCGTGACCGTGTCGTAACGGCCCCCCGATATCGTCAGGCCGGTGCCGACCGGGCCTGCTGCAGCCGAGCCAGCCGCCGGAGCCATGTTGTTGTTATTGCCGTGAATGTAGTTGTGGATCAGCACCCAGCAGGAACGGGTGTGGGTGATCGGGCTGACGCCGCGGTTCTGGCACCGGCCGTCCTGCGGGGCGGGCGGGTCACCGATGATCTGGGTGTTGGTGTCGAGCCCATCCTGGTTGTCGTCGAACTGGGAGTTCTCGATGATCACGGTGCCGCCGGAATTGGTGCCGGAGTAGCCGAGCGCGTTGTTCTCCATCCACATGTGGTCCATGACCACGTCGCAGCGCCGCTTGCAGGCGCCCACGTAGGTGCCCGAGTCGTTCATGTTGCTGGCATACAGCTGGTTCCACGACGCCGGGCCCGCCGAGTTGCTCGCGAAGATGCCATACTCTGCCGCGGTGCTCTCGGTGCCGAAGAACGTGGAGGTCGCAGTCAGGTAGCTGCCCCAGTAACCGGCCAGGCGGATCTTGCCCGAGTTCTCGCCGCCGTTCCACCAGATCTGGTTACCGGAGGAGCCGGTGCCAGCCAGGAAGTTGCAGACCGTCAGGTTCTCGATGCTGACATCATCCGCCTTCCAGACCACGATGCCGTTGCGCCCTACCGCATGTCCGTTCACGACCCGGCCGTAGTTCTGGTCGGACGGCTGCGCACTGCACGGCGCCGCGCCGGCCTTCGTGCCGTCAACGATCACCGTGTCGCGGTTCATGCCGCGCAGCGTGATGCCCGGCTTGTCGATGAACACGCCGCCCATCGCGCCGTCTGCCGGGTTGCCGTACGGCCCGGTCTCGTCGGCCGTCTCGTGGTAGTCGCCAGGGCCGACCAGGATCCAGTCACCGGGGCGCGCGGCATTCACGGCAGCCTGGATGCTGGCATAGCCGCCGGCCTTACCGTGATAGGTGCCGACGAGCAGCACCTTCTGACGCGCGGCCCACCCAGCGTGGTCTGCCGTGGCGGAACCAGTCGGCAGCGTCCAGGCCGATAGCACCCCGCAGCCGAGCGCCACCGCCCCTAACGTCGATGTAAGCCGGAGCGCGCCTCGAATGAAAGCTGTCACGGCGGACCTCCCTGGTAACCGGCCGTCAACAGCAAAACCATACGAGCGAGGCCGACCGACCGCCAGGACCTTCGGAGCGGCGTAGAGCGGCTGGAACGGCGGCCGACCGGCTGCCGTGCTGAGGCACCTTCCCTATCGGCTGGAGGTTGGCAGCCCGGAGCAGATGTTCGCGCCCGCGTTTCGTGACTGGACTGCGCCCGGGCCGCTCTGGCTCGCCTGGCTGAGCGTGGTCACGCCGCCACTACCGCCGCTGCGGTGCTTCCGGTGCGTCGTGCCGCTTCCTGCCTTGCCCGAAGGCGTCCCGTGCGCAGCCGGTGCTGCCCGGTCCACACCGGCGAAATCGGCGCCAAGGATCAGCGTGACCGGACCGGGCGAGCCGACCTGCCAGGCTGGTTCGGCCAGCGTGTTCTGCCCAGCCGGGAACGACTTGAGCGCGGTCATGAGCGTATAAGCCCCGTCGGCCTGATCCAGGCCCGCGTAGTCCACCGTGGTAGTGCTGGTGGCGGCCGCGTTGCCGACACCGATGACATCGAATCCGAGCTTGCGCAGCTTGGCTGCCGTCTTGCGGGCAAGCCCGGTCTGCCCGGTGCCGTTCAGCACCCGCACCTGGACATTGCTGTACGGCTGGGTGGGCAGGTGCCCGTTCCAGATCTGCCCGGTGCGGACCATCTGATACAGCACGTCATCTTGCGGCTGGACGGCCATCAGGTGCTGGTCGTATGTCGGGTAGTCGTAGGTGTCGGTGGTCGTCGGGAGGGTGAGCAGCGTCACGTTCCGGGACTTCAGGTGGATCAGCGACCTGGCCAGGTTCATCAGCGAGCTGACCGAGCCCAGGGACTTGTCTACGGTCAGCGCCTTGGTAGCGATGTCAGCAATTCTTAGCAGGGCCGGGATGTTGCTGAGCAGGCCCTGCTTGTTGACCTTCTGCACAACCGAGGAGATGAACGCCTGCTGCAACTCGATCCTCGGCAGGTCACCGCCGGCATCCGGGCCGCCGAGCGAGTCCCTGGTGCGCACGTAGTCCAGCGCCTTGGTGTAGTTGAGCAGGTGCCTGCCGCGGCTCAGGTTGATGTGCGATTTGGGATCGTGATACCCGCCTTTGGGGACGCAGACCTCAACGCCGCCGATCGCGCCGACCATGTCGCGGAACGAGTTGAAGTCGAACTCGACGAAGTGATCGAGCTTGATGCCGGTTAGGTCCTCGACAGTGGTCACGGCGCAGGTCGGGCCGCCGATGTTCAGTGCGCCATCGATGATGTTCCCTGGCGGGTAGGCATACGGCCCCTGGATCCCGATCCCGATCATCCTGGTCCGAGCCTGGCAGCCGGGCTCGTAGACGAACAGGTCCCTGGGGATGGACAAGACCGTGGCGTGGGTGT
>Ga0335072_10007727_pt1 | contig 15647 bp, 7 predicted proteins | sample Lox_Sample_21_FD_206725 | JGI IMG/M metagenome (GOLD analysis project Ga0335072, IMG submission 206725) | Soil microbial communities from Loxahatchee National Wildlife Refuge, Florida, United States - Lox_Sample_2.1 | ecosystem: Environmental > Terrestrial > Soil > Wetlands | place: USA: Florida... | reverse complement strand
AGCGTTCAACTTTACATCGACAGCTACAGTCTCATCCCCATTGTCTATAACACATGCGCCAAATCCATTCGGTGCAGCAAGTTCAAGTTCATCTGCGCCTACAACTACGGCCCCCGCTCAAACCCCCAGCCTATTTAGCAGTGCAACCCCTACAACGTCATCAGGTTCTGCTCCTACGCAAACACCATCCCTATTCGCCAATCTGGGGAAGACTAATACTACAACCACATCCGCAACGACCTCTGCTCCTGCAACCACCGCGTCTGCTCCAGCCCCGAGTTTATTTGGACCAAAGACTACCCAGGCACCTAGTAGCACCACACCAGCAACTTCTGCGGCTGAAAAGGAAACCACAACTTCGACTGCTCCGGCAGCTGCTAGTAGTTTAGGGGCCTCTGTCTCTACTCCTTTGGCCGCATCTAGTGTTGGCCCAGCTCCCCAACTGTCTCGCCTGAAGAACAAAACTATGGATGAAATCATAACCCGATGGGCAACAGATCTGTCAACCTATCAAAAAGAGTTCCAAAATCAGGCCGCCAAAGTTGCATCATGGGATCGTCTTCTGGTTGAGAATGGTGATAAGATTCAGAAACTTTACACCAGCACTTTTGAAGCTGAGCGGGCGAGTGCAGAGGTCGAGAGACAGCTCGCATCTGTTGAAAGCCAACAAGACGAGTTGACTGCTTGGCTGGATCATTACGAGAGAGAAGTCGATGATATGTTCGCCAAACAGGTGGGACACGGAGAGACGTTACAGGGTCCAGATCAAGAGCGTGAACGGACCTACAAGTTGGCCGAGAAATTGACGGACAGATTGGATGAGATGGGCAGAGATCTCTCAAGCATGATCCAGGAAATTAACACGGCATCTGCAACTTTGACGAAAACCAGCAAGCCTGATGATCCCGTAAGTGCATCCCTCGTAAATATCTTTTACTTCTGCTAATACTCTTCATCAAGCTCTCCCAAATTGTCAGGGTATTGAATGGACATCTTTCGCAACTGCAATGGATTGATCAGAATGCTGCGGCCCTGCAGGCGAAAATTGCGGCTGCCCAGAAGGCCAGTCAAAGCATTGGTTCGAATGGATATGGAGCAACGGAGAATGATGCAGCCGATGAGTTCTATCGTTCATACATGGGAAAAAGATGAGCAAGACTTTAATGTAGCATGGGGGTTTGAAATGAGTTTAAGAAAGCACCACTGTCGGCATGGTTAAATCAGCTAGAATTCCCATTAACGGGAAAGTATGGAAGTTAAACGGTGCATTCAAGCCCAGGACGTCACGGAATGTAAAATAGCAGAAGTGAATCAAAGCAAAGGCAGGCTGGCCATGGTTCTCGAATGAGAAAAGTAGGTCTGGAGCGAAGCTTGTTGATATTCTTTGATATTGACACAATTCCACCCGTTCCCTTTCCAATGATCCGTATACACATACAGGTTCAACTGTGTTCACAGTGCCGTTTAGCCATGCTCAAAGCAAAGCCAATTCCCCCGATTCTATAGTCTAAGAGTATACTCACTTATGCTCTCCGCCTTGGTTCTTCGTGATCTCATCACTAGTCAAGGCATGATATTAGCACCCTGCTGTATATACACCTTAATGTATAGTTAGAATATGGTGCTCACATAGAATCCTCCAGCTTCTTGAGGTGGTGTTGCTGATCAGCGAGCTTCTTCTTCAGCTCCATGAGCTTCTCTTTTTCGCGTTGCTTGATTGCAAAGTCCTCGTTGGCCTTCTCGCGCTTTTGAAAGGCGTCTCTGTGAAGAGAATTGCTTGTCAGCAAGCTCTAATTACCCATTCCGGAGCTTGGGAACGTACCCTTGGCCTCCGGTTTTTGGTGGAGCTCCAGTATCGCCGCCGGCCATGACGCGGGTGCTTGTGGTGAAAGCTGCTCGGGATCGGATTGTGAGCCGGGCTGCTGGGCGGACAGCTTTGGTGAGGGATTGTGGAAACATGGTGATGGTTTAGGGTGAGATGATGTCGTGAGAGTGACGATCTTTTTGTACTTGAGGGGCTTTAGATCGGGCGGACGGTTGTGGTTGGATCACAATTCTGGGCTGATTCTTCGATTGGATGTGGTGTGATGCAGGCGGAAACAGGCAAGAAAGTGTTATGACCTTAGGCAGTCACTGTCACGTGGGTAGTCATCCCATGGGCCCGACGTCAAAGTGAAAAGCCTCACCTGTCATTCACACCCTGAAAGGAGTAGGATCACTACCCCTAACCTGACACGGCTATTTCTGGAGATGCAAGATCTGCCTTGGAAACAGCCCGCCGTGGACCTTTGGTAATAAGCAAAGTGATATAGTAATTATGTGCTTCATATGACCTTGTTGAAAGACTGAGTTACGTATATTAAAGACCCGCCGAATGCCCCCCGCACAAGATCCCTTCAAAAGCTGGAGAAGTGGGCGTAGAGAGAGACTATAGACCATAATTCATTACCGCCTCTGTTTCCCGAAATGACAAAGTCGGTGTAACAGTTCACGCTTCGTAGAATTGCATTGACAAAAAGCAGGCTCAGCGAAGTGAGATTTCGAGGGATCGACGTTCGCTTACTGTAGCGCAAGATCCATAGTGCCTGCCTTTCGTCTCGCGGAGACTGTTCAATCTCAATCCCACTTCTTCAAATCCGCAAACCCCGTCAACTTCTGCACCCTCCCTCCTAAACAATAATTCCTACCTCGTCGCAGCCTCGTAACAATTTGCCAATATCTCTCCCCATTTCCGCTTTTCTGATAAGCAGGTGAGCACTGCCAGTTACTATTTCATCATCATTGCCCCCCTTTGAGTGCGCGTGGAGACTCAACAGCCAGCGTCGATGCCCAATGAACCCAAAGATGCACTCGGAGGCTACGAATGATTGGGGCTACCTCTCATCTGCTCGTGCCGGATATATATCCGCAGATCTGGATGATATTCGGTTCAATGATACACTAAGCGGTTGTTTGGTGGGGTATTGCGCAACAGCCTCGATATCAATATTTAAGTGAAGTGGTGAATTACACAACCGATCTAGGGTTGAGAGTCTCCTGGAGATTGTGCTGTAGCTCTTGATGCACCTGCGCCATCTTCTGATGCCATGTGCCTATCCGTCCTGACGCGTCATTACTGCCATTGCATCTGAGTTCATGAAGGAATTTGGAGCGCTTTCTTCTGGCCGAACTTATCAAAGTTTTTAGTGTGAGTATATTTGCTAACTTTCACTTCTACAGAGATACCAACCGCGAAGATGGGCTATGAAGATTCAGTTTACCTAGCCAAACTGGCCGAGCAGGCTGAGCGCTATGAGGGTGAGCTATAACAGAAAATCACTGTTTAGCACTGTTCCTAACTACAGTTCTGCAGAGATGGTTGAGAACATGAAGATCGTCGCTTCCGAAGACCAAGAACTCTCTGTTGAAGAGCGAAACCTCCTTTCAGTTGCGTACAAGAATGTCATTGGAGCTCGCCGCGCCTCGTGGAGAATTGTTACCTCGATTGAGCAAAAGGAGGAATCAAAGGGCAACTCCGCCCAGGTGGCACTTATCAAGGAGTATCGTCAGAAGATTGAGGCCGAATTGGCCAAGATTTGTGAGGATATTCTTGAGGTTCTCGACAAGCATTTGATTCCTTCTGCCCAGAGTGGAGAATCCAAGGTATTCTACCACAAGATGTGAGTTTCAGGATTTGAGTTTACGAAGATCAATACTGACCGTGTTTAAACCTTTGACAGGAAGGGCGACTACCACCGTTACCTTGCTGAGTTCGCCATTGGCGAGAAGCGCAAGGAGTCTGCAGACAAGTCTCTGGAGGCTTACAAGAATGCTACCGAAGTTGCCCAGACTGATCTTGCACCAACTCACCCAATCCGCCTCGGTCTTGCTCTGAACTTTTCGGTGTTCTACTATGAAATATTGAACTCGCCTGATCAGGCATGCCATCTGGCCAAGCAGGCCTTTGATGATGCCATTGCTGGTATATATTATTCCTCATATAAAGCTCCATGTCAAGTTATTCTAAATTCAGTTTCACATCTCTAACTCTTGGATTTCGTCCAGAACTTGACACCTTGAGCGAGGAGAGCTATAAGGACTCAACTTTGATCATGCAGCTCCTGAGGGACAATTTGGTACGCTGTCACTACTTATTTATCTCTGACCGGTGGACTGACTAGGTTGCGCTCTAGACTCTCTGGACCTCATCCGAAGCAGAGCCCGCTGCTGCCGAATCAAGTGCTGCACACGCTGAGCACAAGGAGACTGAGCCTGCAGCGGAGGCCAAGGCAGACGAGTAAAAATACAACTTCTGGCGTTGATGTTCGGTACTTCGGGCACAAGCGATAGGGGCCGGCACGGGTTATGCATGTTTAGCAGGCGGAGGGTTGGGCTTTCGTTCAGGTGGGCAAGAGAAAGAGTTTTATGGTTGTCTTAAAAAATAATTGCAGGTTGTAATTGCTTTTTTAGACCGCCCTACTTCACTAGACTTTACTTGCCTGTTTCCTCAGTCTACACTCTCTGTCGGCATCTTTCCTTTTCCTGCTCTCCCTCACTCTGCGGGCCTAGAGACGGACAGATCAGATTTTAGCTACTTTTGACACACGCGGCGTGGATTCACTGTCTTTTTCAATCCTAGATGGGACCAAAAAAGAGAAATGCAAATTCAATGAATTACATACTTCATGTTGTCTCTGCACACTTCGCTGCTTTGGGTGAACTAATAAACACATTTTGATCTAATTAGTGGGGTATTTATCTGCTCTGGGAGGCACCTTGATTGACTAAATCTTTTGTCATTGCGAACACGAAAAGGCGTGGCGTTCATAGAAGCAGCCCTGTTCTCGAGCATTGGGGTACCTGTAGCCACATACGCTACAGGGCGCGCATTCTTTGAGTCAAAAAAAAAAAAAAAACCGTTTGTCACTGTTGAAAAAATACTGTTCAGCAATCTAACCTTCTCTCACGAGATGGCCTTCTGAACCATAAACAGCAGGCACTAACCTAGCGATTTATGATACACTTCCGTGATCGACCCAACAACTAAAGTACTTTTAAAAAAATAATAAAAAGACAAGAGGAGCCCCCGAACGTTCGGAAAAGACTCCCCCTTCAGAGACGGGTGCAGAAAATCCCTTGGATGAGATTGGACAACTGCTCACGTCCCGCAGAGCATATAAGGAGATCGGGTCTGAGTAGAGAGCGGTAGTATTAGGTGGATTGTACGCTCTTGCCACTTATATATATATATTTACGCACGACTATGATCACAAGATTGGTTATGCTCAGGTTCTTCAGATCGATTTATTCATTGCACACTCTATCGTCAGCTCATGAATCATATGCAAAAATTACTACACTCCAAGTCAGTAGCCAACCCCTAGCTTCAGCGAAGCCCTTCTCACAATCTTCAACCACAGCGTCATGCAACTCATGAAAAGAAAGGAAAGTGAAGTGAGAAACAAACCCACCGCCCAGCGAACGCCATGCAAGCAAACCGTACAAGACACTATGATGCCGAAAGCCAACGCCCGATGATGCAAGTCAGATTATGCAACATGCCCGCTCCGGATGGATATACCCTCTACGCAAGGCAATCATATACACTCAAAAGCCCGAAACTTTTCGTGTTTGCACAGTGCTTGGCCCAGTCCCTACGCTGCCCACTCTCCCGCTCGTCTTCCTCACGCCTGCGGGCTTCTCACTTCTCAAAGAGTCACCGCTACGCTTGGGGCTCGCTCGAATTTTCATCCCAAGTATGCGAGAGCCGCTGCCGGATTTTAGACTACCTGGGTCCTTGGGACGGGGAGCGCCGATATTTTCGACGTCGTTTCTGCTGTCATTGTCCACAGAGTGATAGAAGGTTGTGGTAGTGCTTGAGGAGCGCTTTTCACTTCTGCCAGGAGTGTGCGATGTTCTGGATGTGGTCCGCATGCGTAGCTGCCATTCCTCCTCTGACTCTTCGCCGTGTGATTGCCGATGGATCGATATCATCTCGGTCTCACGTTGAATAGTGGGCTCGTCTTCAACAGAGCTGTAATGGGAAGTGCTGCGAGAGTATGGGTGATGGTGATCAACTCTACTTGTCTTTCGAGGTTGGCCTGGAGTAGGAGCTGGTAAGACATCATCTTGGAATCCGGTGCTATTTCGCTCGTTGTCCACTTCTCCCAGGGGAGCTCGACGTGCGTGACTGCCGTTAGGTGGAGTGGCAATTTGACCGTTGCCAGTGAGATTGAACTTTTTTGTAGCTCTGGTTGGCGTGCTTGGTTCTCTGGCTGCAAGCTTTGCCCTAATCTCTAGCTCAATTTGAGTTCGCATCTCCCTGTCGTACTGCTCTAAGTCCCACCACTTTCGGAATGTCCCTTGGTTCAGATGAAGCCAGTGCTGCTGAGGACCGACTACCATCCCTGGGCGCATAAAGCGCATATACGCAATGATCTCGCTCGCAGTAAAACCATATCTATAAATGAGATATGCACCAATCAGACAGCCAGTTCTTCCTAGACCAGCCTTGCAATGGACGGCGATGCCTTTTCCCTTGACGGTGATTGTTTCGTGGGCAAGGGTAATAAACTTGCGGACAACAGCCAGAGTCGGGCATGTGCCATCCTCAAAGATCATATCAAGATGCTCAATTCCAAGCGCGGTAAAGAACGATGGTGAATAAAGCTCCGAATTCAACCGGACAACCAGGCCAATGTTGCGATCCGAGAAATGTTTTAGTACGTTCTTGAACGGTTGAGGAAGTGTTGGGTGAGCATCGACGGCTTCCAGCGTGGAAGGAAGAGTAGTGTACAGGGGAGAAGAGACAGGAATCAGCTCAACAGGAGTGTGCTGTGGTGAAGCAAATGCGAGGAAATCCGGTGTCACCCAGTTGAAGTCCCCTTCATCGACACGCTCATATCTCTCGTACTCTTCGAGATTGAAAGTTGGGAGTTGGCAAACGCCTTCCTCTTTAGCTCTCCAGATTCCATATACAACATCTTGGATAGTAATGCCATAGTCGGCCTGGCTATAACCTGCATCTCGGAATGGCATCAGGGGTGGGTCGGCTTGAGCAATAGGCGCAAGCGCAAGGTGAGGTGGCCATGACTGGATCAAGACCATATAGCAGGCAAGAAGACACGCAGCATTTGCTCGACCTAATTTATACGCAGTCAGCATAATTTCCTCGCAATGGTGGTTGGAATGACATACTTCGAGCATCAGCCTTGCTCCAAAATACAACAGGCTTGTCCTTGTTCTCAGGAGCTCCTAGGATATCATGAAGATAAACAGCAAAACGATACAAGTGCCCGATATGCAATGGCCCGAAATCATGATGGAACGCATTATAGAGAAGAGTTTCATCGATACAGAAGTAGTAGGGAGGAATTCGGGCTTTGTTCGAGACGACCGTAGGTCCATCGACAGCTCTAGTCGATCGCTTGTTTGGTGACCTTTTGACTTGTGGCTCCGGGGGGTATGGGAAAAGTGTGTCTTCAGTGGGAGGACTTGTGTATGATGCTAAATACAATCGATCTTCAACAAAGGTTAGCGATGATATTGGAAGAAGTGGTAGTACAGCGCTGGCAGCGCTCTCGCGGGCAGACGCAGTCGAAGCGCCCAAAGGTTCGACGTTCATGGCTACAGGTAAAATGTAGTCCGTAAGCACCTGATAATCATGTTTCCAAAGCTAATGATGTGTGATGCAAAGTTCATATCCAACTGGTCTCGTGCCCAAGACTTTAGAGAACATTGTCAAGATTCAGAGTCGAGATGGTGGTGACGGAATAAAACCCTAGCTGAGACAAGTAGACTGGTATGCTTACCTTTTCGGTACTCAATGATCTGCCCGTAGATTGTTTTCGAGGTAGGAGACATCTTGGAATGCGCCTCCTCCCTGACGATGGATGCAATGAACTCTTGAATGCTATGTTGAGCTCGCCGGGCTTAGACTTAAACAAATTGCATAGGCTTCTAATGCAAAGCGTACGTGAGTGCAATTAATCGAATCGAGGAAGAGACGTTGCGCCAACAGAATGGCAAGGGCGGAGGACTATTGCTACTCGTTCAGCGAAGCATGCTATTGCGACGATGATGGGACTAAAGAGGCGGAAGTCCAAATTGAGATGGTTCGTAAGAGTGAAAATGGTACGTAGAGAGATGCTGAAAGAAGCGAGAGCAGATAGTGATAGATTATACACATAGGCTAAGACACAGATACAGGAGTTGTTGTGATGTGATGGACTAAAATATATTTGAACAAGCCTAACCTGTTGTTGTTTATCCGAAATCTGGCCAATAGACGGGGTGCATTTAAGCGACACAAGGCTGCCGTAGCAACCACAACATATTTTGGGACTTCAGCCTTCACATGGCAATCTCGCTATCGAGATTGCACAGCGCCTCAATCAATGCACCCCACCTCATGCACGTCATAGCCGCGGCTCAAATTGTCAGCAGATACGATGCCTCATGAAAGGGACCCTAAGTTCCCTTGCTCTTTGTAGGTTCCTGACTAGAACAAAACGTGGCTCACAAGCTGACTTGCCATGCTTGAAGAGTCATTGACCTTCCTCTTCCCACCGAGAGACTTGCTTCGTCTGCCATGCAAGCTCTGCAAGTCGACAAGGAGCTCTCCCCGCTGGTTCGAAGATCGTTTTCTATTGTACCATCGACAACAGATGTAGCAAACGTAGCGGGCCAGGAAAAGACTGTATTGCGAACGGAATACAGAGCTACTACTAACAGGATGTTGCGGGTTGCTGTGAACGGATTTATGGAGAGTTTGAGTGTCGTACTGAGAGTCATGGAAGAGCTTGATGTTGATGTTCTTGAGAAAGGGGTTTGAGGATGAAAACCGTGGTGGCTTGCAGAAGTATTGGCCTACAATCCTCGATACGGAGACCGTTGCTGGGCATGGATAATGCTCCGCTTTTACCATTCCGCTGGCGCATCAGACCAAAGCGCATTCATCCGCGGAAAAGCTGTCATCTGTTCAAATTATAGGAAGACATGGCAAGTTGATCAGCATAGTGGTTTTATGCTGCCCTAGCTCATGACCGCTCAAGGTCGAGAAGATCCCCACCAAAACATAATCTTCAAATTGAGATATTCAAAAAGTCATGGCAACTCTAAACATGCTCCTATTTTCCTCTACGTACCCCTGTTTCTCCCTACATGCTCCTATTCCGCTTTATTTGCTCCTGTTCCACAGAATATGGTGGTCGCGCTGAAAGTTAAGGAGGCTAAATCTCAGCATTGGTAGACGAGCTTAGGCCTCTGTACCTCCCAAAGCTGTTATAGTCTGTAAGTGCAGCAACTGTCTGGAATTCGCCAATAGGGTCTCGTTCGACGACAGTTTACATTCCAACAGCGATTTATAATTCAGCGGCGGTTTGCAGTTTAGAGCAGCGGCGCTTGACTTCCTATACAATATGACAAGATATTCTTTATTACCCACTCACTCCTGTGACCGTCTCGAAGGTGCCTGATCAGCGGCATTGGCGTGGGGATATGGCCCCGTGAGTATGTTCATGAAGACTGCCGACTGTAGAACACACCATCACTTACTTTGTAGAGAATATTTATGTTCACATGCACATGCGCGCATGCGCGCGTAGACAGTACGCGGATCACAAAACATCGTTTATTATACATATCATTGGAATACGAGTTTCCATGAGGCATTGCGTCCAATACTATGATCTGTAATACGTAGATAACTCTTTTAAGTCAGTTAAGATATATTGCTACAAGGTAAAGTAAAACAAGGTATAGCATAGAACGCTGGCCCGCAGAAACGCCGAAAGTCACCAGCCGTCCCGTATTTTCCCAAAGACCTCATGTTGTCAAGTGGCTCGAAAATATCTCCGCGTCCTACACTAATCAACATTAGCTCATCAGTAGGCGTCAGTAAAGCAACCGCAACCACCCTCTAAATAAGCCGCCTAAATCACAAGCGGTATCATAAAATCCATAACGCCGTCCCAATGCATCTGCCCCTTATCATCTCCGCGTCAGTACATCCTGTAATGTCTAAGTGACCTTCAATTCGAGCGCCTTTTCCGCCTCTTCAGCACGCTTGTTTGCATCGGCGACCTCCTGTTTCAGCTGCTTGATGTATTCAATGGCCAATTCGACCGTGCTAGCCTTGCTATTAGCACTCTGACCGCCACCTCCTCCTTTCCCTTCGGCCGCATCGCCGCTTCCGCTCCCTCCCTTTTCATTCCCGCTGTCCTTACTACAACTGCGTGGTAGTAAGGTTGCAATTTCTTGCAAAGCGGAATTAATACGATTCCTACGACCTTGCTCCGCAATTTTGTGGGATGTGCGCTTCGAGGTGAGGTTTGTGGATAGTTCAGTGGGATAGGAAACTCCAGGGAGATGTGTACCTTCAAGGATGTTTTGATAGTTAGACTTCGATGCAAGTAGGAGGGAGGCTGTATCCTCAGAGACTGTTGAGCCACCTCGGATGAGCGGTTTGATGCTGGGTGAAATCTTAGGCCGGAGAGCAGGGGAGACTTGGACAGAGCTAACGCTGGACCGTTTCTTAGCGCCGCGAGCAGGTATTTGGGCCGTTTTGCGCACGGCATTAGCGGTATTCAGAGAACTTAACTGCGGGCTAGAGGTGGATGCCGCCATCCCAGGCCGAGTAAAGGCAGGAGAAGGTAATGATTGAAAGCTTGGCGTTGCTGCCGTAGAATCAACCGTCGGTGTTGCTTGACCATCAGAATGTGTATCAATACGAGGGGGTCGTGGTTTTGCTGGGTTAGCAGGCTCCGGCAGGCTGAATCCATCCATTGCTTGGTCATCTCCATCTCCCAGGTTACTTAAAGCCGGAGATGTCTGATCTGCTTTGGAAAGTCTCATCAGAGATGCTGGTGTTGCAGGCGATAATGAATTCCCAGTGTTCATCTGCTGCACCCTCGAATAGCCGTTCTGTCCAAGCAAGAATGGAGACCTTCCAGAGCCGGGGGTTGGGAGCGGAGGAGGCGCCATGTCCGAAAGGTGCTCCGGTGAGATTGAATCATTCTCAGATCCCTCAGTGCTGGCTCTAGATCGAGTAGAGCTCTGAGGGTTCTTGGGTTGTTCTTGTGACGCTGGTTCAACGATGTCAGCGAGCGCTTGCGGCGATATCACAGTACTACCACCACCTTTCCGGCGTTGAGCTTTCACGATAGGAGATTGCCGCACACGTGGAGTACGTGTTTTCGAGGCCGCTTTTTTCGCTGCTTTCTTGACAAGGTTTCCATTACTCGCAGAAGTAGGACCAGCATCAATGCTCATATCGTTAGGTGAGGCGGCAGAAGTGGGATCACTTCGGCGTGTATCATAAACTGACCGGGGCTCATTTTGTGCATGCATCGCAGGAGAACTAATGGGGCTGAAGTAGGCTCCTGGAACAGTATATTCAGGAATGTTGAAATGCGCTTCAAGTGGGGTTACAGCCGGTGAGACTAGCGGAGTGAATGCCAACTACCACAATCTTGTAAGTACAACTAACTTAAGGGTGTTGACCGAGTACATACCTCCTGTTCCTTCACCCGTATTTGATACCGCTCATACATTGCCTGTTGCTGAGAATCTGATTGGGGATAGAATTGATTACTGGCGCCATGCATTTCAATGCTGTTTGGCGTAGGTGGCACCATGTGATTGTGGGCATAGAACTGGTTTCGTGCCTGCTGCTGCTGCTGCTGCTGCTGTTGTTGTTGCTGCTGCTGCTGCTGCTGTTGCTCCTGCAGCTGTCTTTGTTGGTGTTGCTGGCGCTGCTGCTGGAGGAACTGTATCTGTGCATCCAACTCGACAAGGCTATCTGAGGAGGAATGTCCACGGTCGATAGGCGTGCCGGCAACAGTCGAGTGGGCCGGGGCAGAAGTCATGGGCGGCATTTGCGACTGCATCATTGTATCTTTGTGCCCAAGTATTCCAACATCGACATCCATCCGCGTGTCCATGGGCTCGTCACCTTCTTGATGCAGCATTTGGCTATTATTTTGTCCGCCAAAGTCCTGAAAATCAAAATTCAACCCATCATTAAGACCATTCATCCCCATGTCTAGGAATTGCTGGAAGTCATCATGAGGAGTAGAAGACAAGTTTGGATCTTGGCCATTCCACGAGGATGTTGAGTCCATCATTTGCGCAATATGGTTGATGAGCTGCGGAGTCTGTACTAAACGGCCGTAGTCACAATGCGGGGCGTGATCGCGGGCGTCCTGACGCCCTGGGAAGAGTATGTGACCGTGCACAATGATAGCGTTAAGGAAACTCGCACGTATTGCGCTGTGACAATTGTAGTCGGCACCGGTTCAGAATATCGAGACAGTCGGACATGCGGCTTCGTTGCGAGACGGTGAGGTGAAGTAGCTTCAGTGACGATGTCGGAGAAGAGAAATTAATACCGCAGGAAAAGTATTTTTGAGTTGCGGACCCTTAGAAACTAGCCTGCCCACGATTACGGAAGGAGAGAGTTCCCGGAGTTGTCGATTACCTTATAATATTCAGAAGCGGCGCCTTCCTCGTTCCTGATCCTGCTACTGCGGCTGAGGGCAAGAACGAACGATAACCGGGCGTGGGCGTAAAGGAAGGCAGTTGGCATATGAACGAAGGCTCTGCAGCGCCAAAAGATTCAAGACAGTCGTCGTTGCCGTCGTAGATGAGGACGGACCCTGAAGCTCAGGTCGATGAGTCGTGAGATGCTGGAGCAGTCTACAAGATGTATCAGTGCACTGCTTCAATGTAATTTGCTGGCCCTCGATACGGCAGGTGCAGCGCGGGGGTCTTTACTTTTTCCCTCTCTACCACTAATAGCGGCCGTCGACATCCCCCCCATCGGAAGCTGTGGTAGGTCAGCTGCATCCCGTCAGTGCAGGCCCCGGAGCAATTTGCTAAACCGTGCGACAGTGTGCGACCAGGATTCCAGTAGAAGCTTTCGCAAGTGCGGGATGCACAAATCCGGATGCAATAAGACGGAATAGCCCTTATGCACGCCTCTCGACCCAATTCAAACGACATCGGTACATGCGAGATGGCCTTCACCTAATTGCGATGTTATTGGCAGTGGAGGCCAGCCCCGGCCACCTGCGGAAGGATGATGCCTTCGAGAAGGTTGCCAGAACAAAGCTCGGATACCGCGGTGTGCAATATTTGGGCCGGTAAGTGCGAAACTATAGTTCGTAGTCCTTGTCTAAAAGAGTCATTAAGGGCGGAGCAGTAAGTTTTGGGATTCTCGCTCCGCATATCTTAGTATTGTCTTTGACTACGCCATAGAAGCTTGACGGGTCGTTAAGGCTGGCTTATTTGCCCCTCGTCTAGATAGTATCTATACTCGAGTGCAGGACATTTCCGTGCTGCTCCCATGTCGTTCCGTTTCTCTCCTTGCGCCACCTCAAAAGCTTCGTCCGATTAACGGGACATCACTGCTCATCTCTTAATGAGCCCCACCCCAATACCGATGCCAGTATTACGCGACTCTAGGCTGACTAGCAGCGAACTGATTTGACGCCATTCCATGTCTCTCGCATAAGTCTGCGCTGCTTTCGGCACTGGATGGGACTTGTCTTGCAGATTCTTTCATGCAAGAGACCTTCTGGAAGTCACAAAAACCACGCTAGAAGGTCTCTTGTGTGGGTGGATCCCTGCTCTGATTCATGTTCACACTTGCCACACCCACTCGTCGTGAACGACTGTCTTGTGCGACTCGCCAAGACACCTTTACGTCCGAATGGATGCACCATGGCTTATGTGCCACCAATAGATCTCGCGTTGTGGCGAGATTCATATTAAGACTTGCGTGGAAGAGCTGCGGCGCTACGGCACGAAGCAAGGCTATAGTTCCCAAGTGTCAAGTGCTTCCCAGATGGTCAATATCTTTTGAGATCGTGCTCTACGAGGGCCTCTCTATTGGAGAATTTCAGACAAGGTACTTTGTCATTTGACTAAATAGCCAACTTTTCTATTCCTTGACAGGATAGGAGCGTTAAGGCTCAGCTACGCTAGTACACTCCTTCATTTATGCATTACAACACATGGTATCTTTGATGGATGGTAAAACGAGAGAGATTAGAAAACCAATGTCTTCTAACAAAACGCCTTCGTAAAATATGCTCCTTTGTGTAACTCCCAGCGATGCCAACGAGCTGAGATATGCAAATGACGCTGAAACGAAGATAGAAAGGGATGTGGATATCGTCGAAAACGAGGCCTTCGTTAGCGAAAGTGAGTAAGCATCTGCCCATTATCTCATCCTCGTTCACCTGCTCCAAGGTTTAGCCAACTCATATCAGACGAATGCTGAGGCAAGGCGCGACGATCCGACGCTGCTGCATGGGATGAGGAGTTGGTTGGTTTGCCCCGTGGCAGGATTGTTGTGTAGTTGCTCTCCGAATAAGCCATGTTTGGTACTTCACCTCCCTTCCCCCAACCACTCCCACTTACAGGCGTCCAGGTGTCTTGATGAACGCTCGCAGGCACGCCAGTCGAGATTGTATCCCTATGTTCATTGTAAGATGACGCGGTACTCGACGAGCCCGGCCTTTCAATTTGACCTGCCATGCCTTCTTTGAGAGGGAAGCCATCTGACGCGTGTCCAATGGTAGGACTGTTGGACGCTACACGGCTCATGCGACCTGCCGGCCTACCAAGGCTTAGGGGAGGGGGCATTGCAGAAACTTGAGAGACCTGGGTTATGCTGGTGGGTAAGCCCGCGTCTGAATATTGGGAACCCGAAGCTCTATCAGATCCAGAATCATAATCAGTTGCCCGTTTTGAACCAAAGCCAAGAATGTTTAGTGCACTCCCGCCAGACCAGTATCGGTTCCAACCTGAACTCCTCCGTGTACTGCCCCGTCGAGCAGTTCCGCTTCCGCGAGGCCTCGCTGTTGAGGTCGTAGCTGGAGCTGGAGCCGGGGCCAGAGCTCCTCGTCCAAGTGACACTCCTTTCTCTCCTCCAGTGAAATTTCCCGAAGGGCCGAAGTTACTTTGGGGTATGGGTTTGCTGATTGCAGATTTGTACTTCTTATTAAATGTACTGCTGGAGTCGCTCCCATTACTCCCGTTTCGTCTACCCAGGACGCCTCTTTTCTGACTTTGACCAACATTTCCCATCAGTATAGCCATTGAAGAAAACGATCCTTGTGATTCTTGTTGTCCATGATGGTAAGCATTTGAATGATTCCCGAAATTTAGACCGCGGTCGGCAAAATCCATGGGATCCTTTTCTGGTGAAGGTATGCCGCTTGCACGTCGTTGATGGCCAGCCTCCGCATATCGTCTCCTGTTTCGACGCCATCGGACTAATAAAAGAGCAGCAAAAATGACGACTACTAAACCTACTATAGAACCAATAACGGCACCCAGTAATTTTGGGCTTGGAGTACTCGTCGTTGACGAAGTATTTGTCCCTATTGCGGTTGCTGACTGGGAAGGTGTTTGAGCTGTGGAAGAGGCCGTTACCATTCCGGTGGAAGTAGAAGGTGCGGCGCTTTGAACGGAGGACTTTTTCAACACCGCGGTTGCATTTATCCAGCAATTATCCCGAGCCTCGAACATGCAGAGTACGTCATTAGCGTCGCCCCCACATATAACCACAAGTCCACTTTGATCCTGGGCAATCGAGAACCCGTTCCGTGTGCTAGTTGGAGCAAATGTGGCGTTGTACGCTGGCCAATTTGCAAGTGTCA
>Ga0335072_10007726_pt1 | contig 15647 bp, 21 predicted proteins | sample Lox_Sample_21_FD_206725 | JGI IMG/M metagenome (GOLD analysis project Ga0335072, IMG submission 206725) | Soil microbial communities from Loxahatchee National Wildlife Refuge, Florida, United States - Lox_Sample_2.1 | ecosystem: Environmental > Terrestrial > Soil > Wetlands | place: USA... | reverse complement strand
GCGGCCGATTATGACCTCAGCCCTGCCGCCGGAGATCGCATCCAGCGTGGAGTACCGCTGGAACACCCGGACCGGGTCGTCGGAGCTCAGCACCGTCACGGCGGAGCCGAGGCGGATCTTCTGGGTGCGAGCCGCGATCGCGGCCAGGACCAGGTCCCCGGCAGGCATCGGGAAGAAGTCCGTGTGATGCTCGCCGATCCCGAAGAAGTCCAGCCCGACTTGCTCGGCGAACACGCCCTCCTCGACTACGTTGCGGATCGTCTGGGCATGCGACAGCGGCACGCCATCGCCGTCGCCGTTCCGGTCACCGAAGGTGTCGAGCCCGAAGGTGTAGGTCATGCCAGGCTCCTCGCTTCCTCGCGCACAGCCAGTTCGAACTCGGCTCGCGACAGGACCGCCCCGAACACCGGCCCGCCCGGCTGTAGCACCCGGCCTGCCCGGAGGCTCTCCAGGCGCACCGGGTCGTAGCCCAGCCGGTCGACCATGTCAGCAATCGCGGCGACCGCCGCGGGGTCGTCACCCGCGATCCCGGCGGCCCGGCGGTCCTTGGCGCCGGGCGGGCGGGCCCGGTCCTCCAGCTCGTGGTAGCCGATGTGGTTGAGCGCCTTGACCACGGCCGCGCCGGCGAGCCGTCGGGCCACGATCTCGCTGCTCGCGCCTTGCTCGAAGGCATCGAGGACGCCGTCGCTGGCCGGCCAGTAGTTCATCGCGTCGACCACGAGCCTGCCGGACAGCAGCCCTGGATCGACTTCGGCGAAGCGACGCAGTGGTATCGCGAGCACCACGATGTCCGCGTCGGCCACCGCGTCGGCGGCCCACTGTGGCCGAGCCCCTGGAATGACGAGCTCGGCGATCAGCGCGATGTCTGCGGGGTCGCCCCTCCCGGCAATGGCTACCGGGTAGCCGGCGCCGAGGGCCAGCCGGGCGATCACCGGCCCGACGTGGCCCGCGCCGAGCACAGCGACCCTGGGTGGTGGTGCCATCAAAAACCGACCGGCTGCCGGGCAGGGACCGCGTGAATGCGGCCGGCGATTTCCTCGAGGGCAAGGCTGTGGAGGCAGATCCGCTCGCGCGCGGCCGTGCTCATCTGGCTGGTCCTTCCATCCGACGGGTCAATACTACGCAGATAACCGGACTTTACCCCGGTTAAATTCCATGGCCCGCCAGTGCGCGCCCGCCGCACCTCCTACGAGGAGCTAGTCAGCCAGCGCGGCGGCAGCGACGAGTACCGCCAGGCCGGGCCGAGGCCGAGCGCGGCTACCTGCTGGGCCGCGCCGTCCGCGAGCGGCGCCTGGGCGCTTGGGCTGTCCCAAATCGAACTTGCCACCCGAGCCGGAATGACCCAGCCAGGGCAGTCACGCCTCGAACCCGGCGGCGTTATCCCTACCATCCGCCTGCTGGATGGGATCTCCGCCGCCCTGGTTGCCGATCTCATCGTCGAGATCGCGCCGCACGCCGGATAGTTCAGCTGGTCTGGCGCCCAGAGCAGCGAGCACGACCCGCCATTCCGCGGTCAATGTCCTTCAGTCACGCGTGCGTTTCCCCACGCTACCTCGATGTTCGCCGAACTGCCCGACGAAGTAATACCGGGGGTGAAGCATGCGAGCGTGAGGATATGGATGCCGCTCACATTGACATCGACGGTTTTCGGCTTAAGGACGCTAACGCTAAAGCTGAGGAGAGGGCGCCCATCGCCAAGTAGTGATACGCCCACTACGTAATTGGCGGGCCACTTGGCCTCGACTCCAACAGTGGCCTCGAACCGGCGGGCGTTATGCTTCAGCCTATATACCGCGGGAAAGGCGGCTAGGTCGCCATTGTCACAGGAGAACGAGATGCTGTTTGGATAAATTGATCCGTATATCTTGACCGGACCTGGGTAGATCAGCTCGCCGAGATTACTGGACGGGGTCAGATCTGAGATATATGAGAATGAGGACGTGCCGGAGGTTCTCGGAATCACCACTGGGGCTAACTTGGCAGCTTGAGAGCTTGTGCTGGCCAAAATGTGAGGCACGGGCGACGAGCCTGCCACCGGTGAAGAGGCTGCTTTTGGCGGCGCGCCGGAAATGACTTGGATGAGTGCTATTGCTACAGCCGCCGCAGCCACGACGCTTCCGATGACCGTCCAGAAGAGTTTCCGCCCTCGCGGCATCGGTCCTCCGAGGCCATCGTGCCCAGCTATAGGCTTCTTAGCGTCCTCCGTATCTTGTAAAACGTCCAGCTATGTACTCCGCCCAACCTCCCCGATCGCCGGGCGCGGACTTCGCGCGGGCTTGGGTTCCAACGCCTCTCCGAAGTCACGCATGGCCGCTACGGCCCGACCCGTCACCGAATCTCGCAGCATGAGGGGGCGCGGTCTTGCTGAGCCCCGAGGCGGCCGGGCGCGAACCGCGGGAGGTCGCCGATCATCCCCTTGGCACGCTAGCCAGGCCGCGGTACGGCGAGCTCGCGCCCGATTTGCACCTTCAGCGCGACTTGCGAAGGTGACCCGTCATGATCGATGTAAGTATTCTGTTGCCAGGGCAACAATTTCCGCGCATCCATCAAGATCATCGAGCTGAACTTCCCCGCGGCTGCCATCGGGTTCACCAGAGGCACTCGCTACTCCTGACTACAGATCCGCGGGCGAATCCATGGGCTGCCAGTCGAGTGTCGGCGGAAGCGAGCCTTCCAGTATGAGCAGCCACCGCTTCACCTCAATGCCTGCTCCGCCGCTGTACCCGCCGAGGCCGTCGCTGGCCACGACTCGATGGCAGGGGACGATGACAGGGATCGGATTGGAGCCCATGATCTGGCCGACGGCCCTCGCCGGCAGAGTGCCGTCGTCGGCAGCCAGTCCTGCGCGGCTGGCAAGCTCGCCGTAGGTGACCGTCTGCCCGTACCGGACGGACCGGTCTAGCAGTTTCAGCACCTCACGCTGCGGGCCCGCCGTGCCGGCCCAGTCAACGGCCAGGTCAAATTCTTTGCGCTGAGCGCGGAAGTACTCCGCCAGCTGCCGCTGTGCCGCTTCGGCCAGTTCCCGGCTCGCAGCGTCGTCCGCCGTGCTGCCAGCCGGCGGACCGTAGCGGACCTGCGCCACGCCGTCAGGACTGCAGCCGACTGAAACCTGGCCGACCGGAGTGCTGAGCCACGCCCAGGAAAGCGCCGTCATCGCAACATTCTCTTGGTGCAGCGCACTAGCCGCCAGCGACGCGGCCTAGCGGGCGGCCGGAAATGTCGGAGGCCGGCGTTACAACGGTTGCGAAGCCGACCACGGCTACTGGCTCAGGGCCGGCACTCTCCTCCAGATGCGGGAGTAGCGATGACTGACAACATTGCCGACACGGTCGAAGCTGAGCTCGTCACGTTGTCGGATGTGCTAACCGAGCCGGCCGAGCGGGAGTGCCTGCGCTGCTTCCTGCTCCGGATGCTCAACGAGTTCGGCTGCGACGGCACGCACCGGTGGACTATCAGGTGGCGGGACCAGCGGGCCCCGAAGGCGTCGCGGCTGAAGAGGCGGCTGACGGAGCTCGGCGGCTGCTGTGACTGCGAGGTTGTGCTGAACGTCTTCCCGTACTACCCGGAGGGTAGCGGGCTGCTGCCGTGTGCTGGCCAGCAGCAGCCAGGCTCAGCGGCTCCGTGTGACCTGCGCGTGCTGCGCCGGCCAGCGTGAGGCTGGTGGCCAGCGTGAGGCTGCCGGCGACGACATCGCGATGCGTTGCGTTCCGGGGGCTGCCGCTCGAACGGGCGGGTTATTCCGAGCCTTTTTCGAGGATGCGCAGCAGCGCACGGGCGAGCGGGACCGCCGTCAGCTCCACCTGCCATGGCCTCGCGCCGTAGCCTGCGAGGTCCGCGCCGACCGATGCCGGGCTGATCTCGGCTGGCGGCTGCCAGGAGAGGCGGCGGACAGCGTCGGGCGGCACCAGGTTCTCGGCGGGCAGGTTATGAGAATCGGCCAGGGCCGCGACAACCGCCCGCGCCGCGACGAGTCGTTTTGCCGCCTCCGGGTCGCGCTCCTGCCAGCGGTGCGCAGGCGGCGGCCCGTCGCCAGCGGGAGCGGAGGCTGCGGGCAGCGCCCGGTCAGGCTGAGCCCTGGCGCGTCCGATGGCCCTCAGCCACTCGGGTTGATGACGGCGTGCGTTGCGGCCGGAGAAGCCAGCGATGGCATTGAGCTCGTCCGGTCCGGTAGGCATGGCCCTGGCGGCCTCGATGATGGCAGAATCCGGCAGAACCTTGGTAGGGGACAGGTCCCGGCGCCGGGCAATCTTGTCGCGTTCCAGCCACAGTTCCCTGACGACCGCCAGGGCCCTGCGGGTACGGACCCGGTGAATCCCCGACGTCCGCCGCCACGGGTCAGCGCGCGGCGGCGACGGCGCGGCCGTGAGCTCGGCGAGGAACTCCTGCCGGGCCCACTCGATTTTGCCCTCCTGGGTCAGCCGCTCCGCTAGCACGTCTCGCAGCTCGACCAGGACTTCCACGTCGAGTGCCGCGTACCGCAGCCATTCGGTCGGCAGTGGCCTGGTGGACCAGTCGGCCGCCGAGTGCGTCTTCTCCAGACCGAGGCCAAGCATCGACTCGACCATGGTGGCCAGGCCCACGCGCGGGCAACCGAGCAGCCGGCCGGCCGTTTCGGTGTCGAACAGCCGGCGCGGCCGGTAGCCGATTTCGGCGAGGCAGGGCAGGTCCTGGGACGCCGCGTGCAGCACCGCCTCGGTGTCCGCGAGCGCAGCGTCAAGCGCGGAGAGGTCCGGGCAGGCGACCGGGTCGATCAGCACCGTCCCGGCACCCTGCCGCCTGAACTGCACCAGAAACGCCCGGTGACCGTACCTGAAGCCGGATGCACGCTCCGCGTCGACCGCGACCGGCCCGGTGCCGCCGGCCAGGGCGCTGATCGCCGCGTCCAGCGCCTCCTGGCTGGCGACTAGCGGCGGAAGGCCGTCTCGCGGCTCAAGCAGCAGCGTCACTTGGCGTTCGGGAGACTGTTCCGCCTCTTGCGCGGTCGCCGTTGCCCCGCCAGCAGCGAGGTCACCTACTGAGGCGCCGCGATGCTGCTCGTTCCCCTCGTTCACCGGCTGATCCGGATCGTGCCATTGGCCGGCGGCAGCGCTGCTCATTGGCGCTGCCTGCGGCGCTGCGGTCGCAGCGCGGCAACTCCGGGGGTCGGCGGCGGCAAGCCGGAGGCCGCGCACAGGAGATCGCACCAGGCCGCGACGTGCCCGTCCAGCTCGGCCGAGCCGCCCTCGGCGAGGGCCGGGGACCACGATGCCCGCAGCTCAAACTCCGTCGAGGTGGCCTCGCCCTGCTTACTGCCGAAGCCTTGCGTCACGACGATGGTCACAGTACCGCTGATCTTCCTATAGCCCGAGCAGTGGACATCCAGCGCCTCGGTGAGCCAGCTCCAGCCGACCGCGTTGATAAGCGGGTCAGCGGCCAGCTCTGGCTCAAGCTCAGCCCTGACGTACCCGATTATCCGGTACTTCCCATCCCATCCCAGCTGGCCGGCCCCGTCAAACAGCAGCACGAACTTGCCCGAGCCGATTTCCGCTTCGCCGCCGGCGTCAGCCGATACCGTCGCAGCGACCGCATGCGCCAGCGGGGCCAGCCGGCGCGGCGGCGGCTCAGCGTCGAACGCCAGTTCGGGCCGCAGCTCGCACTGTGCGGCCAGCCCGGACTCCAGTTGCGCGACCGCTTGCCGGAATTCGGGCTCGCCGGGGTAATTTGTCACAGACTGTCCAGCGGGCCTCAGAGCCTGAGCGCGCGGCACGGGTCAGGGACCGTCATGCCACTCGAGCGCGGAGAGCAGTTCGATCGCGGGCGCCAGCCACCTCCGCCGGTCCCCGGCGGGCCGGGACATCGCCGATCAGCAGGGCGGCCCCGCACAGCTGGCAATACCATTCGGGGCAGTACTCCTCAGCGGTGTCAGGGCACCAGCCGGCGATGGCGTGAAGCTGCCCGAGGGAATTGCCGCTTCCGCAGTCAGGACAGTGCCGGATGATCTCAGCCATCTCCGACCCTCCTCGTACTCCCGGCTCATTAGCGATGCTGGCACGGGACAGGCCGCTAGCTGAGGAACTGACCCGGCGTGTCCTGTCTTTTGCCGCCCGCGCACTCCCGTAGCAGGCGCTCGCACGGGGTGTGGGTGCCGATCTGCTGCAGTCACGGGTGCAGCAAATGGGCACCCATCGCACGCATGCACGGTCCTGAGGTGGCTGACGCGCTCCTCGACGAGCTCCGCTCGGCCAGCACGAATGCCTTCGACTCAGAATCGCCGTAGCCGGACTCGGGTCACTGAATGGTCGGCCCCCTTGTGCAGGACGAGCGTGGCCCTGGCGCGAGTGGGCTGGATGTTCTCGATGAGGTTGACTTCGTTGATGCTTTTCCAGACGTGGGTGCCGAACGCGTCGACCTCAGCGGTGCTGACCTGGCTGAGCCGGCGAAAAGGCGACTGCGGGTCGGCGAACGCGGTCTCCCGCAGCGCGTGCAGTCGGCTAAGGAACCAACGCTGGATGTGCTCTGGCCGCGCGTCCACGTAGACGGAGAAGTCGAAGAAATCGGCCAGCGCTAGAGCGCCGGAACGGGCTGGCTGCAGCACGTTGATCCCTTCGAGTATGAGGACGTCGGGCCGCTGCACAGACTGCCGTTGCCCGGGAAGAATGTCGTAAGCGACGTGCGAATAGACCGGCGCGGTGACCTCGGCTACGCCAGCCCGCACCTGCTGGACGAAGCGCAGCAGAGCCCGGCGGTCATAAGACTCAGGGAAGCCCTTGCGGTCCGCAAGGCCGCGCTCCTCGAGCACGGCGTTGGGGTACAGGAAGTTATCGGTCGTCACCAGTTCGGTGTGCGGGTGCTGCGGCCACTGCGATATCAGCGTCCGGAGCAGCCGCGCCGTGGTGGACTTGCCGACGGCGACGCTGCCAGCGACCGCGATGATGAACGGCGCCGGCCGGATCTCCTCTCCGAGGAATGCCCCTACTGTCTCGCGCAGCCCGGCGCTGGCCTCGAAATAAAGCCGCAGCAGCCTGCTCAACGGCAGGTAAATGTCCTCGACTTCACTGAGCTGGATCGGATCGGTGAGTCCGCGCACCTCTTCCAGCTGCTCGGCAGTGAGCGACATGGGTGTACTGGCACGCAAGCCGCGCCAGGCACGGTGATCCAGATCCAGGTAGGGGCTGTCCCCGTTTCGACCAGTCATGCTGCCAAGGTATGGCCGGCCAGCGCCGGATCTGGCGAGGACCGAGGACGCGGCCAGAACGCCGATTAGCCGGATATGCGATCATCCTGGAGTGACACAGCCAGTGGAAGCATCCCCGTTCCTGCTCGCTTGCCGCCGCCAGCCAGTGCCTTACACGCCGGTCTGGTACATGCGCCAGGCGGGGCGCGCGCTGCCTGAGTACCGCGCCATCCGCACTGGCATGAGCATGCTGGACGCGTGCGCCACCCCTGACCTGATCACCGAGATCACGCTGCAGCCCGTCCGCCGCTACGGTGTGGACGCAGCGGTCTTCTTCAGCGACATCGTGGTGCCGCTGCGCGCCATCGGCGTCGGGATCGACATCAAGCCGGGCGTCGGCCCGGTAGTAGATCACCCGATCCGGTCGGCGGCCGACCTGACGGCGCTGCGCCCGCTCGTCCCCGATGATGTGCCGTACATCACCGAGGCGATCACGAACCTGCATGCCCAGCTCGGCAGCACCCCGCTGATCGGCTTCGCAGGCGGCCCGTTCACCCTGGCCAGCTACCTGGTGGACGGAGGTCCGTCGAAGAACTTCGAGATCACCAAGGCGCTCATGTACGGCCAGCCGGACTTGTGGGCCGACCTGATGCGCAGGCTGGCCGACATCACCATCGCGTTCCTGCAGGTACAGGTCGCCGCCGGGGCTAGCGCCGTGCAGCTGTTCGACTCCTGGGCCGGGTCCCTCAGTGCCGACGACTACCGCAGCTGCGTGCTGCCGCACAGCCAGCGGATCTTTGATGCGCTCGAGCCGAGCGGCGTCCCCCGGATCCATTTCGGCGTCAATACCGGGGAGTTGCTCGGGCTGATGGGTGAAGCGGGGGCTGACGTAGTCGGTGTCGACTGGAGAGTGCCCCTCGACGAAGCCGTCAGCCGGGTCGAGCCCGGCAAGGCTCTGCAGGGCAACCTGGACCCGGCAATCCTGATGGCGCCGTGGGAGGTGGTCGAGCAGCGCGCGGTGCAGGTGCTCGACCGGGGCCGGACCGCCGAGGGGCACATCTTCAACCTCGGGCACGGTGTGCTGCCGCAGACTGATCCAGACGTGCTGACCAGACTGACCGAGCTCGTTCACACCGCGTCTGCCCGCGGTTAGCTCCAGTCATCGTCGCTCCGCTAGCCCGCAGCGCGACGGCCGAGGAAGCGCCGGCGGCCGGCGTAACCGATGCCCGCCAGCACAACGATGACGACCAGGAACGGCAGCAGCGCTCCGAGCGCGGTGAGGACCGACGACGTCGCATGCCGCAGTGCCCGCCAGCCAGCCGCCAGCCCGGTGAAGAAGTTATGCCGTGCGGCCGGCTTCTTCTTATGCGCTATCGCATGCGGCCGGCTGACCAGGGTCATGGTCACCGTGCCGTAGCTGGTCTCGTGATCGAGGGCCCGCTGCTGGGCGAGCAGCGAGTTCAGCGTGGACTCGTCCGCGCTGATCCGACCCTGTACTTGCAACAGTCCGGAGACGGAGGCCGCGTGCTTGAGCAGCCCCTGCAGCGCGGCGATAGCGGTCTGTTGTGAGGTGACGAGGCTGTTCACGTCGGCAACCTGCTGCGTTACATCCGTCGCCTGCTGCTGCATGGATAGCTGCTTGCCGAGCGCAGGCGAGGAAAGCTGCCCGAGTACCTGCTGATAGGCGGGAACGGGCACCTTCAGCGTGAGGTTTACCGTCCGGCCAGTGTCGCCCGTCTGCGGCGAGTTGGCCTGCTCGTCGGCGGTGTAGCCGCCCGCCGCGACAACGATGCTGATCGCGCGCTTCGCTGCCGCGCTGACATCCGCCGCCTGGATCGTCAGGCTCGCGGTATAGATGATGCTCTGGTCGGCCGGCGCAAGCTTCGCGGTCTGGACGGCTGCCTTGCCCTGCGCCCCGGCCGAGGCGGAGCCCCCGGATGTGCCTAAGCCAAGTGGCTCGTTTGCTGACTGGCCGCGCCCGATCGGCCCTTGAGCAGAAGCGGGCGACGCGCTGCTGCCGTTGCTGCCACCGCAGGCGGTGACCAGCAGGCAGCCTGAGATCAAAACGGCGCCGGTGAGCGCCCCTCGCCTGGCGAGGACACTACGCTGCATGTCCCTCGGACGCACCGGCGCCAAGCGCGGTTCCGGCACTGGCGATAATCGGTGTCGTGACAATTGAAGAAACCGGATTGCGACCGACAGCCGGGGCGGAACTGCCGTGACCGAAAACCGCTCTGACCGGCACTCGGTGGCAGTTGTGGGCGGTGGCGTGTCGGGCCTCTCCGCGGCGTTCCTGCTTAAAAATGCGGGGTTCGAGGTGACCGTGCTGGAAGGCTCACCGCGACTCGGCGGCAAGCTCGCGGTTTCGGAGGTCGGCGGCGTCGCCGTGGACTCCGGGGCCGAGGCGCTGCTGGCGCGCCGGCCGGAAGGCACCGGCCTGATCGGTGAGCTGGGCCTGTCCGGTCAGCTCGAAGTACCTGGCACGACTTCGGCGGGCATCTGGACGCGGGGCAGCGTCCGGTCGCTGCCCCGGCGCCAGTTCATGGGCGTGCCTGCTGACATCGGCGAGCTTGCCGGAACTGGCATCTTGTCCCAGGCGGGCCTTGCCAGGGCAGCACAGGAGCCGAGCCTGCCCGGCGGGGAGCCGGCCGGAGACGTGTCCGTGACCAGCATGGTCGGCGGGCGGTTCGGCACCGAGCTTGTCGACCGGCTGGTGGAGCCGCTGCTTGGCGGCGTGTACGCGGGGCGGTGCGAAGACCTGTCATTCTCCGCGACGCTGCCGGCGCTGGCGGTCGCGGCCCGCGGGCACAACTCGCTTACCGAGGCGGCTGCCTCCTTGATCCCGCCAGCGGCCAGTGGCGCGCGCCCGGATCACCCTCAGGCGGCGGATAAGCCGCCGCCCGTGTTCACCACGCTGGCCCAGGGCCTCGGCACTCTGCCGGAAGCGCTCGCTGCCGCGTCGGGTGCCGTCGTCAGGACCGGCGCGATGGTTCGCGGCCTGGCGCGTACCACCGCCGGCTGGCGGCTGACCGTGGGCTCGGCACACGCGCCGGAAGCCTTCGATGCCGACGCGGTGATCATCGCCGTTCCGGCCATCCCCGCCAGCCGGTTGCTAGCGGGCGTCGCGGACTCGGCCGCGGCTGCGCTCGGCGAGATCCGGTACGCCAGCATGGCGATCGTCACGCTGGCTTATCCGGTGGCGGCGTTTCCTCGGGAAGTGACCGGCAGCGGATTCCTGGTCCCGGCAGTGGACGGGCGGGCGATCAAGGCGGTGACGTTCAGCACTGTCAAGTGGCCGCACTTGCGGGCGACCCAGCCGGATCTGCACGTCGTGCGATGCTCTGTCGGCCGGCTGGGCGAGGATGCGGTGCTGCAGCGCGACGACGCGGATCTTGCCGCGCTCGCGGCCGCCGATCTTGCCGATGCCACCGGCGTCCGCGGCAGCCCGGCAGACGTGCGGGTCAGCCGGTGGGGCGGCGGCCTGCCGCAGTACAGCGTGGGTCACCTGGACCGGGTGGCCAGGATCAGGGCAGGGATCGCAAGTCAGCCAGGGCTGGCCGTCTGTGGCGCGGCTTATGACGGCGTAGGCATCCCGGCCTGCATCGCGACGGCGCGGCTGGCGGTCGAGCAGGTCCTGGCCTACCTTGACAGCCAATACAAGCCCGCCTGACAGACGGGAGACCGCGGTGATCGAGCTGGACCAGGACGGCAGCGTCTTCGTGCTGCGGATGCGCAGGGGCGAGAACAGGTTCGGCCCGCAGTGGCTGGCCGATGTGAACGAGGCGCTTGACCGGGTCGAGGCAACCGAGGGCGCATGCGCGCTCGTGACGACCGGCGAAGGAAAGTTCTACAGCAACGGGATGGACCTGGACTGGCTTGCCACGGTGCCTGACCAGGCCGGCGATTACCTGCATGCCATCTACCGGCTGCTTGGCCGCGTGCTCAGCTTCCCGGCGATCACGGTCGCGGCGGTGAACGGTCACGCCTTCGGCGCTGGCGCACTGCTGACCGTGGCTCACGACTTCGCGGTCATGCGAGCCGATCGCGGCTACTGGTGCATGCCTGAGGCCGACCTCGGACTCCCGCTCACGGCCGAGTACGTGAGCCTGCTCACGGCGAAACTGCCAGGCCGGACCGCACACGAGGCGCTGGTCACCGGTCGGCGCTATGGCGGCTCCGACGCGCTGGCGGCTGGCATCGTTCAGCAGGTGGCCGCCGAGGATGAGGTGCTGGCGGAGGCCGTCAAGATCGCCGCCGGCCTCGCCGGGAAAGACCGCAGGACGCTGGCCGAGCACAAGCGCCTGCTCTACGGTGCCGCGATCACGACCCTGGCCGGGGGACACGTCGGCTGAGTGTCACGTTTTGCCGCTGCGGCGGGTCATGAGTTGTGACCCATAGGAAGCGGCAAGGAGATGACCATGGAAGCCCGTCTCAACTACTACGGCAACGCCACCGCCGGGAAGTTCGCCAAGTACATCAACTCGGCAGGCGCTGTCGTGACTGACTCGGCCCTGCCAGCCGCCACGCAGGAGCTCGTGAAGATTCGCGCTAGCCAGATCAACGGCTGCGCCGGCTGCCTCGACATGCACACCAAAGACGCCGAGCAGGCCGGGGAAACCTCGGTGCGACTCAACCTCGTCGCGGCGTGGCGGGAAGCGACGGTTTTCACCGAGGCCGAGCGGGCTGCGCTGGAACTCACCGAGCAGGGCACCCGTATCGCCGATGCCGCGGGCGGGGTCACCGACGAGGCATGGGCGAACGCGGCCAAGCACTACGACGAGGAGCAGCTCGCGGCGCTGGTCGCGCTCATCGCCCTCATCAACACCTACAACCGGCTCAATGTCATCACCCGGCAGCCGGCCGGTGACTACAAGCCTGGCCAGTGGGGCTGACCGCCGACTCGCTTAACGCCGCGGCCCGTCCCATGACCACTGCGGAATGCTCATGCGCTCGGGAACATCGTCCGCTGACTCGTGGTAGTGCGCCATGGTGGTCGTGGTAGCCCAGGCGAAGTAGTCGTGCAGCACCTGCCCGAGCCGGCTGGCGGGGTCGAGGCCGATGTCGGTCATTGCCTGGTCGAAGCAAGTAATCGCCCGCTGATCCATCTCCGCGTGCTCGCCGTTGCCGCTATGGATCCTGACTACCGAGGTCTCATCGCCGTAGCGGCCTGAGTAGCTGGCCGGACCGCCGAGAGCCTCGGCCCAGTAGGCCGCCAGCCGCTCGGAATGGTCGGGACGGAAGCCCGAGCTGAACGCATGGCTGACGATCTCGTCAGCCAGCACGCGCTGATGCCAGGCCTCGGCCAGGCGCAGCAGGCCGTCGCTGCCGCCCGCCGCCCTATAAATGCTCTGCATGGACCCACAATGCCACGGCCAGGCCGTCGCTCGGTCGCGGCTGCGTCAACGGTCTCGTGCGGAGAGCACGCAGAATTCGTTGCCTTCCGGGTCCGCGAGTACGGTCCACGACGCCTTTGAGTTGTCCTGGCCGACATCAGCTTTCGTCGCTCCGCGGGCCAGCAATGATTCGATCAGTGCGTCGCGGTCATCTGTGCTGTGCGCGGCGAGGTCGATGTGCAGGCGGTTCTTTACGGCCTTGCCTTCCGGGACTTCAACGAAGACCAGGCCCGGCCCGACCTTGGTCCACTCCTCGGCCGAGATCTCCCGGTCCTCCGCGTCCTTAGGAACGATCGCCGCCTCGTCATCGGCCTCAAAGGCCACCTGCCAGTCGAGCACGTCAGCCCACCAGCGGGCCTGGGCGTGGAGATCGTGGCAATCCACTACGACTGAGTACCACTTCAGTGCCATGACCTGACGCTAGCGCACCCTCCGGAGCGCGGAGCGGTTCCGCTTCTGCCGTGCTGGGCCGCGTACCATCCGTTCGTGGATTACGTGGAGGTAAGCGGCCCGCAGACATCGCTAACTGGACAGCCCAAGCGGCGCCTGACCGGCCCCGACAGCCTCTTCTGGCTCGCCCTGGTGTCAGTCGCGTTCCTGGCAGCTGAGCTGACCCCGGCGCTGCTGCGGATGCCGCTAGGGCCGGACGAGATCACCTACATCGCGCGGACCAGCGTGCACGCGTCAGGCGTGTCCCTGCCGCCGGTGCACGGGCAGGGGACGGGCCTGCTGGCTGCTCCTGTGACTTTGGTCACTATGTCGCTGACAGCGATCCGGGTCTGGATGTCCGTCCTGTCGGCTGTCGGCCTGTTCCTTGCGATGCTGTGCTGGCGGGGCCTGCGGCCGTTGTGGGTGCTGGCCCTAGCCGAACTGGTGCTGGCGAGCCTGTCTATCACGCAGGACAGCGGCGTGCAGCTCTACCCGGACTGGTGGGGCGCGATCGGGCTGCTGGCACTCACCGGGCTGTTCCTGCATGCCGTCAGCGGAACGATGCGCCCCCGCGTGGTGCTGCCGCTCATCGCGCTGGCCAGCCTGCTCATCGCCTTGATGCGGCCGCAGAACGTTGTGTTCCTGATGGGGCCGGCCATTCTTGCCTGGCTCGTGGTGCGGGGCTGGCGGGACCTCAGGGTGCTGGCCGCGATGGCCGTCGGGATCGCGGTCGGTTTCCTGGAGTGGCTCGCCGGGGCTTACCTCTGGTTCGGCGGACTGACCGAGCGGATTAAGTACGCCCAGCAGGAGCCGCCGCCCTTGCACCTTTATTTCGCGCTCGGCACTGAGGTGAGGTACCTCAACGGTCCGTGGTACTGCGTCCACACCTCGGGTTGCGTCAGCTGGGCCGCGCCAGGAGAGACGCCCTGGTGGCTCGCCTTCCTCGCGATAGCGATTCTGGGTCTGTGGGCCGGCTGGCACCGCAGCGCGATGAAGGCGTCCTCGGTGCTGGCCGGCGTCACTGCGCTGTGGGTGTTCCTGCTCTATGCGTTCCTGGTGCCGTTCGGCGCGCCTCGTTACCTCCTGCCTACCTACGCCCTGATGGCCATCCTGGTCGCGGACGGGATCGTCTGGGCGGTCACCGAGTCTCGCTGGCGGAAGCTTGCCGCCGTGGGTGCCTCCCTGTTCGTGCTCGCCGGCCTTGTCTCGCAGCGGGTCATCCTGCAGAGCCAGGTGGCTCAGAACACGGCCGGGCGCCAGTTCCAGGCTCAGGCTGAGGAACTGGAAGAGATCGGCGTCCACCCGCCCTGCGTGCTTTATAACCAGTACCTCGCCTACTACGTCGGCTGCTCCGCCCCGTGGACAACCACCGGATCGCACATCCGCACAGTGACTCAGTTCCTGAAGAACCGCACCCCCGAGGGCCAGGAGTACTGGCGGCGGTTGCGGTTGCCGGGCAGCCCGCCGCCGATCGTCTTCCTGCCGGCCAGCAGCCCGGTCTTCAGCAGCGCGAAGAGCCTCGCTGAGGCCCGGGCAAAGTTCAGGTCCCTAAGCAAGTCGTCCGGTTCCGGCAGCTGAGAGCATGACTCGCGGGTCGGCCAGCCGCGTGCTCGGCGCCGACGCATGCCGGGCGGGCTGGGTCGGCATCACGCTGTCCGATGAAGGCGCCATGGCTTACGTCCACGCCGAGATCGCCGGGCTCATCGCGCTGGCTGGGGAAGCGGGGCCGCTGGCGGTCGTGGGCATTGACATTCCGATTGGCCTCGCTGATGCCGGGCTGCGGCAAGCGGATCTGCTGGCCAGGAGGGCGGCCGGCCAGCGATGGGCGTCGGTATTCATGACTCCGGTCCGGGCAGCCGTCGAGGCAGCGGACTACCAGCAGGCGTGCGAGGTGAACCGGCAGCTCGCCGGCTGCGGTATCTCCCGTCAGGCGTTCAACCTGCGCGAGAAGATCTTGCAGGTGGATCGCTGGCTGCCGCAGGCGCGGTGCCCGGTCGTTGAAGTTCACCCTGAGCTGTGCTTTGCCGAGCTTGCCGGCGCGCCGCTTGCCGACAGCAAGTCGACCTGGTCCGGCGCGGCGAGGCGGCGCCAGTTGCTGGCCGCGGAAGGCATCGTGCTGGCTGGTGATCTGGGTCTGGCCGGCCGGCAGGTTGGCGTTGACGACGTACTCGACGCGGCAGCGGTCGCCTGGACCGCGCGGCGCGTGGCCAGTGGCGGCGCCCGTCGGCTGCCGGCTGAGCCGGAGTGCTTCAGTGACCAGGTGGACTGCGCAATCTGGACGTAGGTCACGCGCCGCTACGCAATCGATGCGACCGCTTTGAGAATCCGGGCGGAAACCGCAGGGATGTCAGCGTCCCCGGCAACGAGCACGCGCCCAGGACTACCCCCCGGGCGCCGGTCGACGACTGTCTCACCAGTCGTGAACTCGCCTTTCGTTTCGCAACGGACCTGGCGAGGAGTCCAGGTAAACAATCCCGGCGACGTCAGCGCAATGGCGGCTACCGCATCATGCGGTACGAAGACGCCGTCTCTTTCCTGCACGTGACGAATGGCATCGGCGAGCAGCCTCCCGACCCTTCCTACGGTTCGCAAGGCCTGGGTCTCGCGAGCGGACCACTCGAACCGCATGGTCACATCAAGCGGAATCATCTTCATGCTGACTCCGCTCGCGA